>ERZ650311.1184-NODE-1184-length-13430-cov-4.263402_pt1 | contig 13430 bp, 12 predicted proteins | sample MGYA00376247_ERZ650311 | MGnify/ENA primary metagenome ERZ650311 (study PRJEB26733, sample SAMN07839324) | wastewater metagenome | biome: small river; feature: stream; material: water | place: USA: North Carolina | collected 2016-07-28 ... | reverse complement strand
CATCAAGATTAAGAGTGGTTACATTCAGGCGGAAACTAAACCTCAAACCGATCGCTTAAAAGGCGCATCGATTTTGACGGACATGATTACTGTCACAGGCACTGAAAATTTATTAATGGCTGCAACCCTGGCATCGGGTACGACCCAAGCACGGGCACCAACGGGGTGTACTCGTTCGGGAAGCTCTCGGTGGACCTGAGCGCGGGTTCCGTGAGCTACCAGAGCACGTCGGGCCAGCCCATCGCGCAACTGTCCAACCCCGTGCGGGGCAACCTGACCAGCGTGCTCGGAGCCGTGGTGTCAGACCGCCGGGCGCGGGCGCGGGTGATTTCGTACTCACCCACGGGGTACGTGGGGACCACCACACACCCGGCGTTCCTGGCAACGGTGCTCACCCTGGACCAGTTCCCGGTTCTCCCCAACGGGACCCCGGACTTCTCCAAGCTGTACTCGAACTCGGGGACTCTCTTCGATCTTCGCACGGGTGATCCCACTCTCCACACCCCGCCCTTCCGTCCCGGCGATCAAGTGTCTCTCGGGACGCCCGATGGCCGGGTGTTCGGACTGGGCTACACGGGCACCACGGTGACCGTGGGAGGTGCCCCCGTGTTCACGGGCGTGTTCGTGGACGCCGTTCTCCAGGGCTGCATCGTCACCCTCAAGAGCTACAACAGCGGCGGCGGTTGGGTGTCCATCACCGACCCCAACACCCTCGTCCTTCTCACCACGCCCAACACCGGAACGCCCCTCACGGCAGAACTTGGGGACACCCTGTTCGTGGTGCCCACCACGGGGGCGGTGCTCTCGGGTGTGAGCGACCCTCCCACCACGGCACAGCTTGGGACGTACGCGCAGTCTCTCCCGGGCTACCGGATGGGGACGGACGTGAACCTGGACGGACGTTCGGGCTCCCTGGTGGATGCCACGCTCCCCTCATGGAGTGACCCCTTCATCTTCGGGATCAAGGAGATCACGGGACAGAAGCCCCCGCTCCCGCTCACCAACCTCCAGGCCCAGGTGACCTTCCAGAACGGGGACACGGCACCGTCCAACATCCCCGCGCTCCGCGGTCAACCGCGTCTGGACTCGGGGGACTACTCCCTTCCGTACTACGGGGTCACTCCCACAGAGCTCGCCGTGCTGGGGGAAGTTCTGCCCCTGGGCATCGGCGTGGTCACCCTGGACTCTGTCAGTCCGGTGGTGGACAACCCCCCGGCACCCGGGTACCCGCCGTACGCCGTCGAGGCGGTCTACCCCGATGAGGTGTTGGCCAACGACGGGGAAGTCTCGTCAGATCCCAGCAACCCTGCCGCCCTGACCAGCACTGCCGTGCTCAATCCCACGTACACCACCCACTCGGGTGTGGGGACGGTGGAGCCCTTCGATCTCTTGTTCATCCAAGATGACACGGTGAGCGCCCTCCCGGGTGGTAGCCGCGGCATCCACACGGTGGGAGCCGTGGGCTATGGGTCTCCCTCGGTGATCGAGCCTCCGAGGTTCGTCTCTCAGAGCAACCTGGGTCACTGGATGTCTCTGGCCATCGAGAACGTCCAGGCATACGAGGACGTGACCCTTGCCACAGGCGTCATCGTGTCGGAAGACACCACGGTCCCGGGCTCCATCGTGACTACCTTCACCCTCACGGGCGTCCCCGACGTGGTGTTCGACGACGACCTTGGAGGCGGTGCCCTTCTCCCTCCTGTCGGTGGGTTCAACACGTTCTTCACGGTCTCGGACAAGCACCCGTTCATCGTGATGAAGGTGATGAAGACCTCGGGGACGTTCGCCCCGGGAGCCAACGCAGTTCTCCGTCTCGCGGCGCAGAACCCAAGCATCCTTCTGTGCTCGTTCACGGCGTCGGGTGACAACGGGGGGACGTTCCCGGCAACTGGCACCGCGTACTTCACCAACAAGGTTCTCACCATCACCACGGATGTGCCGTTCTTCGACTTCGGCCCGTACGGCGGTGGGTCCCACCCGTCTCCTGGAGTGACCACCTACGGCCCGGCGGGATTCGCCGTGGACCTCGATGCAGAGGCATCCCTCGCCTACTACATCCCCAATGACCGTCTCTCCCTCTTGGGTCCTGTGGACACCCGCTCGGCCCGCCCCCGCGGGACTGTGACCAGCGGTGGTGACTCGTTGGAGTGCGCCCTCACCACCCGAGGTGGGAAGACCCTGGTGCTCAACTCGTTCACGGCTTCTTTCGTCGAGATGGACAGCACCCTCAACGAAGTGAGCAAGGTGAACGGAGGGGTCCCGTTCACGTTCCTCCCTCGGTCCTACGTCCCCTCCACCTACCAAGTCGGTGCGTTCTTCCTCGGGATCGGTTTCCTGAAGGTGATGCCCTTCGAGGGCTGGGGGAACACCTCCATCACAAGCACGGACATCACGTTCTCCGCGGCACCCTCGTCCAGGCAAGACAGCGCCGGGGCCATCTGCACGGCCCTCGCGATCACCGACCGGGTGGACAACGCTGCGGGGTACGTCCCCTTGTGGGGCGACAATCGCTTCATGGTGGCCCCTGGAGGTGAGACCAAGGGAAGCGTCACCCGGATTCTTCCTGGTGACATCGCGGTCATCCAAGCCGCCAACATGGACCCGTTCACCCCCTACCCCATCCTCAACGGAAAAGTGGGCACACACCTCGTCCGGGGTGTGGTGATCCCGACCACGTCCATCGAGGAGCACCAGGACACGTACTCCACGCCTGACCCCAATGGCGACTACAACGGCTGGTTGCCCTTCGTGTTTCCCACGGTCACCGATGTGGACCCCGGTGGCGCGACCCTCACTGTCTCCGAGATCCAAGAACTTCCGTCTGTCGTCACCTGGGCCGGTGCTCCGGTCACGCAGGGCTACGTGTTCTCCCTCTCGGGGACGGTGTTCGTGATCGTGAGCGAGGCGGGGCTCCAGTCCACCAACGCGGGGACCTTCTCTGCGGCCATCGTGAGTGCCGACTACACCACCCTCAACCCGGTCACGGGTGAGTTCTCGGGCCTGAGCAACTACAAGGACGGTCTCGGCGCTCCCATCTCGGCCGGTCAGTTCGCGTCCAGCGTAGCCATCGGGGCCAAGGTCTCGGGGATGAACCTCCTCCCGGTGGACCCCCACGGTCCCGGGGTGCCTCCCAACTTCCCGGGCTACACCAGCATCACGGGAACGGTGTCGATTTACGGATTCCGCACGCTGGACCTTTCCCGCAACTACAGCGGCGGATCCACGTTGTTGTCGTGGGTGGCAAACTCGGGTGGGTTCCTCATCGCAGTGGCCCCCACGCTGTCCAAGACCATGGTGTACCAGAAGGTCAAGCAGACCTCGGACACGTTTCTCCCGCCCGACGCACCCGTGTACGAGGAGATCCCTGGAGTCATCTCCAACCCCTCATCCGACGTGGCAACGGACTGGGACATCCTCAACACGCCGTTCGGTGCGGCGTTCTTCCCGGTGGGGGCTCGGTGCCTTCTTCCGGGGACGGTCTGCACGGTGGGCTACTCGGGTGCGGCGGGCATCTACGTCGAGCCCTCCTTCCCCACCACGGCCAACGACCTTGGAGGTGGTCTGGTCAACGTGGTGGACGCGGGCAACTCTCTCACGCCCACCACGGTAGGTGTCCGTCGCCTCGCGGACTACGTCTCCACGGTCCCGATCCCGGGGCACTACTTCGCGGAGTTCTCCGAGGTGGAAGTCCGTCGCATCCGACGGTTCCACGACCTGGGCAACACCTTCGCTGCACAGCTTCTCCCCCTCCGGTACTGCTACGAGATCCGTCGGGGCATCACGGCCACCGCCACCGTGTCGGGGGGCAACACCCTGTTCACGGCGGCGGCGGTGGATGCCTCCGTGCCCCCGACCGCACTGGTGGGAGGTACCGCCACCCAACTCGGTGACTTCACCAACGTCTCGGTGAACATCCACCCGGGAGACGAGGTGCGGTTCCTGGACACCAACGGCACCGTGGTGAGCCGCGCCGAGGTGGTGAAGGTCACAGGTGCCCGCACCCTCACCCTGTCCAAGCGACTGACCGTGTCGCCGGGCACCCGGTTCGAGGTCTACCTGAAGGTCCCGCCTGTGCCCCATGAGCAGTCCAACGAGGAGCTCCTGGGGTACGCCACCGACAAGGTGGTGCTCTCGCGGGTGGCCAACTACACGGCACAGACGGGTGGGAGCGTCCCCACCACGGTGAACGTGCTCGAAGACACCGGGGTGGACTTCTCCACCCTGAATGTCGCCAAGGACGACATCGTGGTGGTGGACCCTGCGGGACCCCTGGCAGGCCCCACGGGACCCGCCACCCCGCTGCAACGCGGGCGACGCCCGTTCGGGGACAACGGTGTGATCGTGCGTCCTGGCTCGTACACGGCGGGCGCACCCGCACGGGCCGACGACAACCGGGGCTACTACAAGGTGGACTCCGTGGCGGCACACGCCCTCACGGTGAGTGCGATGGGAGGACTCGCGGGAGGGTCAGACGTGCTCCTCGGGTCTACCCCCAACAAGTACGCGGTGTACCCGACCATCCACGCATCGACTCTCCCGGCGGGCACCCACGAAGGTCAGATGGATCTGCGGCGCACCCAACTCGCGGTGGGGAACTCGTTCACGACCACCCCGTACTCCGTCGCACCGTTCTCCTATCGGGTGATCCGCCCGACCAAGCTCCTGACATCACAGACGGTCGAGCTCATCCTGTCCATGCGTGAACGGATGCTGTCATGGATGGAAGAGATCCGCAGCGTGTCGTTCAAGTACGGCACGTACTACGTGTTCCAGCGGGACCGTCACGTCTCCGACCTGGGATTCACCACGGACCCTGAGAGCGGACGTGGTCTTCTCACCAACCCGTATTTGTACGGGATCGTGGGACGCTGGGACATCGCCCCGTTCGTCAATACAAGCGACTGCCTCTCCATCCTTGACCGACGCTTCTGGGGTCTGGACTTCCGGCTGGACACCCTCACGCCCCCGTTCTCGGTCACCCCGTACGCGGATTTCGCCCACAACAACGGACGACCCGTGCTGGTAGACCGGGTGAACGATGCCCTGGACGGACGGGACAAGCTCCGGGTGACCCGATTCTCATGGCTGTCTCTCAGGACGGACCGGGTGAAGGGCACCCTCGCCGCCATCCGGCGGTTCGATGTTGAGCTCCCCAAGCAACAGGCCGAGGCGGAACAGGCACTCGCGGCTGTACAGTCTGTGGAGAAGGTGTGACCGTGACTGTGATCGACCCGGAAGTTCTGGCGAAGCTCAAGGCCCTCGGAATCGAGCCCGGGGGTGATCCCACATGGCTGGAGACTAAGCCCCTGGACGCCGCCAAACTCCCCTCGGTGCAACGGCAACGGGAGCTCCTCGCACAGCTCCGGGACGCCCTCAAGGCACAGTTGAACGACGACCTCTCGAAGCTCGAACAGGCCCACATCGACCTCGAACGTGTCAAGAACGGTGGCGGGGCATGATCCAGGTGTTCAAGGATCACTACTTCTCGTTCCTCATGGGAGGCACGGTCGAGGAGTTCCGTGCTGCCGCGGAGTCCCTCAACACGGCGCTCACCTACGGCGCGACCCTGGCAGACGCACAGAAGTCCATGGACGACGCACGCAACGAGGCGGAACTCCTGTGCGTCCTGTTCGATAACCACTCTCTACATGGGATCGGGTGATGCCTGATACGGTTGCAGCATGGGGCGGGCTGGACATCCAGATCGTCTCGCAGGACGTTGTAGACGCCGTCGAGGCGGTCAAGAGCTTCTTGGAGCTCATCAACGAGGCCCTGGAGATCGCACTCGCCGTGGGCGAGGTGATCAAAGCCTTCGTCACGTCCAACCTCAACCTCGCCCGGGCACTGGCCAATCAACTCATCGCCGCACTTCGCAACCTCATTCAGGACCTGTTCTCCCTGGGCCTGTACATCAACCTCGGGGACAACGACCTCGTCAAGCGCGGGGTCTCGAACCTCAAGGGTGGCTACCCCGCGTACGAGCGCCGGATGCTCACCCGACTCAACGATCGCAACGACCCCAACCGCCCCAATTTCACCGAGTCCAGCACGGTGTTGGCGCTGTTCTACTACATCGGGGTGGACATCTCGTTCACCGATGACCTGTTGGACACCAAGAAGTTCGCCCCGCTGATGCAGTTCCTTCGGGCGTTCTCATCCCTGTTCGGGTTCTCCCTCGGGGGTCCCAACCCTGGTCTCCCCGTAGCCACCAATCTCCGTGCGGAGTACGGGTCCCCCACCAACACGTCCACCCACGACTTCACCACGGCGCTGTCATCCCTCATGGGGAAGTCCACCATCGAGGTGCTGTGGAACGTCGCCCCCGCCCCGGGAGGGTCAGACCAGGACCCAAATCCCACCATCCCGCCCTGTGCGTTCCTGGTGGAGGTGTCGTGCTACCCAACGGGGTTCCAGGTGGGATGGATCGCCCCGACCACTTCGGGCACAGGCGGTCCCAACGGTACGGGTTCGGACGGAGCTCAGTCATACACCACCGGGCAGTACCAAGCCGCAGACACCGGGCGTCCTTTGGTGATCTTCGGCGGGTCGGACAGCCTTCGACTCACGGATGACCTTCTCTGGCCTAGCGGGTTCACCACAGGGAGCACCCTCCCACCCGGGAACCATCCGGCGTTCTTCTTCCGTGATGCCTCGAACCCCGAGGTGATCCGCAAGGCGTTCGGGAAGCGAGAGTCCGACGGCCGGTACTACAACCAACGGTCGTTCTACATCGGGAGCGACAGCACCATCGTCCAACTGGTGTCGGGTGGCAACTACAGCCTCAAGCTCAACCTGGACGACCTCCCGCTGTACTGCCCCATCGTCAACGGTGAGATCGACACGGCCCACGCAACGCGGCCCACGGCGGTGTACGTGCGAGTGACTCCAGTGACGGACAATGTCACTGCGACCAACTTCAACGAGAACGCCACCAAGTGGACGCCCAAGGCTCGGACCAGCGACGACAGCACCCTCACCCACATCGGCAGTGATGGCACGGGCACCCCCGGCGATTCCGACTTTGGGACACCGAGTTCTGTGCTGGAGGTGGCCATCCCGAGTGAGGAGCAGGACCTGTACGGGCGTGCCCTCCAGACGGCCATCGCCATTCTTGTGCTGTCCCGGAGCGACCTTGTCCCCCCGGACCCGGCAACTGCCAACGAACCTCCCACGCCCGACGCCAGCTACACGCCCCACGGTTTGGAGAGCGTCGCCACCGAGGTGTTCCGTGGGATGGGGATCTCCAACCCCGAGGAGTACTTCAGCACACAGAACCTCTCGCCCCAGTCGTTCGTCCAGGACCTCTACCCGAGAATCGTGGACCAAGCGGACAGGTACCTCGCCACGCAGGGGATGCTCCCCGGGTCCGTTCTCACGTCTCTCCAGGACACCCTGCACGACCTCGTGAACTGGAAGTGGTCTGACTCCACGGTGGCGGGTGCCTCGGGCAACAGCGCCCTTCGCATGACCATTCTGGAGTCCCTCGGGCAGACCGAGGATGTGACTCGCATGGTGGTTGCCCGGAACAGGTACAGCACACGGGACTACTGGTCCACCATCACGCCGGGCACCGTCCTGGCCCCGCTCGCTTCCAAGTGGAGGGCGGGGACCTTCGGGGTGCAGTACAACGGGACTTCTCGTGGGAGCGCCGTGGTGGTGGGACCCTCGAACGGGGCACAGCCCGACTACTGGTACGCGCGGGATCTCATCCCTCAGGCCATGTACGACAAGGCCCGGAGGGTGCTGGCCATCACGTCAGACCAGTCGGCCCTGCAACGAACGACACACGGGTCTTGGAAGACCGTTCGGGTGTTCTCCGCACGGGCACCGACGGGCACCATGTTGGGGGTTCTCACCAAGGTCGAGGGGTTCCTGAACACCGCACTGACGGGGTTGCAGGACGTGGCCGATGGGATTCTCCGTGTGATCGCCTTCTTGGAGCAAAGGGTCCGGGAGATCCAGGAGCTCATCAAGCGCATCGAGACCTACCTGGACATCCCGTTCCAAATCTCATTCCCTTCGGCCAAGGTGCTCCTGCTCATCACCAACGGCACGGCGGGGATCATCACGGGCCTCACGGGTGCCACGGACAAGCCCTCCGAGGGACGTTCGGGCTACGCGGGCGGTGGTGTCATCGTCGCGGGGAGCGCCCCGGCCATCCTGGTAGAACTTCTCTCCGCGGGTCTGTCGTCGGCCACAGGCGGGTGACGGGGTCCCTTGGGGGCGTTGCGCGAGGTCCGGTACTTCTCGGCCACCCGATCATACACCTCCGGGAGCGCGTAGTAGTGACACCGTGTCCCCGCCACCAGAGGTGGTAGAAGACCCTCAAGGGTGAGCCACCCTCGCAGGGTGCTGTCCCGGATGTGAAGTCGGGCCGCGGCCATCTTCGGGTTCTCCTTCCCCTGCCTGGGACTGAGCTTGGTCTTGGGGGACGGAGGTGTGTTGCGGAGACGCCGCACCCGGTACTTGTTGTTCACCCGGTCGAACACTTCTGGGAGCGCCGTGAAGCTCCGTCCAGCACCCCCCGTTGACCCCTTCTCTTTCGGGTCCTTGAGAGGTACCAGCCCCTCAAGGGTCAACCAGCGCCAGAGGGTGTGAGACATCATTCCGATGCGCTCCGCGGCCTGCATCACCGTCTCAACCTGAGACCGTTGCTTCTCCCACGCCTCTGCGGCCATCACGGCATCGTCGTGGTCCACGTAGCGCACCCCTCGGGAACGGGTGTGGGGCATGGAGTAGTTGCGGGACTTCACAGGGACCGTCCCGGCCTTGAGGATCTTCAACGTGGTGTAGTAGTCGTAGCCCCACTTGGGGTCCTCGGACAGAGATTTGACGGACACCATCCCCTGAGGGGGTCCCGCACACAACCCCAGCTTCCTCGCCCGGTCGTAACGACCCTGTGCCGTGCGACCCGGAAGAAGCTTCCCCAAGGTTCGTGATGACACCTCGTTCCACTCGTCTGTGAGGATCTTGTCCTCCTCGGGTGTCCACGACAGGTCCACGGTCAGTCCCATGCGAGCGAGCTTCGTACTGATGCTGTCCCGAGTGCGGTTGGGGAACCTCTTAGTGAGCGCATCCCAGTCCAGGCGATTTCCCTCCTCGCGGTATGACAAGTGTTCGAGATCGAGGAGATCCTCCTCGGTCCAGGGGGGTGGTTTCGGCATGATGTCCAGAGGTTACGCCCAATCTCCGGGACGGGCGTAACCCTGGTATGTGCGAACCACCCTCCGAGGATCAGCCGCTTCGAGTCCCTGACGACCTGCTGATCCAAGCGATGGCCCAGTACCTGGACGAGTCCCTCTCCACCGAGGGCGTGATCCGCGAGCTCCTTGCCAAGGCGGGGTTCAACGACCCGGACATCAGCGTCGAAGAGTGCGTTGTGTCCCTGGTCCAGGCCTGCCTCCGACTGGCCGTGCCTTCCTGAATCCTGGTATGGTGCGTCAGTGGGTTGAAGCGGAGGACGGGCGAACGGCGACCTCCCCCCCTCGCCAATGTCCGTCCGTCCTCCCCTTCAGCCCACTGGCGCACCCGTGAACACACCCCTCGACACCACCGTGGAACCCGCAGAGACCCCGAAGGCCAAGCCCTCGAAGGATCATCCTGAGTGTCGTCTCTGCCGGGACGGGACCTACGCCACCCTGACCATGCAGAGCTTCGTGGGGGACGACAACCCCTGGGATCCCTACTGCGACCCGTGCGGGGCCGCGATGGCGTCCGTCATCAAGGATTGCAGTCAGAAGCGAGACGCGGAGATCCGGCGGTTGCCCGACCCCCCGAAAGGGAAAGCAGCCCCGAAGGTCCCGAAGGTTGCCAAGGCCAAAGTCGAACCAACACAGAAGCCCGCAAAGGGGTCGAAGACCGACCCCGTGGTGGATGCCCCTGTGACCCCTCCCGTGGCGGTACCCAAGCCCCCGGTCGAGGTGCGGCCACGGATGACTCTGGCCGAGGCCATGAGACCCACGGCACCCAAGCCCGTGCCTGTCCCCCCTCCAACACCTCCCGCCCCGGTGCCTCCACCGGCCGCTCCCCCTGCACCTCCGATGAGTGCGAGGAGTGCCAAGAACGCTCTTCGGGATGCAGCGCGGGACGTGGAGGGCTACGACCTTCTGACCATGCTCGGCATGAAGAGGTGACCAGTGGTGTATTCTGTCGAGTCGATCGAGGATGACATCTCGGGTGTGGCCGAGGCCCACATCACCCCCCACGGCGCTCAGTACACGACCACGATGACCGAAGAGGGTGTTCTCATCACCGTCCACCATGGTGACTGGTCCACCTCCCGGTTCACGCGCCTTCGGGGGCTCTCTGCGAACCACCAGGGGGAGATCATCCACTGTGCGACCCACGCTCTCGCCCTGACCCTTCTCACCCACCTTCACCCGACATGAAAGACGACCCAGACTGGTCCCTGTCCAACTGTGACCCCCGCCAGGAGCCCGCCACTCGTGACGTGTCCTCGTGGGAGACAGTTCTCGCCGTGGTGGTGAGCCTCGGGTTCATTGCGTACCTCGCCGGGATGGTCTGGGTCGTCTGGTTCAACGGAGACCGACCATGACACCGCCGATCCCTGGGATGCTCCCCGACCACGAACTCATCCGTCTTGCCCGAGAGGAAGGGATGATCGCCCCCTTCGAGGCATCGCAGGTCTCCAAGGTCGATGACAAGCGGGTGATCTCGTACGGGGTGAGTTCCTACGGGTACGACGCCCGTGTCGCCCCCGAGTTCAAGGTGTTCACGCCTGTGTGGGCGACCGAGGTGGACCCCAAGAACTTCGACGAACGCTCCGTCGTCGATGTGGTTGCCCAGGATGGGTACATCCGTATCCCGCCCCACAGCTTCGCGCTGGGGCGCTCTGTCGAGCGGTTCAGCATCCCCCGTGACGTGAGCGTGTTCTGTCTTGGGAAGAGCACCTACGCCCGGTGTTTCAGTGGTGATACACAGGTTGCTCTTCTGGACGGCACCGCCCCCACGTTCGAGGAACTGGCATCCAGGACGGAACCCATCTGGGGGTACTCCATTGGCCACAATGGCGAGGTGGTAGCCGCCCTGTTGGACGCCCCGAGGTTTGTGGGGCGAGACTCCCTATTGGAAGTCACACTGGACAACGGTCGGATCATCAAGACGACACCCGACCACAAGTTCCTCCTGCGGGACGGTCGCACCATCGCGGCGGCTGACATCCGACCGGGGCAGTCCCTCATGCCCCTGTACCGCCAAGTGTTTCGGGGCTACGAGGGTGTCTACCAGCCCCTCAAAGGGTTCTTTGAGGCAACCCACCGCCTCGCGGACGGTTGGAATGTCCGGGCGGGCATCTACGAAGCAATGCCGGGCGAGCACCGGCACCACAAGGACCATGACCGACGCAACAACATGCCTTGGAACATCGGGAGGATGGCGGCAACGGACCACATCCGGCATCACAACGACGAGTTCTACGGGGATGGGTTCGACAGGGATGCACACGGGGAGTCCGTCCGGGAAGCACTGGCCTTGTTGAACCAGGACCCGACATGGAGAGAGAACTACACCCGCCTACAGCGGGGGAAGGCTCAAGCGTTCTGGCATGATGAGAAGTACGAGGGTGCCCGCAACCGGCAACGCACTTCACAAGTCATGTCCTGGACGCAGGAGCGGCGCGAAAAGAAACGTGCTGAGTTGTTCCGCAGGTACGCGGAACCCGGTGCCCGTGCGGATCAAGCCGCCAAGATGAGAGAGGTTTGGGCGACCGCAGAGGGGGTTGATGCTCGACGAGAACGGCAGAGAGACGTGGGTCGGGGCATCAACCTCCGCACGGACGTGACGGAGCGCGCAGTGCGGGAAGCCCTGCGACAATCGGGGACCATTCGAGGGGCTGCGAACCTACTGGGGTGCGACCGTTCCACCTTCAGGAGATTCCCCCACATCCTCAATGAGGCAAGGAGCCAAGGGGTGGTGCGGAACCACAAGGTGGTGAGCGTGCGACCGCTTGCGGGAGACCATGATGTCTACTGTCTCACGGTCCCAGAGGCGGGCAACTTCGCCCTCGATGCTGGGGTGTTCGTCGAGAACTGTGGGATCATCGTCAACGTGACCCCCCTGGAGGCGGGGTGGGAAGGTTACGTCACCCTGGAGTTCTCGAACACAACGCCCCTCCCGGCTCGCATCTACGCGGGGGAGGGGGTGTGTCAGTTCATCTTCTTCCGGTCGGCCAGCCCGTGCAACGTCTCCTACGCCGACCGTAGGGGGAAATACCAGAACCAGGGGAAGTCTCCGACCCTCCCCAGGCTCACCAAGGAGTGACCCATGAACCCCGAGAACCTCTTCATCATCCGTTCCTACGACAACCAGGACCTGGACACGGCTCCCGACATCGTCGCAGCCAACCGGCGGTCTCGGGAGTTCACACACAACGTCAAGGTGTACAAGAAGACACCCGAGGGCGAAGTGTTGATGTCGTACACCGGCCCCCGCGACAACGACCTCAAGTGAGCTACCCAACCCCCGAGGGGCACTTCTGCTCGTGGGAGAGCCCCGAAGGGGTCGATGAGTGCTGGGAGGTCTCCGTTCTCTGGGAGGCCGCGAAGGGTCTCACCCCCGAGCCCGTGGACCTTGCCACTCTGGACGAGGCCACGGACCCCAACCAGTGGGTCTGCCACTGGCGTGACCCCACCCACCCCTGGATGGTCCCGGAGCTCGCCCGGATCGAAGCCGCGGACCTGTCCTACCCGGTGCTCTTCCATCCCGCCGGTTGGTTGATGGACGGGATGCACCGGGTGGCCAAGGCGTTGATGTCCGGTCGAACCACGGTGATGGCCGTGCGGTTCACCCCGGACACCCTCCCACCCCCGTGGGACTACTAGGCAGGGATTTGGCTGCGTAGAAGTGCCCGACGCACATCCCGCCCGTCTGAGGCGTACCCACTGAGGTACCAGCCGTCACGGTCATCCCAACCCAGCTTCACTCCCTCGGGCTGGATCAGGTACGGCACCTGACGCTTGACCTCCAAGAGTGGCACTCGACCCACGAGATTACGGGCCTGTTCGTTCGAGATGGATGCCCGTTGCAGTACCTTGGGCGCGGCGCTCCGACGCTGTGCCACCGGGTTCAGATCCTCGTCGAACACTTCCCAGTCCACTACCTTCGCTTGAGTCACCGAAATCTCGGGCTCACGGTCCGTGAGGTTCCCCCGTACCAAGTCGTTGGGGTCGAACGTGTATGTGATGAGCACGTTGAACTCGTGGTGTGCGTAGTGCCGCAGCACGTACTCCCGAGTTGCCCCAAGGAACACCCCTACCCCCGGCATCTTGTGGACGAGACCCTTCCGAAGGGGGGTGCGAAGCACAGAGTTGGCCCCTGACACGGCTTCGTTGGTCTCAGGGTCCCACGCCATGACCTTGTACCCGAGGAGCTTCCCTCCGGGTGCGGACGTGAACGAGTTGGCCAGGAGGTAC
>ERZ650311.1182-NODE-1182-length-13443-cov-10.835151_pt1 | contig 13443 bp, 17 predicted proteins | sample MGYA00376247_ERZ650311 | MGnify/ENA primary metagenome ERZ650311 (study PRJEB26733, sample SAMN07839324) | wastewater metagenome | biome: small river; feature: stream; material: water | place: USA: North Carolina | collected 2016-07-28 ... | reverse complement strand
CCGCGTTCCAGTCCGGGTCCTCCCACGAGAGCTCGCGCTCGGTGACGATGCGCAGTCCCTTGCCGAGTCTCAGGAGGTCCGCAATGGTGCGGGCTCGCAACTCACGGAACTGCGCGAGGGCCATCTCGCGAAGCTCCACGACAGACGGTCCGGCGGATTCCTCGGCGGCGTCTTCCTCGGCCCTCGCCGCCGGGCCCACGGGCTTCCCGCCGACACGCTTCAGTTGCACGGGCATCACACCACCTCCGCCCACTGCGCGAAGGCCGGGCCCTGCAGGTGTGTCAGTCGCGTCTTCGCGCGCGTGATGCCCACGTAGAACACCCGCCGCTCGGGCTCGGGGTCGAAGAGCGCCTCACGCGTCGCCGCCGGCGGCATCCCGCTGTGCAACACGACGTGGTCGCATTCGAGGCCCTTGAACGCGTGGATCGGCCCGACCTGGCACACCGCCCGCGCCGTCGCCTCCTCCAGGTACTGCGGCCCGTGGTTCATCGTGACGTCGCGGAAGTACGCCCGGCGCTGCGCCGGGATGCCCCCGAGCGGCTCCACCGAGCGCGCTTTCACCGCGTTCACGAGCTCCTCGGTCGCACCGTAGACGTAGAGCCGGTCCGCGTTCACGTACGTTTCCCGCCGGAACTCCGGGTCGAGCTTCGCGAGGCGCGCCTTCGTGCCATGCGTCAGCCACGGGCCCCGCGACGGGATCGTCTTCTCGCAGAGCAGCCGCCATTCGTCGACCGAGATCCGGCCGCCCTTCGCGAGCTCGTGCCAGCGCCGGAACGCCGTCGCCGCCGTGCCGTTCACCCCGCGCTTCTTGCGATGGTCGAAGAACGGGTAGCCGCGGCGTTCGAGCTCCGACATCGCGCCATCGAGCAGGTAGTGCGCGCGGCCCATGACGAACGTCGACTCGCCGATGTCGAGCGCCGGAAGATCGTGCACCCGGTCGATCCGCCCGCCCTCGTTCGCCGCGATCATGTCCTTGTCGTGGCGGAGGCGGTTCCGGCGGATCAGCGTCTGCGCCTCATCGAGGATGCGCGACGAGCAGCGGTAGTTGATGCGCAGCGTGTCCTCCGCCGACACATCGGCGTCGAGAAACTCCCGCGGGCTCGCCCCCGACCACTCGTAGACCGCCTGGTCGTCGTCCCCGGCGATGTAGGCGATGTCGCAGCGCGAGGCGATCGAATTCGCGACCGCCCACTGCAACGGCGTGCTGTCCTGAGCCTCGTCGAGGACGAAGCACGGCCAGCTCGCCCCCGGCGGCGACTCCAGCGCCATCTCCAGCATGTCCGTGAAGTCGATCAGGCTGTTCGCGCTTTTCCACGCGACGTACTTGTGCCAGAGCCGGTCCAGGCGGTCGCCCACCCACCAGCTCGCCAGCTCCGAAGGCGCCGCGTACTCCCGCCGCCCCTGCTCGAAGGGAATCATCCGGTTCCGGCACTTCGACCAGAACCCGACGATCTGCGCCCCCTCCGTCTGCCCGTCCGTCTCCGAGCTGTTCCACTCCTCCGGGTCCCCCGGGCGCCCACCGTCGTACTCGATGCCCTCGCCGCTGAAGAACTCCTTCAGCCGCGTGTCCGCGATCTCGCTATCGAAACCGTAGTACCGCTTCACGAAGGCGTGGAGCGTGCAGTGGTAGCGCGACTGCTCCGTGTCCCCGTCGTCACGGACCCGGCGGGCGATGTCCCGCGAGGCCGTGCGCGTGAACGAGCAGATGACCGCGTCCTGGATGTCGAAGTCGCCGTCCTCGACATGCTGGCGAAGGAGCTGCACCACGCTCGCCGTCTTCCCCGCCCCCGCCGGGCCGAAAATGCGGAGCGCCTGCGGATGCGAGAAGATCGGCCCCCGGCGGGGTGCTACAGATTGCGCGAAATTTTCGTGAGTCACTTTTCAAATCCGTGTAGCGGTGTAGCACTGTTTTTTAGATTCGAAATGGGCTGTTTGCTGCTACACTTTTTCATGATCGTGTAGCACTTGGCCCTTCCGGGCGCTCGTTTTCGGATTCCTCGTGTAGCGGCAGGAGCCAGATCGCGCGCTGTTTCCCGGCGATCCGGCGGTTCTTGCGCTGCCCCCCGTGCGCCGTGCAGATGGCCCAGAGCGACCGCTGGTCGATGTTCATCCCGCGCTGGCGGAGGGCGTTGCGGAGCTGGTCGCCGTTGGTGGCCACCCCCGCCCCGTCCCGCAGCGTCAGCGGCTTGCCCGTCTCGAAGCGGTCCTCATCGTCCGTGGCGGTGTCGAGGAAGCTCTCGATGCTGCGCCACACGACGCCTTCCTCGCTGGCGTCGTCGGGCGCGTCGATGATGGTCACGGTCGAAAGCAGCGGCGCGATCACCGAATCCCACTCCGGGCCCTTCATGGGGCTGAGGAAGAGGTTCCGTTGCTCGATCGCCTGGATGCGCGCCTTCTGGTGGTTCGCGAGCTGCTCCGTCGTCAGCTGCACGTCCACCCCGCTGATCTCCAGCAGGAACGTCGGCGGCCGCGTGTCGATGCGGCGGAGGTTCTGGTACTCCTGGATCCCGACCGTCTTGATGGGAATGTCCCGCGAGGGTTCGTAGCGAGCGATGGAACGGGCGATGCGGCGCAGGTCCGAGTCCGGCAACGGTGGCGAGCACCGCTTGTTCTCGATCTTGAGCGTCATATAGATGGACTCTTCCGACGCCCCCCGCCGCCGCATCGATCCCGCCAGCGATGTCATCGTCTGGTCGCGCATCCCCTGGGGGATGGTCTCGCCGATGAGGTTTGCCGAACCGCCGCCCCCCCGGCTGCGCTCCGCCTTCGCCGCCCACGATGGGTAGCGGATCAGCGTTGAGGCGCCCGGCTCGTTCTCCCACGTGTAGCGATGGCCGCTGGCATGCAGCGACGGCGGAGCCACGACGTACCCGCCCGGGTTCCCCCGCACGTCGATCCCCGGGCCCAGCTTCCCGTTGCTGTTGTGGACCGGCGTGTCCTTCGGCGCCCGGTAGTAGTAGTGCTGGCCGCCGCCGCCGGTCACCACCGAGACCGTGTCCAGCCACTCCTCGCCGTGCTCCTCGACCAGGTCGCGCAGCGACTCATCGCCGCCGTGGCGCGGGTCGATGTCGATGATCACGAGGTTCGAGGGCGCGCAGGCGATGGCGATGTTCGCCGTCGGCCACGTGTCCCACCATCGCTCGACCACCGCGAGGTCCGCGCTGGCGTCGTTCGAGCCCTGCCGCGTGCGCGGGTGCTTGCCGATGTCGCGGCATTCCGGCTGCCGGCACGAACAGCGGCCCTCGACCGGGGTGTGCAACGGGAACACCGCCCATCCCCGGTTCGCGTACGCCAGTGCTGCTTCGCCCATCTCACTCAGTCCCATCGATGGCCTCGTGCCGGGTGCGCCGCCCTCGCACCCCGGCGTGGATTAGAAGTCGTTGGCGTCGTCGTCGTCCACGGCCGGCGAAGGCGCGGCCTTGCGAGCCGGCTTCGCGGCCTCCGGCGCCCGGCGTTCCGTCGCCGCCTCCGCCGCCCGGGCCTGCTTGATCGGGCTGTAGCCGACCACCCGCGGCACGACCTGGCCCTTCCGCTCGCCCGCCTCGATCTTCTTGTTCTTGACCTGGATGCGGAGCTTCTCGCCCTGCCACGAATCCGGTTCCACTTCGAGGTCCTCATCCGTGTACCCGAGCGCGCGGAGGAACTCGTAGAGCTTCGAGTTCTCGTTCAGCACGCCATCGTTGATGAGCCCGTCCGGGATGCGGAGGAACCCCATGAGGCTGACCGGGTCGCCCTTCGCGTTCACCTCGTCGAGCAGCTCGAACTTGACCATGTACTGGGGGCTCTCGACGCCCTCCCACTTGCTGGTCGAGTCCTTGATGTCCGCGATCTGCGCGCGGTAGTAGTTGTCCTCGAGCTCCGGCGTCTCGAAGGTCGCCTTTGTTGCACGTCCGTAACTGGTAGGCATGGTTCTGTGGTTCTCCTTTTCTGAGCGCTCCGCGCTAATGGGTGGGTCCCGAAACAGCCCGGTGAGGCTGGCAACGGCTGAAGTACGAGCACCATTTGGCGCCGCACAGGTTCGACTTCGGATTCGGAGGAAACGTGCCGCTCACGAACGCGCCCTCGACCTCGGCCACGAGCCCGTCGTACCACTCGATATCGCCCTCGCTGCGCGTGGTCCACACGAACTCCGAGGACTGCGTCTTGCCCGTGTCGATGGCACGCGCGAACACGAACGTGAGGGGAACGTGCTTCAGCCAGGCATAGGCGTACGGCTGCAGGCTCTTGTCGGCCTCCGAGGAGGCCAGCTTGCGTCCGCCCGTCTTGTTGTCCCCGATGGCCGGCACGCCATCGACCGAGCCCTCCCAGTCGATGAACCCGATGAACGTCCGCCCGCTCGGCAGCTGGCGCGTGTACTCGACCTGCGTGGCCGTCGGCTCGATTGCCGGGAGCAACCCCGTGGCCCACTGCTCCGTCAGCCGCAGCGCCCGCGCGAGCTCGGCCGTCGCCGTGTTCCCGTCACCCCACTGAATGGCATGCTTCCCGCCCTGCTCCGCGACATCCGCCCGGAACGCCGCCTCCGTCCAGCCCTTCAGCTCATCGACGGTCGGCGGGTCCTGGCCGAAGATCTTGCGGTCGAGCGCCCGGTTCCACGCCGCGTCACAGGCCGAGCCCGTGACCAGCGCCGAGGTCTTCGGCGACTCGATGCCCTCGACATACCGGTAGAACGCCTTCCGCGGGCACTCCAGGTAGGTGTCGATGAGCGAATGCGAGAAGCGGCGCAGCTGTTCAGGCATTCCGGCCGCCCTCGCGCAGTTCGCGCGCCTGGGCGATGAGCCGCGGCTTCATCCGTTCCCAGACCAGCCGCCCCGTGTCCAGCGCGTCCTCGATCTCCTCTTCCGTCGCGCCCACCGGCACGTCCGAGAGGCTGATGAACGCATCCGCGCTTTCGTAGTTGCCCAGGTTCACCTTCCGGCTGAGCGAGATGGAGACGCGGATGCCGTCGTGGTCGGTCACTTCACCCTCCGTGAGGCCCGGCGCCGCTGGCTGCACCCGTAGCAGGGGCAGCCGTCGGTCGGCAGCGAATCGACGATGATGGCAATGGCCACGAGCGCGACCACGCCCACGAGGCCGATGACGAGCACGTGGCCGGCGAGCGCCATCACGCCCCACCTCCGCGTTCGTAGACCTCGGCTCGCTCCCACCAGCCGCAGTAGCACTGGTAGTAGGGCGAGAACCACGAGCTCGACCGCCCGACGTACCAGGCCGTTGTCTTCTCGCAGCAGGGGCAGGGGTACATCGGGGGAGCGTCCACCGGCGGTTGCGGGTGCTTCGCCTGCTCCACCAGCGCGTCGATTTCGTCGGGGTGCCCGGCGAAAAAGGTGACGGCGCGTGGGATTCTTTGTACCGTATGCATGAGTCACTCCTTAGAAGGCCCGGGATTGCCGCCCGGGCCTTCGCCGTGTCTGTGGTCCTAGCCAAAGAGCGGCTTGAGGGCGCTGGCCGGGACCGGCGCCGGCGCGTTCGACTTCGGCCACGCCGGGTAGCCGTTGAGGTAGCGGCAGAGCGCGACGTGCTTGCACCACGGCCGAGCCGAGCGCGCGCCCTTGCAGGTGCAGGACGGCTGGCCGCCGGTGTAGTCGTCGACGCGGTAGTAGGTGCCCTTCGTGGTCTCGCTTTCGACGAAGGCCACGAACGGGTGCCCGGGCGTCGCCGCCCAGGTGACGTCGCAGAGCGGGAGCGAACGCGTCTCCGCGTCGAACGAGGCGGCCGCGCTGGTGCAATCGCTCATCGCGTCCCCCACATCGGCAGCCGCGCCGACCACCGGTACGGGTGTAGCTGCCGCGCCCGCGCGAGGTTCTGTTGCGTCGGCCGCCGCGCCTCGCCCAGGTACGAGCCCATGACCCCCCCGTCGCTGTGGTCCAGCCCGAGGCAATGGCCGAATTCGTGGTCGATGGTCGCCTGTCGTGTCGGCGCATCGAGCTCCCAGAACTGCCGCGAAACCCCGATCGTGCAGTCCCAGTCGCACGAGCTGTTTCCCGGCCCGATCACACAGGGCGCCGCCCACGCCGTCGGCGGCAGCCCGCCATCCGATGTGCCGTAGTCCGCATCGCTCTGCCACCGCACCCGTGGGTTCTCGAAGTCCGTCCCGCCCACGTGCCAGTGCGCGAGCGCCGTGACCAGCAGGCCGGTCAGCTGCAGCAGCGCTTCCACGTAGCTCACGCCACGACCGCCGTGGCCAGTTCCGTGATGCCCGCGAGCGCGGCCGCCGTCGGCGCGAAGCCCCGGTGCAGCGCGTTCTCGCGCACGTCCCGCCGCTGGAGATCGCGAATCGTCTGCAGCGCGTTCTCCAGCCGGTTCCACGCCCGGGTCGCGCTCGCCGAGCCGCCCGCGCTCCAGCGCCAGTCCTCGATGTACTCCTGGGCGATCGCCACATCGCGCGCCGCCGCTTCGAGTGCACGGCGCTCGTAGGCGTCGTGCGCGTGCAGCTCCTGGTCCATCGCCACCACCTCGCAGCGAAGCTCCTCGTGGTGTCCGTTCGCGGTCATTGGTCGGCCCATGTCATCTCCCCCGCTCTCGTAGTTGGATGGGAGGCCCCGGGAGCGAGAGCGGAGCGCCCCCGGGACCGTGAGATGACGGCGGGTGACTTGCGCACCACCCGCCCCGTTGAACTCGCCGCAGCCGGAACTACTTGGGGAGAGGGCCCGGCGACGGCGAGGAACAACCGTCAGGTCATGACGCCCGCCTCCGGTGGAACGAATGTCTCGATGGGCACGCCAAAGAGGGCCGCAGCCCGTGCTGCCTCCACAAGCGTCATGGAGCGAGCACCCGAGATGAGCCGGGAAAGCCTTGACGGGTCACACCCAAGCTGCTCTGCAACCCAGCCTTTAACTCGCCCCTGCTCGCGGATGAGCCGGCCAAGCGCTGTTTCCTGTGTTGATGCATTGGCATGTATCACAGGAAACAGCATAGGAGCTTTTTGCGACATTGCAAGCCCGTTTTGTCCCGAAGCGGTACGTTTTCGCTAAAGTTCCCCGAAATGGCTTCCGCGATTGCTCTTATGACGCCCTTCGCTGAATGGCTCGCTCGCGAGATGGCTGCTCGCGGCTACCAGCCGGATAACCGGTCGCAGTGGGCCCGCCGAAACTCGCCAGGATCTGTCTCCCCGCCCTATTGATAATTCGCCGCGATTGCGGCATATTATCCCTACAGGGCAACGGCCCGCAGGGAGACAGCAATGGCCATCGTTTACGACCGCACCATCGGAGAGCAGACCTGCACCGAACACGGCCGCGAGGCGTTCGGCCAGATGCGGGCCACGGTCGCCTGCTGGCTGTGCGACGGCGTCACGGTCACCCGCTGCGCCCACGGCACCCCCGCCATCCCCGAGCTGGTGACCCACGGCAACGGCTCGCGCTCCTGGCGGATGCACAACCCCTGCCGCGAGTGCGAGGCCGAGCGGAACGCCGCCGAGGCCGCCCGCGAAGCCGCGAAGGCCGCCAAACTCGCCGCCCTCGCCGCCAGCGTCACCAGCAACGAACGCCGGATGTTCGCCATGTTCGCCGGCCGCTGCTCCGTCTGCGGCGGCTCGTTCCCCGCGGGCGCCGACATCGCCTACAACCGGGCCGGCCGCTCCGCCCGCCACATCGCCTGCGGCGCCACCGCCCCCCGCATGCGCCGCCTCGACTGCGGCCACACCCTCCCCGTCGGCTCCGTCCTCATCATGGCCGCCTCCACAGGCTCGGCCTGCCCCGACTGCTACGACCGCATGTCCGACTAGCCCGCACCGCCCTACCACCCCCACGGAAGGACCCTGACCATGGACAACATCGCCTACACCGCCCTGCTCGCCGATATCGCCACCCTCACGCACTACCAGCTCGACGACGTGCGCGAAGCCGTCGCCCACCGCGAGGCCACCATCATGGCCAACGCCCTCACCGCGCACGGGTTCCACGCCTCCCCCGTGCTCGCCCGCACGAACGGCGGCTACCCGCTGGGCGTTGGCGTCGTCACCGTCTGGGAACCCGGCTCCGGGGACCCCTCCCACGGCGAGCCGGAGCACTACAAGGTGTCGCGGCGCACACTTGCCGGCCCACTATGACCTACCGCAAGAAGCTCATCGAGGCCGCGCTGCCGCTCGACTCCATCAATGCCGAGAGCGCTCGGGAGAAAAGTATCCGCCATGGACACCCCTCCACACTTCACTTGTGGTGGGCGCGGCGGCCGCTTGCCGCGTGCCGGGCTGTGTTGTTCTCGTCGCTGGTCGATGACCCCGCTGAACCGAACGCGCCAGCACCTTACCTCGATGCACTGGATGATCTTCCGAGGCCGGACTCGCTGACGGTGGAATGGGACAGGATGGACCTCGCGACTCAGCGGCGCGAGCGGCTCTTCGCCTTCATCTCGCGGCTGGTGAAATGGGACAACTCGAACGATGAGCACATCATCGGCATCGCCCGAAGGCTCATCGACCTAGCCTGCGAGGGAAATCCGCCGCCCGTGTTGGACCCCTTCTGCGGCGGCGGCTCCATCCCGCTGGAGGCCCAGCGGCTGGGCCTCGAGGCCCATGGAAGCGACCTGAATCCGGTGGCGGTGCTCATCACGAAGGCGCTCATCGAGATCCCTCCGAAGTTTGCTGACCGGGCGCCGGTTAACGGAGTGGTCCGAGTGCAACTCGGTGGAGCCGGCAACGGAAAATGGAAGGGGGCCTCGGGCCTTGCCGCTGACGTGCGCTACTACGGCAAGTGGATGCGCGACGAGGCAGTGAAGCGCATCGGCTACCTCTACCCGAAGGTCGCCATCACGGCGGAGATGGTGGCTGAGCGGCCCGACCTGAAGCCGTACCTGGGCAAGGAGCTGACCGTCATCGCCTGGCTCTGGGCACGGACCGTGAAAAGTCCGAACCCTGCCTTCGCAACTGTCGACGTGCCGCTCGCCTCGACATTCATGCTCTCGACGAAGCCGGGCAAGGAAGCCTACGTCGAACCGGTCGTCGAAGGCGGTGACTACCGGTTTGCGGTGAAGGTCGGCAAGCCGAGCGACGCCGAGGCGGCGAAGAGCGGCACCAAGCTGGCGCGGGCGAACTTCCGGTGCGTACTGTCCGGCGTCGCGATCGGTGGCGACTACATCAAGGTGGAAGGCAAAGCCGGCCGTATGGGCGTGCGGCTCATGGCCATCGTCGCCGAAGGTGAGCGCGGGCGAGTGTATCTCTCACCGACACCGGAGATGGAGGCCGCCGCGCTGACCGCACGACCGACGTGGAAGCCGGAGGGCGAGATTGCCAAGCGGATGACCGGCGGGAACTGCACAGCTTACGGCCTCACTACCTTCGGCGACCTGTTCACGGACCGCCAGTTGGTGGCGCTGACGACGTTCTCGGACCTCGTCGGCGAGGCGCGGGAGCGCGTCCTCCGCGACGCTACCGCCGCCAACCTCCTCGATGATGCGAGGCCTTTGGCCGAGGGCGGTAGCGGTGCGCGGGCATACGCAGACGCCGTCGCGACGTATCTCGCGCTGGCCGTGGATAAGGCAATCGATCGAAACACCACCCTTTGCGCCTGGGAGAGTGCCATGGGACGAATGCGAGGTACGTTCGGTAGGCAGGCGCTGCCAATGGTTTGGGATTTTGTTGAGACACAGCCGTTCGCCGGGGCTGGAGGCGATCTCACTGGTACAATCGGCTCTCTATGCGAAGCGCTTGACAAACTCGATCCGGGACTCAACGCGTTTGCAAAACAGCTCGATGCAATCCAATCCGTGAACGGCGTCCAAGAACCGATCGTGTCAACTGATCCTCCCTACTACGATAACATTGGCTATGCGGATCTCAGCGACTTCTTCTACGTTTGGCTGCGGCGATCCTTGCGAGATATCTATCCAAGCTTATTTACTACGCTACTAACGCCCAAAGATCAAGAACTAGTTGCGACACCATATCGATTCGATGGAGACAAGCACAAGGCCGAGAGATTCTTCCGCGAGGGTCTCGCAACGACGTTCGCGCACATGCGCAAGACCCACAATGCTGATTTTCCGCTGACCGTCTACTACGCCTTCAAGCAGACGGAGCAGTCTGAGATGCCGCTGCCGCTGTTCGGCGATCCGCCCCAAGCGGTGGGCACACCGGCAGCCACTTCGACGGGCTGGGAAACGATGTTGGAGGGCCTTGTCGGCGCGGGTTTCGCTATCACAGGAACATGGCCCGTCCGGAGCGAGCTTGCCAACCGAAACATCGCATCCGGCACAAACGCCCTCGCATCTTCGATCGTCCTTGTGTGCCGACCACGACCCTCCAATGCGCCATCAACGGGTCGCTCGGAGTTCCTCCAGGAGCTCTCCGCCGCCATGCGCGAGGCGCTGCCCGTCATGACGCACGGCCAGATCGCGCCCGTGGACCTCGCGCAGGCATCCATCGGCCCTGGAATGGGCGTGTACTCCAAGTTTGCGCAAGTGCTCCGCCAGGACGGCAAGCCGGTCACCGTGCGGGAGGCGCTCCAGGACATCAACAACGTCATCTCCGCATATCGCACGGAGCGCACCGGCTCGTTTGACGAGAAGACCCGGTTCTGCATCGATTTCTACCAACAGTACGGTTTCACGGATGCGCCCTTTGGCGAGGCTCAGAACCTGGCTCGTGCGAAGAACGTAGGCGTCAATGTGCTGGAAGCTGACCAGTTGCTCGTCGCAGATTCCGGGAGGGCGTGGCTCGTGCCCATGAAGGCCTATCCTATCGGTGTGCCCGGCCTCGAGCGGAGCTTCGCCGGCAGCGCCTGGGAGGCTTGTCTGCGCCTAGCAGCCACGCTTCAAGAAGAAGGTGAGTCCGCGACCGCGGCGCTGGCCCGCGAGCTGGGGGAAGGCGTGTGCGCCCGCGCCCGGGAGCTCGCCGTCTGGCTCTACACCATCGCCGACAGCCGCAAGCGTTCACAGGACGCGCTCGCCTTCAACGCTCTGGACGCCTCGTGGCCGGAAATCCAGCGGCTGATGGCGGCCATGGACCGCGGCGGGCAGCAGGGGCGCTTCGCATGAAGTCGAGGATGAGCGATGACTGAACAGGACAACTTCGGCCGCCTGACGCAGGCCATGGCACTGCTCGGCGACACCCTGGCGCCGTTCGTGGAGCGCGAGCTGAAGCGCGCCGGCCAAGGCTGGTGGACCAACTCCGTGCTGCCAAACGTTTCGCCTCTCACTCGGCAGAAGCTGCCTTCGCTGCCGAAGAAGGGCCTCAACGGCCAGCTCGGTGTCCTCGATGTTGCAGACCTGCTGTCGCTGGTCACCAAGAACTTCTCCGTCGCCTTCAGGAACCGACTGCCCGACTCGGCCCGCAGCTACGCTGAGGAGCTTCGTTCGGCGAGGACCACCTGGGCGCACAAACCATCCAGCGGCGACATCGAAGCGGCGGTGGCCGACCGGGCCATCGATACGGCTGCGCTGCTCCTTGATTCGATTGAGCCGTCGGCGGCCGCCGCGGTACGGCATCTGAAGGCGCAGGGAGCCGCGGACCGCATCACGAACGAGGTCGCGACCCTGCTGGGCGTCGATACCCGCACCGTTCAGCGTCGCGCGGCCGCCGCCGGCGTCGGGCGCCGCGTCGGCACCACGCTGGTGTTCACGCCCGCCGAAGTCGATCGGCTCGCCGAGGCGCGCCCCCGCGGCCGCCCCGCCGGCAGCATCCGCCGCGCGCTGGGCCTCGATGCCGAGGCGGTCCAGCCGTGAGCATGACCGACGCCGTTGCCCTCGCCCTCGCCCACTACCGCGCGACCACGACCACCGGCATCCAGTTCGCCACGGCCGGCAGCTGGTGGCCCATCCTCAACCCCGACGGCACACCCGAGCCCGATGACCGCGCCATCTCAGCGCGTCGGCCTTCGTGCTCGCCCACATCGTCCAGTCCGTGCTCGATGACCCCGGCTGGTGGCGCACCATCGTCGCCAACATCACCGACCCTGAGGTCGTCACCACCATCCGCCACGGCGTCGAGGACGCCATCAACAGCATGCGCGAGGCGTGACCCCCCCCCGCGCGAAGGCCCCCGGTTTCCCGGGGGCCTTCGTTGTTCCGTCGCTAGTTCGCCGTGGGGCCGGGCTCAGGTGCCGGGCGGTGGTCCGCCCGGCTTCACCTCCGAAATCCCGGTGTCCTCGGCACCCGCGCCACCCGGCGGCGGCGCCGGCCCCTTCGACTGCACCGCGACGGCCGCCCCGACGCCGATAGCGCCGACGATCGCCGTGATGACCACCTGCTGGCTCGCGCCGTCCACCGCGTAGCCGTACCCACCGAGCACGGCGAACGCGCAGACAGCCCCGAGCAGGATGAGGAGCCGCAGCTCCAATCCCAGCCTCATGGGCCACCTCCGATGATTCCCGCCGTGCGCAGCACACTCACCGCGCGCTGCACCAGCGTGATATCCGCATGCAGGGCCAGCCGCCCCAGCTCGAAGCGCTCCGCCACCAGCGCGCGGTTGAACTCCGCGTCGCGGGCTTCGAGCGCCGCCACGCGTGCCTCCAGCCCGGTCCCCGGAGTCGCCACGAACGACAGCGGGTCCGCCGACTGCGCGATGTCCGTCGGGAACGTGCTCACGCGGCACACCTGGATGTGCAGGTGCGCGCCCGTCACCCGGCCCGAAGCCCCCGAGAGCCCGATCGGCTGGCCGGCCGCGACCACGTCCCCCGGCCGCACCTTCGCCGCCGAGAGGTGCGCGAACAGCACGTACCATGGCGTGTTCGGGACATCGATGCACACCCCCGTCCCGAACGAGCCATCGTTCACGAACTCGACCACCTTCCCGCCGATCGGCGCGACCACCGTCGTGCCCTCGGGACAGCCGATGTCGAGCCCCCGGTGCCCGCCCGCGGGGTAGTCTGGGCCGGAGTCGCCGAAGCGCCCGGTGATCGGGCCCGGCGCGGGTGGCCAAACAGCCCACGTCATCTCCGTCACTTCGCCACCTCCGCGAGGGTTACGCGATGCGGAAGGGGAAACACCTCGCGCATCATCCGGACGTCGTCGGGGCCGAACCACTGTTCGCGGCTCGCCTGGTAGCTCATCACGCCGCGGTACGCCTCCGACGCCTCCACCGGCCGCACGTAGCCCGTGGTGTTCATCCCCGGGAGCACGTGGTCGGCGAGGCCGAGCGCGTGGCCCAGTTCGTGCGGGAGCCAGAAATCGAGGTCCGCGCCGCAGTAGACGACGGCCAGCGGCCACGCCGTCGTGAAGTCGACGAACGTGCGCGTGACGGTGGAGACGACCGCGACCTCGGCCTCGAAGCCGTCGAGGGCGGGCACGAGCTCGAACGTCCCGGGGCGCAGCGCGTTCCAGTACGCGATCGCGGCCTCGGTCTGGGCGCGAAGGGTGTCCCCCGCCCACACGCGCCGGGGCAGGTCAGGGGCTTCGTCGACGGCGAGATACCTCATCGCCCGCCCCCCGTGCGTTCCGGGTTCGGGGCATCCCCGCAGAGGTGCCCGTACCCCACCGTGCACAGCCACCGGCCGGGCCCCGCGCAGATCACCA
>ERZ650311.1180-NODE-1180-length-13460-cov-5.340768_pt1 | contig 13460 bp, 13 predicted proteins | sample MGYA00376247_ERZ650311 | MGnify/ENA primary metagenome ERZ650311 (study PRJEB26733, sample SAMN07839324) | wastewater metagenome | biome: small river; feature: stream; material: water | place: USA: North Carolina | collected 2016-07-28 ... | reverse complement strand
GCAGGTGCCTTCACGAAGAACGACATCGCGAATGCAACCGCAACCACAACAGACGCCCAGATGAACACCTGAACCGCTGAGTTTGCGAAGCCAACCTTGAATGGTTCTGCCAAGCGTGGGTCGATTTCACTCAAGAACGACGAGTCGGTCTTTAGCTGGTCGCCAAGTGCCGCAGCATCGCCACCACCGTTCATCGATTTCAAGAACGCCACGTTTGCTGGGTTAGCCAAGACCGCGGGGTCTTGAGCAGCAGCTAGAACGTCTGCCGAGATCTTCTTGTCTTTGAACGCATCGCCAATCGTGTTCGCGAGGTTATTGAACAAGATTGAGATGAACACGGCAACACCGAGGGTTCCACCCATCTGTCTGAAGAAGGTTGCGGCTGAGGTCGCTACACCGATCTCGCTTGGCGGAACCGACTGCTGCGAAACCAGAGTCAGGGTCTGCATCAGCTGGCCGAGTCCCAGACCAACCAGGAACATGCCAACCGACATCCACCAGTATTCGCTGTCTGCCGTGAAGCCAAGCATGTACGCGTAACCGATGGTCAGGATTCCAGTACCGGTGCTCAGGAACATCTTGTACTTGCCGGTGCGCGAGGTGATCTGACCCGAGATGGTGGTTCCGATCATCATGCCCGCGACCATCGGCAGCATCATGAAGCCTGATTCGGTTGGGGTCGCGCCCAGAACAATCTGCAGCAGCAGTGGAATCGTCATCATTCCGCCGAACATGCCGACACCGATGATGACGCCCATGATGGTTGACATAGTGAACGAGCGCGACTTGAACAGACGCAGCGGCATGATTGCCTCGTCACCGGCGCGACGCTCGAAGAAGATGAACGCGACGATACCGACGACCGCTAGCGCATACATCAGGATGCTGTTTGAGCTGAGCCAGCCCCAGTCGCGACCGTTTTCGGCGACGAGCAGAATCGGCACCACGGCCACCACGATTGATGCGGCACCGAACCAGTCGATGCGGTGCTTCTTTGGGGTGTGTGGAACGTGCAGGAATGCGGTCACCATGACCAGGGCCAGTGCACCGATTGGCAGGTTGATCAAGAACACCCAGCGCCAGCCGTCAACCCAGAGGATCTGGTCAACACCGGCAAACAGGCCGCCGACCAGTGGGCCAAGAACTGAGGATGAGCCGAATACAGCCAGGAACATGCCCTGGTAGCGAGCGCGCTCGCGCGGCGGCACGATGTCGGCGAGAACGGTAATCGCGAGTGAGAACAGACCACCCGCACCGATTCCCTGAACCGCACGGAAAGCAGCCAGTTCACCCATGTCGGTGGCGAAACCACACAGCGCAGAACCAAAGATGAAGATGCTGATTGCCCAAATAAACAGGCGACGACGACCGAAGATGTCGCTGAGCTTTCCATAGATAGGAGTCGCGATGGTCGAAGTGATCAGGTATGCGGTGGTGACCCAGGCCTGTGCCTCAAGGTTCTTGAGGTCGTCGGCAATGGTTCGCATCGCGGTTCCGACGACACTCTGGTCGAGTGCCGAGAGGAACATTCCGGACATGAGTCCAATCAGTACCAGCCAAATTTGGCGCTGAGTCATAACGCCGGTCTTGGCTGACTCGGCTGCGGCGGCTTTTCTAGCTGCTTTAGACAAAAGGTTCTCGATTCAAAAAGTTAGGGTTAATGCGTGACTAAGCCTAAACGTGAAAAAAGTTCTAATTCGCGTAACCAACTTTTTTCTTTGGTTATTTCCATCGGGCTAGTTCTTGCCGGCTTCAATTCGGCAGCGCAGGCAGTGGATCCAACGCCAACGGCATCCCCTTCGGTCAGTCAAACCCCAACTCCGACCCTTGATCCGACACCTACTCCCGACCCGTATCCGACACCCACCCCAACCAACTCGCCCACTTCGATTCCTCGACCAAACATTCAATCGGCGAGTTCGCCCTGGGTGGTGGTTAATAAGAAGCGTCCGCTGAATCCGATTCGATACGCTCCAAAGCCGCTGGTCAACGTGAACGGAACACCGCTGGCCAAGGATGCGGCTGCGGCGCTTCGGTTGATGGCTGCAGACATGAAGAAGGCCGGTGCCGGAACCCTCTGGCTGAACTCGGGTTATCGCAGTTTTGAGACACAAACCCAGGTGCACGCCCGCCAGGTTGCCCGACTCGGCAAGGCTGCTGGTGAGCGCTTAGCTGCTCGTCCTGGTTATTCAGAGCACCAGACCGGCCTCGCCGCAGACGTCTCGGCAATTGGCCAGGGCTGCGCAATCCAGGTTTGCTTTGCCAGAACCAAAGCTGGTCGCTGGTTGGCGGCAAACTCTTGGCAGTACGGCTGGATTCTGCGCTACGAAGACGGGCAAACCTCGGTCACCGGTTATCAGTTCGAACCTTGGCACTTCAGATTTGTGGGGGTCGAGTTGGCGACGGATTACAAATCGCGCGGAGTCAAATCGCTAGAGGCGTTCTGGAATCTGCCGCCCGCACCTAACTACTAGGTCGGTCCGAAACAACCAGGTTTATCCAATACTTGGCTGGGCTCAGCCGAATTACAGGATGCGCTTGCCGAGCTCGGCTGCCAGGCCGGTGTAGGTGTGCGGGCGCAGGGCCAGCAGGCGATCCTTCGCATCCTGACTGATGTCGAGTTCGTTGACGAACACCACCAGCTCATCGTGACCGACTCGCTTGCCTCGGGTGAGCTCTTTCAGAAGCGCGTAAGGGTCGCTGATGTTCGAGCGGCCTGCTGCCACCTCGGCGCGAATCACGGTCTGAATCGCCTCGCCCAGCACCTCCCAGTTGTCCGACAGGTCGGCATCCAGCACCGCAGGCGACAGGTCGATCTCGTTGAGTCCGCGGGTCACGTTATCGATGGCCAGCAGCGAGTGCCCGAAGCCAAGGCCGATGTTGCGCTGCGAACTCGAGTCGGTGAGGTCACGCTGCAGTCTCGAGGTGACCAGAGTCGCACCGAGACTGTCAAGAATCGCGCACGACAGCTCAAGGTTTGACTCGGCATTCTCGAAGCGAATCGGGTTGATTTTGTGCGGCATGGTCGAAGAGCCGGTGGCCCCGGCAACCGGAATCTGCTTGAAGTATGCGAGCGAGATGTAGGTCCAGATGTCGGTGCAAAGATTGTGAAGGATGCGATTGAACAGCCCAACCGCAGCGTATAGCTCGGCCTGCCAATCGTGAGATTCGATCTGGGTGGTCAGTGGGTTCCAGGTCAGACCCAGCGAGGTCACAAAGGCTTCAGATTCGGCGGCCCAGTCAACCGAAGGTGCGGCGACGACGTGCGCTGAGAAGGTTCCGGTGGCTCCAGAGAACTTGCCCAGGTATTCCTGCTTGCGGATGCGCTGCACCTGACGCTCGAGTCGGTGAATAAACACCGCGATCTCTTTGCCCATGGTGGTCGGGGTTGCCGGCTGGCCGTGAGTGCGGCTCATCATTGCCGAGTCCATGTAGCGACCGGCTAGCTCGCGCAGCTTGTCGAGCAGCTTCTCGACTCGGGGCAGCCAGACGTTGTTGACCGCATCCCGCACCGTAATCGCGTACGAGAGATTGTTGATGTCCTCAGAGGTGCAGGCAAAGTGGGTGAGCTCGAGCAGGTCGTTGCGACCAAGTTCGCTGAGCTTCTTTCGGATGAAGTATTCGACAGCCTTGACGTCGTGCTTGGTGGTTGCCTCGGTCTCGGCAAGGGTGGCGACGTCGGCATCCGAGAAGTTTGTGACAATCGCGCGCAGAGCGGCGGCCTCGGTCAAGTCAACCGAACGGCCGGTGCCAAGCAGGTCGCGGTTGGCAAGGTGAATCAACCATTCGATCTCGACCTGAACGCGGGCGCGGTTGAGTCCGGCTTCGCTGAGGTAGTTGCCGAGCTCAGACACCGCCTGACGGTAGCGGCCGTCGAGGGGGCTTAGCGGTTGCACAGAAAGATTGCTCACACGTCTATATTGCCCGAGTTTTCCACAGATTTCGCCCGAGGCTGCCGCCAAATGGATGCGTGCCACACGCTGTAGGCATGCCCCAACTCGAACACGCACTGAGTCAGTTGCTTCTCGCGATTCCAAACCCCACCCAGTGGTCGGGGTCGGCAGCTCTCGCTTGCTCGGCTGCCATCGAGGCGCTCGCCGATGATCTGCGCAGTATTCAGGCCCAACTCGGCCTCGATTGGGCGCTCGGCGGCTGGTAGCAACGCATGACCGAGCAACTCGATGTCGTCGGCGGGCTGCCGATTCGGGTTAGCCGTGCCGAGATCGAGCGAGTCGCCGCTCAGGTCGCAGCGAGCGCCCAGTCTCTGCTGGCTGCGCTCAGCCTGGGTGATGCCGTGTCTCACCCGATCGAATCGGTGCAGATGGCCATGCATCTGCCGCGACTTCTGAGTCAGTTTGAACGCATCCAGACCGGATGCCAACTGGCAGCCGAACACTATTTCGGGGTCGAGCAGTTGGTAACCCAGAACCTGGCAGAACTGGCCGACTTCAACGTTTCGGGATTGGCAGCAGGTGCGATCGGGGCAACCGCGCCGCTGGGTCTGCTGCGCGAGCGATCGGTTTCAGTCACGAGAATCGGGTTCGCGGGCGATCAAGTTGCCCCCAGAACCGCGATAGCGCTGGCCACCAGACTCAAGCAGGCCGGCGAAAACGCGAATCCCGATTCTTATGCCGAGATTCGCATCGAGCGATACGGCAATCACGTGGTCGCCTACATTCCAGGCACCCAGAATTGGTCGCTGAAGTCGGGTGCCAACCCGCTTGACATGACCTCGAACGCGCACGCGATGACCAACGACCAGTTGGCGGCCAGTCAGCGAGCCGTGCAGGATGCCCTTGCTCTCGCCAAGGTCGGCGCGGGTGACAGCGTGTTGCTCGTTGGGCACTCTCAGGGCGGCATTGTCGCCGCGAGTATCGCATCCTCGTTGCACGATTACACGGTCGCCGGAATCGTCACCTTTGGCTCACCAATCGCGGGCAAGCAGATCCAGCCGAGTGTCCAGGTGCTGGCCTTTGAGCACAGCAACGACCCGGTGCCAAAGCTCGACGGTCAGCCCAACCCGATTGCCAAGAATGTGCTGACCGTTACCAGCCGAATGGATGCGCCGGGGCTGGACACCCCACTCGACGCGCACGGCATGACCGGTTATCAACAGACGGCAGGCGAGGCAGATTTGAGTCGCGATTTGCGATTGCGGGCCAAGTTGCGCTGGATAGCCGACTTCGTCGGCGACAAGCGCGGCAGGGTCGAGTGGTTTGCCGCTAGTCGCCTAGAAAATGCGGATGATTCTAAAGATCCAGCTGGTGACCATTGATGCGATGCTCATCACAATTGCACCCAGCATCGCCCAACCGAGCGACTCAATCGAGAGACCCGCCTGAGTAAAGCCGTCGATGGTAAGGGTTTCGCCACCGATCAGGCTCGAGAGCCAGGCTACGAAAACCAAAATCGCGCCGTTGATGACGAACGAGATCAGACCAAAGGTGAGGATATAGATCGGCAGGGCAATCACCTTGATTACCGGGGCAATCAACGTGTTCACCAGGCCGAAAACAGCACCGACAACGAGGTATGAGCCCGCGGTCTCCCAGAATCCGGTTCCGCCGTATGGCGTGAAGTGGATGCCCGGAACGATGGTCGAAGCTGCCCAAAGACCCACGGCGTTGATAACAGCACTGATTAGAAAACGAATCATGTCTCGATTGTGCCACGAGCAAAGTAAATTAGTGTTCGTGACTGCTCAAGACGCAAACGTGCCGATGGTGCAACTGCTCACCCCAGAGGGTGAGTACTCGGTAGCGCCTCAATACGCCGAATACGCCAAGCTTGTGCAGGGCCTGACCGAAGAGGATTTCCTCAAGTTCTATCGCGACATGGCACGCATCCGTCGATTCGATTTCGAAGCCAATGCGCTGCAACGCCAGGGTCAGCTTGGCCTGTGGATTCCAGCTATCGGCCAAGAAGGCGCTCAAATCGGTTCGGGCTACGCCGTCGGCCACAACGACCACATTTTTCCTAGCTACCGCGAACACGGCGTAGCGCTCACCCACGGCATCGACCTAATGTCGATCCTGACCATGCTGCGCGGCGTAAACCACGGTGGCTGGAACCCAGACGAGACGCGCTTTCACCTTTACTCGATCGTGCTCGGCACCCAAACCCTGCACGCCACCGGCTACGCCATGGGCGTCAAGTTCGACGGAAAAGTCGGCACTGGCAACCCCGAAGACGACCAAGCCGTCATCACATATGTTGGCGATGGCGCTACCGCTGAGGGTGATGTCAGCGAGGCATTCCTGTTTGCCGCAAACAACCAGGTTCCGCTGGTGTTCTTCATTCAAAACAACCAGTGGGCAATCTCGGCTCCGACCCACTCCCAGACCCGTGTGCCGCTGTTCCAGCGCGGTGCAGGATTCGGCGTGCCAGGCATCCGTGTTGATGGCAACGATGTTCTAGCCTGCTACGCGGTCACCAAGAAGCACATGGATGAAGCCCGAGCAGGCGGTGGCCCGTTCTTGATCGAGGCCCTCACCTACCGCATCGGTGCACACACCTCGAGCGATGACCCGACCAAGTACCGCAGCAGCGAAGAGGTCGAGTACTGGAAGGCGCGCGACCCGCTGACCCGCCTAGAGAAGTTCCTGCGTCGCCAGGGCATCGGCCAAGAATTCTTCGACGAGGTAGAGCAGGCCGGTGAGCAGCTGAGCGAAGAGATCCGCGCCGCTACCTTCGCGCTCAAGAACCCGCCGTTCGAGAACATGTTCAAGTACGTGTACAGCGAGCAGCACCCGCTGATCGAAGAGCAGCTGGCCTGGCTCGAGGCATACGAATCCTCATTTGGTGATCAGGGTCACCTCGCGAATCCAGATCCGAGCCAGATCCCGAACATCGGGAGCGTGCACTAATGGCTAACTTCGTCGAAATGTCGATTGCCAAGGCAATCAACGCCGGTCTGCGCAAGGCACTCAGCGAGAACGACAAGATCCTGGTCTTCGGCGAGGATGTCGCCGAGCTCGGTGGTGTGTTCCGTGTAACCGAGGGCCTGCACAAGGAATTCGGTCAAGACCGCGTATTCAACTCGCCTATCGCCGAGGCAGGAATCGTCGGCACCGCGATTGGTCTAGCGATGCGCGGATACCGCCCAGTCGTTGAGATTCAGTTCGATGGTTTCATTTTTCCTGCGTTCGACCAGATCACCAGCCAGCTGGCCAAGCTGCAGAACCGCAGCGAGGGTCACACCACCATGCCGGTTGTGATTCGAGTTCCTTACGGTGGCGGCATCGGTGCGGTCGAGCACCACAGCGAAAGCCCAGAGGCATACTTCGCACACACCCCGGGCCTGCGCGTGATCAGCCCGTCGAACCCGAACGATGCTTACTGGATGATTCAGCAGGCAATCGCATCCACCGACCCCGTGATGTTCTTCGAGCCAAAGCGTCGCTACTGGCAGAAGGGTCCGGTAAACCTGGACGAGCCACCAGCGGGGATGCACACTGCGCGTGTGCTGCGTGAGGGCAGCGATGTCACCGTTGCGACCTACGGCCCGATGGTTGCCACCTCGATTCAGGCCGCCGAGATTGCAGCCGAAGAGGGCACCAGCATTGAAGTTATCGATCTGCGTTCGATGAGCCCAATCGACTTCACCACCATCGTCAACTCGGTCAAGAAGACCGGCCGCCTAGTAGTCGCATCCGAGGCCAGCAACTTCGTCTCGGTGGCCTCGGAGGTCGCCGCGCGCGTTCACGAGCTTGCCTTCTATCACCTCGAGGCACCGGTGCTGCGCGTCGGTGGCTTTGACGTGCCATACCCTGCGGCCAAGCTCGAAGAGGTCTTCTTGCCAGACGCCGACCGTATTCTCGAAGCAGTCGACCGGGCGCTTGCCTACTAGGCGAAAGGCAGATTCAGGCTCATGACTCAACTCGCATACTTCAACCTTCCGGATGTCGGCGAAGGCCTAACCGAGGCCGAAATCGTCTCGTGGAAAGTCAAGGTCGGCGACCAGGTCAGCGTGAACCAGATCATCGTCGAGATTGAAACCGCAAAATCGCTGGTTGAGCTACCCTGCCCATTTGCTGGTGAGGTCGCCGAGTTGCTGGCTGCAGAGGGCGAGACCGTCGAGGTTGGCAAGCCGATCATCGCCTGCCGAGTGGCCGACGGAGCAACCGGTGCCACCGCAACCCAGGCAATCCCGACCATCGACCCGGCCACCGCTGCCGCTGCAAGTTCGGCGCATGAGGCCGTCGCCGAGGCGGCTCAGGCAGCGGCCGAGCGCGCCGCCAGCGAAGGTGCGTCAAAGCCTTTCCCAACCAAGAACCCAACGCTCGTGGGCTACGGAGTCAACGACGAGGCAGGGGCATCGCGCCGCCGCCGTCACGTTCCGGCCGCCGCACTTTCGGCATCAACCGCAGCCGCTGCAGCGCTGCCGGTTGTTGCAAACCCGGCCACTGGCCTGCTCAACACGGCGGCACTGGTAGCCGAGGAGTCGGTAATCGCGAAACCTCCGGTACGCAAGCTCGCGCGCGACCTCGGTGTTGACCTGACCAAGGTCGTGGCCACCGGCACCGCAGGCGAAGTGACTCGCGAGGACGTGCTCAACCACTCGAGCCAGGCCTCGGTGTTCCGCAACCTGAGCACCCCGGCAGCGCCGAGCGAGCGCGAGGAGCGCATCCCTGTTAAGGGTGTTCGCAAGGCAACCGCAGCCGCGATGGTTCAGTCGGCCTTTACCGCACCGCACGTCAGCATCTTTGTTGACGTGGATGCGACCCGCACCATGGAATACGTCAAGCGCCTGAAGGCATCCACCGACTTTGCCGGTGTCAAGGTCACCCCGCTGCTGATCATGGCCAAGGCGATGATCTGGGCGGTTCGTCGCAACCCGACCGTCAACTCGACTTGGACCGACGAAGAAATCATCGTGCACAACTACGTGAACTTTGGTGTGGCTGCTGCCACCCCGCGCGGACTCATCGTGCCGAACATCAAGGACGCCGACAAGATGTCGATGCTCGAGTTGGCTCAGGCCATCGAGCAGCTGGCGATGACCGCTCGCGAGGGTAAGACCCAGCTCGCCGACATGCAGAACGGAACCATCACGCTGACCAACATCGGTGTGTTCGGTGTTGACACCGGAACCCCAATTTTGAACCCGGGTGAGGTTGGCATCGTCGCCCTCGGCTCGATTCGCCCGAAGCCTTGGGTGGTCAACAACGAGATCGTGGTTCGCCAGATCACCACTATCGGCGCGACTTTCGACCACCGCGTGGTTGATGGCGACGTGGCCTCGAGGTTCGTGCAGGATGTTGCTTCGGTAATCGAAGAGCCTGCGCTGCTGCTCGACTAGATTCTCGAATACTCAGCAGCAAGAAGGGGCACCATGAAGCCGAAGAACAATGCACTGCGCGTGGCCGCTCTACTGCTGATCGCGGCATTCCTCGCGAACGGCTGGTTGCAGATCGACCAGTGGCGTTGGGCCATTGACAACCAGTTTTGGATCGCCCTGACCAACTTCAATTCGGGAATTTGGTTGGCCGACTTCATGTACTACCCAGCGGCCCTGTTCTTGAGTTTCATTGCTCTTGTCGGCGCGGTGCTCACGTTTGCCATGGGCCGCAAGTGGCCGACAGTTGTCGGAGCGGTCGGCTTTATTCTGCTGGCACCTTTGGACGCCATCAGCATGTTTTTGTACTTTCTTCAAACGGGTGAAGAGAACCCGTTTGGGCTAACCATGCAGTACCTGGTGCCGACCGGCCCGCAGTCGATGCTTTCGCTGCTCGGAACCGTGATTGCAATTGCCGCGCTGGTGGTCGCGCTGGCTTCGGGCGCGAAGGGCAAGGCAACCGGCTTTGCGGCCGCTGAGCTCGTTGACCCGATTCAACCGATTGGTTACGACACCCAAACCGGTCGTCCGATCCTGCGTTACGACTCGAGAACCGGCAAGCCGATTTACGCCGACGAAAAACCGCAGGGCTAGCCCAAAACCGCGGGATGCGCTTGCGCATCCAGGCCCAGCATCACATCACCTAGCGCCAGCTGCGCATCCGCCCGTTATTGACAACGATTATCAATAGCGTTTAACATCGAAACATGACCTCGATCAAGAAGCTAAGCCGCGCATTCGTCGCCCTGTTCTCAGCCATCGCCGTTACCGTTGCGCTTACAGGATGCGCAACCGAACAACCGGCCGCAAAGCCAACCGTTGCCGGCATCATCAAGGTGGTCGCAGCGACCCCGGTCTGGACCAGCATCGCTCAGGCCATCGGCGGCGACCAGGTCGAAGCCACTGCCCTGATCACCGACCCGAACCAGGACCCGCACTCATACGAGGCCTCGGCTCGTGACCAGCTGGCGGTGAACGAGGCCAACCTGGCCATCATCAACGGTGGCCACTACGACGACTTCTTTGCTCAGATGGTCGAAAAGGCCACCTCGAACGGATCCGGCCCTGCCATCATCCACGTCGGAAACGACCTTGGTGCAGGTGAGGTTAATGAGCACTACTGGTACGAACTCGGCGCAGTCGCCGAGGTTGCCCCGATCATCGCCTACGAGCTAGGTCAGGCCAAGCCTTCTGAGCAGGCCACCTTTGACGCCAACCTCAAGGTCTTTTTGGCCGATCTCAAATCCCTAGAGGATGAGCTTGCCGCAGGCGTCGAGCAGAACTTCGAGCGTCCGGTCTTCTCGTCGGAGCCGGTTGCCGACTACCTGTTGACCCTGTTCGGCCTATCGAACGTGACTCCATCCGGCTTCAGCCAGGCCATCGAAGAAGAAGCGGACGTGCCGCTGAACATCTTGGCCGACAGCATCAACTTGTTCAAGCAGGGTAAGGTCGATCTGCTGGTCGTGAACGCCCAGACCGCCAGTGCCCAGGTTGACGAAGTTATCGCCGCGGCCAAGGCCGCCAAGGTTCCAGTCGTGCAGGTCACCGAGTTCCAGACCGAGCCTGGTCAGAGCTTCATCAACTGGATGACCGCCAACATCACCATGATTCAGGCCGCGCTCGCGGGGCAGGATCCAAATTCGGTCTCGGGTGACTAATGACCAAACCCGTGTTGAGCATCTCTAATGCGAGCCTGACCTTCGGCGATCGCACGCTTTGGAGCAAGCTCAACCTCGAGGTTCAACCGCACGAGTTCATTGCCATCATCGGCTCAAACGGATCGGGCAAGACCACCTTGCTCAAAGCCATCCTCGGGCAACTACCCCTAGCCGAGGGCAGCATCAAGGTGCAGGGTCGGTCGGTTCGAAACAAGCGCGGCCAGCGCGGCAACGGTCGAGTTGGCTACATCCCTCAAAACAGGGCGATGGATGCGGGCCTCCCGCTTCGCGGCCGCGACCTGCTCCACCTGGGGCTCGATGGCCACCGGTTCGGCCTGCCGCACCTGCCGTTCTCGAAGGCCAGCCGTGAGCACAAGCGCCGCGTAACCCGAATGCTTGAGGCGGTGGGCGCGACCGAGTACGCAAACAAAAAGGTCGGCAGCCTCAGCGGTGGTGAGCTGCAACGCTTGCGCGTCGGTCAGGCAGTGATCGGTGAACCTTGCCTGATCCTTGCCGACGAACCACTCAGTGCACTCGATTTGCACCAGCAACGCAACATCGCCGAGCTGCTGAATCGCGAACGAAGCGAACACGATGCCGCGGTGCTGTTTGTAACCCATGACGTAAACCCGGTGCTCGACATGGTTGACCGAGTTCTTTACCTCGCCAACGGCAAGTTCTCTATCGGCACCCCGGATGAAGTTCTGCGCAGCGATGTTCTGAGCGAGCTCTACGGCACCCCGGTCGATGTCGTTCGCAATCAGGGACGCATCGTCGTGGTTGGCACTCACGAGCACGACCACCACCCTGATGAGGAGTGGCGATAGTCATGGTGCTCTTCGATTTCAGTGATTACGACCAGCTGCTACCCCTGATCTTCAACTCGCTCATCGCCGGCGCTCTGCTGGCAGTAATGGGCGGACTCATCGGCATCTTTGTCTCAAACCGAGACATGTCTTTTGCGGTGCACGGCATTAGCGAGCTCAGCTTCGCGGGTGCCGCCGTTGCACTGCTAATCGGAATCGATGTGGTGCTAGGCAGCCTGATGGGTTCGCTGGTTGCCGCCGCAATCATCGGTTGGCTCGGCTCGCGAGCCAGAGAGCGCAACTCGATCGTTGCGGTGCTCATGCCGGCAGGCCTCGGTCTCGGAATCCTGGCTCTCGCTCTATACGAGGGTCGCGCCGCAAACAAGTTCGGTCTGCTGACCGGTCAGATTGTTGCCGTCGATGACCCGAAGCTCGCCTGGCTGGCAGTGATCTGCGGACTGGTGATTGCGACCCTGCTGTTTATCTGGCGTCCGCTGAACTTTGCCAGCCTCGACCCTGAGGTGGCATCGGCTCGCGGTGTGCCAACCCGCACGCTGTCACTCGTCTTTATGGTGCTGCTCGGACTCGCGGTCGCCGCGAGCGTTCAGGTGGTCGGAGCCCTGCTGGTGCTGAGCCTGCTGGTGACGCCGGCCGCGGCGGCACTGCGAGTCAGCGCATCCACCGTTCTGGTGCCCGTGCTGTCGGTGCTGTTCGCGCTCGTTTCGGTGCTCGGTGGAATCCTGCTCGCCGTCGGCGCGGGTCTGCCGATCAGCCCGTACGTGACCACCATTTCGTTCCTGATCTATCTGGGCTGCCGCCTGGTGGCATGGTTGCGCAATCGCGAGGGGGTTAACGCATGACCGCCGCCAAAAGAAACACGTGGCAGAAGGATGCCGTGAGGCACGCCCTCGGCGAGGCGATCGGATTCGTCAGCGCGCAGCAGCTGCACCTCGTGCTGCGAAACCACGGTTCGACCATCGGCTTGGCCACCGTTTATCGAGCGCTCGCCGATCTGGCCGAGGCTGGTGAGGCCGATTCGCTGCAGGGAGCCAGCGGTGAATTGCTGTACCGCGCCTGCACCGCCGATCACCACCACCACCTGATCTGTCGTCAGTGCGGATTGACCGTCGAAATCGAGGCCGACCGAGTCGAAAAATGGGCGGATGAAGTGGCCTCGGCTCACGGATTCGCAAAACCAACCCACACAATCGACATTTTTGGCATTTGCTCGGCGTGTCAATCTTGAATTTTTCAGGATGGGACTTGCTTAACATCGGCGACCTCGCCTAAACTTGAGCAGTTGCCTGTCCCGTGACAGTAAGCAACCATGTTTTGATCAAGCCGAGTCCAAGGGTTCTTCTGAACCGGGAGTTCTGGCTTGCCCCTCTAAAGGAGTAAAAATGGCAGCCTATTGCCAGGTGACTGAGACCGGCCCACAGTTCGGCCACCACGTCTCGCACGCCCAGAACAAGACCAAGCGTCGCTTCAACCCAAACATTCAGAAGAAGACTTACTTTGTCCCTTCGCTGAAGCGCAACGTTACCCTGACCCTCTCGGCTCGCGGCATCAAGGTTATTGACGCTCGCGGCATCGAGGCTGTTGTTGCCGAGCTGCTTGCTCGTGGCGAGAAGATCTAAGGAGCGCAGCTAAATGGCTAAG
>ERZ650311.1179-NODE-1179-length-13463-cov-5.781250_pt1 | contig 13463 bp, 12 predicted proteins | sample MGYA00376247_ERZ650311 | MGnify/ENA primary metagenome ERZ650311 (study PRJEB26733, sample SAMN07839324) | wastewater metagenome | biome: small river; feature: stream; material: water | place: USA: North Carolina | collected 2016-07-28 ... | reverse complement strand
AGTGCGTAAGGCGGTCATGCCTTTCTCGGCATAATCATCCCGATGAAAGGCGACATTAATTACTCCAAAGTGAGGAAGACCTAAATCACCTGCTAAACGCTCGGCAATCCATGCGCCACCCATAGCAAGTCCAGCGAGCTCAAAAGCACCGGTCTGCATACGCTTGCGCAAGTTCTCTAGTAGTTTTCCGTATAACTGTTCAGCATTCATTCTCTGGTTTACGCTTATTAGATTGATTCTTCAAAAAGTTAACTTAAGGTCTTGGTATGTTGCTCTGCAAAGTACTGCTCCAATATCAAGGCTGCAGAGCGTGCATCTAGATTGTCACGCATCTGCGGATCGCCCTCCAAAATCACCGATGTGTAGCGCTCATCCACCCAATCCACTGGCAAATGAAAGCGCCCATGCAGTTGATTGCCAAAACGCACTGCCTTAGCAGTCATTTCATGAGGGCTGCCATCGGGATGGACTGGACGGCCAACTACTAATTGATCTGGTTGCCATTCTTTAAGCAGGACTTCAATTTCCTGAAATAGAGCATCACTACTAGGTGCGGCAATAACCTTTAATGCTTGGCCCGCCTTGGTCATTGTGTTTCCAATGGCAACACCAACCCTCCGCGTCCCATAGTCAAAAGCCATCAAGGTGGAGGCTTTATGCATGGCCTGCTTCACCTGATAAGTCAGATAAGTCAAATCCCAGATGGCTTATTGCTTTTTGATATCGCTGACTCGAGGGGGTATTAAAAATAATGTCGATCATCTGCTCCCGAGCAAGTGGAATGTTCATCCACCCGTTGAGAGTGATTTCTTCCTCAAGCTGACCAGCACCCCAGCCGGCATAACCTAGGGTCATCAAAAAATGTTGCGGTCCTTTGCCCGCAGCTACAGCCTCGAGCACATCTTTTGATGTGGTCATCGTGAGACCGCCGGGTATGATCAAAGAAGAGCTATAAAGGGACTGCGGATCAGACTCATGCAAAACAAAGCCGCGTTCAATTTGAACTGGTCCCCCAAAATACACTGGCTGCTCTAGTAATGGAGCAATCTCCAATTTCAACTCAATTTTGTCGAAGAGTGTTTTTAGGTCAACCTCTGTTGGCCTATTCACCACTAATCCCATTGCCCCTCTCTCGGTATGCTCAAAGAGATAAATCAAAGAACCAGCAAAATTTGGATCTACCATTCCGGGCATAGCAATCAGAAACTGGTTTGCCAGGTGATCTGCTGAGAGGGAAATCAATGACTCTGGCGCAGAAGTGGGTTCTGCAGCAGGGGGTGCTTTTTTAGCCGAAGTCATAGGGTGTATTTTACAGAATATCTAGATTTTTCCAGTAATCCAGTAGGCAAAAAGACCAACAATTTCATGAATCAGGATATTCCAGTTATGAGCACCGTCTACAAGGTCAAACATGGTCCATTGAAGGCTATTAGCCGTTTGATAATCGACTGATAGTGGAATAACATCGATGCCTTGTTTATAGAAAATCCTTGTCGAGCGATACATATGACTGGCAGAGGTAATCAAAAGCCATGGCTTTATTTGACCTGTATCCGTCCTTGATCCAAACTCCTCGATCATCGACTTCGAATGAAGTGCATTTTCATAAGTGTTGCGAGATTGATTTTCATAGTGAGCATTTTGCTCACTTAAACCCTGTTCTTTCACTAATTGCTTAAATGCATCCGCCTCAGAAATGCCTCTGGGCGTTATTCGCCCAGAATATCCGCTAAAGATAAAAGGTAAATCTGGGTTCTTCCTTATCACCTCAAATGCTTTGGTTACTCTTTCAGCAGATGAATATATCGAGACTTCACCACGATCAACAGCAATTTCTCCACCCTCAATCGCACCGCCCAAAATAATGATGCCGCCAATTTGATCCTGCTTTAGTTTTGCGTAATCTTCTTTTACTACCGCATTCTCAAGAGCTCTGAGAAAAAATTCAGATGCTGGCAAGTAGCCCACCAGAGCGAGATCTAGCAGAGCTAAGATTAATAATCTCTTACAAAGAACCGGTTTGCGCAAGGATAGAAAAAGTAGCGCCAGCAAGATAAAGATAGGCACCCAATTGAGGGGCTCAATACAAAATTGCACCACCTTCGAGAGAATAAAAAAGATCGTATCCATCATTCCTTCAGATCTTAACCCGACTGGCCCATCCCGCCGCCTGCAATGAGGCCAAATAAGCCCTAATATAGGGGTTATGCAAAAAGCGCTTGTATGGCTCCGCCGTGACCTCCGTCTCTATGACAATGCCGCCCTCCACCATGCTCTGAAGCAAAGTGAGAAGGTTTGGCTTACTTTTATCTTTGATACGGACATTCTCAAACCCCTGCTAAAGGGAGAATTGGACGCCAATGGCTTAAAACACGATCGCCGAGTAGATTTCATATGGCAAGGTTTGAAGCAGATAGATGATGAGCTGCGCAAACAAGGCGGTGGTCTGATCGTTCGCTTTGGCAAACCAACAGAATGCATTCCTGAAATCGCCAAAGAGCTCGGCGTTGATACAGTCTTTACCAATCACGACTACGAACCATCAGCAATCGAAAGAGATGCAACTGTTAAAGCATCTCTAGAAAAAATGGGCATTCATTTTGAGAGCTTCAAAGATCAAGTGATTTTTGAGAAGAAAGAAATTCTCACAAATTCGAATACTGTTTTTTCTATTTTCACGCCGTATAAAAATAATTGGCTTAAAACGCTTCAAGAAAAAGATCTTGCTGCTTATGATTGCAATCCAAAGCCAGGCCAACTGGCAGCGATTCCCAAAAAACTAGACCAGGCGTTTCCCTCTCTTGAATCGATGGGCTTTTGCCCCACTGGCATCGAAAGCTATTTACCACCTGGCTCCGAGGGTGGTCAGGCTTTTTTAAAAGACTTCTTGCAGCGGATCGATCAGTATCAAGTTGGCAGAGACTTCCCAGCAATTAAAGGTGTGAGTTATCTCTCTACTCACTTACGTTTTGGGATGCTATCCATTAGAGGTCTAGTGCGTGAGGCTCATCGAAGAATGCTAGCGGGCAGCATGGGTGCAACTATCTGGCTGAGTGAGTTGATATGGCGTGATTTTTATTTCATGATTTTAGCCAATCATCCTCGCCTTGCATCGGGTGCATCTTTTAAACCAGACTATGAGAATATTGTCTGGGAGTCTGGTGCTAAAGCTAAGAAGTTATTTACCGCATGGTGTGAAGGAAAAACTGGTTACCCGCTTGTTGACGCAGCCATGCATCAGCTCAATCAAAGTGGCTATATGCACAATCGCTTACGCATGGTAGTGGCGAGCTTTCTGACTAAAGATCTAGGTATTGATTGGCGTTGGGGTGAAGCCTATTTCGCCCAACACCTGAATGATTTTGAATTGTCATCCAATAACGGCGGCTGGCAGTGGGCCTCATCATCTGGTTGTGATGCGCAGCCCTATTTCCGGATCTTTAACCCAATTACGCAGTCAGAGAAGTTCGATCCGGATGGCAAGTTCATCAAGCGCTACCTGCCGCAACTTGAAAAACTTTCCAAAAAATCGATCCATGCCCCTTGGCAAGCTGGACATATCGAACTAGAGGCCGCTGGAGTGGTGCTTGGAAGAGACTACCCACTGCCAATCGTAGACCATGATGAGGCGCGCAAAAATACCTTGGTTCGGTATAGCGTGGTCAAAAAAGTTACCTAAGCTGTAGTTTGCATAGAAGCAGATTAAGATAGGGTATGAGCAAAATTTTTGCCGTGGGAGATGTACAAGGTTGTGCACCCTCCCTCAAGGCCCTCGTTAAAAAGCTTCCAACAAAATCAAAGATGATCTTTTTGGGGGATTTGGTTAATCGCGGCCCTGATTCACTCGGTGCATTGCGCCAACTCAAGTCTTTGCAAGAGTCTGGTCGCGCTGAATGCATTCTGGGAAATCATGACCTCCATCTTTTGGCAATTGATGCCGGATTTCGTAATCCCAAAGGCCTGGATACGATCCAATCTATATTGTCAGCACCGGATCGAAAAGAGTTGATTCATTGGATTCGGAATCGACCCATGGCTTTGAGTAATGGCAATGTTCTGACTGTGCATGCTGGCGTATTGCCACAATGGGATCTACAACAAACAATCGAATGCGCTCAGGAAGTAGAGAAAATGCTCCGTAGTAAATCGTACAAAGACTTTCTTGCCAATATGTATGGCAATACGCCCAACAAATGGAGTAAGTCTCTCAAAGGCTATGAACGCTTGCGCGTCATTACTAACGCGCTTACCAGAATGCGCTTTTGCACTCCAACAGGCCAGATGGAATTCGAGAGCAAAGAAGGTTTAGAGCAAGGTCCTAAAGGCTACATACCCTGGTTTAGGGTCCCCAATAGAAAAACCGAGAACGTCCTTACCTATTTTGGCCACTGGTCTACTTTGGGTTTATTGCGCCAACATAATGTGATTGGCTTAGATACTGGCTGTGTATGGGGCGGAAAACTCACCGCACTAGAAATTTCAAACACTAACAAAGACTCCAAAAATTTGGAGATTGTTCAGGTGGATGGCTATGACCACCCACTCCGCATGTAGAGACCGAAAGCTTTCTTTTAAAGCATTTTGAAGGACTTTTCAGCGGCAGCAATAATGTCATTAACTACTGCATTGTCATGTGCAATCGATGTAAAACCGGCCTCATAGGCTGAAGGCGCCAAATACACACCTTCATCTAACATAAGGTGAAAGAATTTCTTAAATGCTTCAATATCGGTTTTAGTTACCGCTTCGTAGGAGCTTGGGACTTCACTTGCAAAGTAAAAGCCAAACATGCCGCCAACACTGTCCACCGCAAAAGGAATGTTTGCTTTATCAGCCGCTTGCTTTAAGCCAGCCATCAACTTCTCAGTCTGGCCAGTCAAGCACTCATAAAAACCTTCACGAGAAATAATCTCTAAAGTTTTTAAGCCTGCAGCAACAGCTACTGGGTTTCCTGATAGTGTGCCAGCCTGATAAACATTACCTAAAGGGGCAAGCTTATTCATGATTTCTTGCTTGCCACCAAACGCTGCCATTGGCATACCGCCGCCCATTACCTTGCCCAAGCAAGTCAGATCAGGAGTAATGCCCTGCAAAGATTGGGCTCCGCCCAAGGCAACTCTAAATCCGGTCATCACTTCGTCATAGATTAAGACGGCGCCATGCTTACTAGTCAGACTACGAATGGCGGATAGGAATTCTTTTGAAGGCTGAATCAAGTTCATATTGCCGGCAATCGGCTCTATGATCACAGCAGCAATTTGATCACCTTGCTTCTTAAAGACTTCTTCTATGGCCGCAACATCGTTGTAAGGCAACACCAAAGTATGTTTCACCAAATCTTGTGGCACACCACCTGATGATGGAGCATTTTGAGTAGAGTCTGCAAAAGTCAGTAAACCTGAACCAGCTTTCACTAACAAGCTATCCGCATGTCCGTGATAGCAACCTTCAAATTTAATAATTAAGTCACGGCCGGTATATCCCCGCGCCAGGCGGAGTGCACTCATCGTGGCTTCAGTGCCGCTTGAGACCATGCGCACTTGCTCAACGCTTGGCATCAAAGCGCAAATACGCTCAGCCAATTCAATTTCACCCTCGGTGGGTGCACCATAGCTAAAGCTAGTTTCAGCGGCTTTTTGTACTGCAGCAACAACTTCAGGGTTAGCATGGCCCGCAATCATCGGACCCCAAGACATAATTAAATCGATATAACGCTGGCCGTTAGCATCCCAAAAATAGGGGCCACTAGCTTTGCTTACAAAACGCGGTACTCCGCCCACCTGACGAAAAGCGCGTACTGGAGAATTCACACCCCCAGGAATCGTCTTTTGTGCGCGCTCAAATAAAACTGCGTTTTGATCTACTTTTGCCATCACTATTTCTTAATTAAGCTCAATTAAATTGCCATCATTTCAAAATCTTCTTTACGAGCACCGCACTCTGGACAAGTCCAATTCATTGGAACATCTTTCCAAAGAGTTCCTGGTGCAATACCTTCATCTGGCAAACCAGCGGCTTCGTCATAAACCCAACCGCAGATCAAACACATATACGTTTTAAATTCCATTGCTCTAATCTCCGAATATTTATAGCAAAATACATTTAGCCATATTAAGTTTGCACCTTTATTTTAAGGTTTTTGATTACATCAAGCCGAACGCTTGACATGCATCTCAAACTTAAATAAACGGCACTCCAGAGGACCATTAAACAATGGCGTACGTTTGGATTCTTTAATACGCAATTGACCTGGAAGCGCCATATCTGCAGTCAGAACAAAGATATTCCAACCCCCGAAGTCATCCTTCAGGTGCTGCCCAAACTGACGTAAAAACTCAACAAACTTAGGATCCTGCTCTTCTTGTGCCTGCAGCTTCTTCAGGGACTCACGACTAGAGCGTTTGGCACTCTGACGTCCGGTTTCTAAATTTAGCTCGAAACGATTATCGGGCTCTTCTACATCCTCATAGCGAGCATCTTGATTGGATGCGCGATCCTGTCCACGACCACCTTTAATGACCAAACGCTCACCATAAGGGGGGTTCAATAACATCACCCCCTCAGACAAATTATCGGGAGCTTTAGCGGCTAATGCATCCACCTGGCGAACAATGGGTTGATCCGGAAGTTGCGCTCTTTGCCAATTGCCCTTAAACATTAAGACCAATTTCTCATTGATATCGCCACCGGTGATTTTTAATGACTCCACACTCGGAAATTGCTTACGCTTTTCCAACATTAAAGCTAGAGCGGCTTCTTTTAAATCTACCCAACGCTTTTGTTCAGCAGCGTCATTAAATGGCTTAAGCCTCTGAAACCCAAAACCATGAGCAGACGTTACTAGGGGGCGATAAGCCAATCGACTTGGCTTAGCATCATCACCATACATTCCTGCGCGAATTGCTCCAGGTGGTATGGCGAGAGCCATTTGAGCAGCCTCAATTAGAAAGGTACCGCTACCGCACATCGGATCAAACAAGGTTTGACCGGGCTTCCAAGAGGTGATTGAGAGAATGCCAGCAGCAAGGTTTTCTTTTAATGGTGCGTCACCTTTTTCATCACGCCAGCCACGCTTAAACAATGCCTCACCTGAAGTATCCAAATAAATAGTGACTTGGTTTGCTGTTAAATGGGCTTGTACGCGAACATCCGGAAAAGCAGTATCAATACTTGGACGATCGCCAGTGACATCGCGCAATCGATCTACAATCGCGTCTTTAATTTTGAGCGTCGCAAAGTTCAAACTCTTTAGTGGTGAACGATGGGCTGTGACATCCACACGCAAAGTTTGCCTAGAAGTAAACCAATCTTCCCATGCTAAGCCACTAGCCAATTTATACAAGTCATCTTCTTGCCGATAAGGTGCTTGCGCCATTTGTAGCAATACTCGACTCGCAATGCGCGAATGCAAGTTCAGCGCCATTGCCGCAGATAGCGGTGCAGCAAGACCAATGCCGCCGGTAGGGCTAGTAGGCGTGGAATCGATCACCCACGCCCCCAGAGCCTTGCACTCTGGACGTGCAGCAATCTCTGCTAGCTCCTGTGCAAGCGGCACTTCTAGGCCGCCTGGGCAAACAACAAAAAATCTCATCGGGCTAACAGTCTTAAAAAGATATTCAAAATATAAAGTGAAATTAGGGCTTAAACAGCACCAAAGCCACAATGATGACCAGCAAAATTACTGGCACTTCGTTGAACCAACGAAACCAAACGCCAGAACGTTTGTTCACGCCAGCACGAAATTTCTTGAGCAAGCTCAAACAGGCATGGTGATATCCAATCACCAAAATCACAAAGAATAATTTGGCATGCATCCAAACATCGCCAGCGCCAATACCGAAGTACAACCACAAAGTAAGGCCTAGCAATACCGCTGGTATAGCCAAAATAGTCATAAATCTAAAAAGGCGATCCGCCATACCTAAGAGGCGAGCATACGCTTCCGTATTCTTCTCTTCAGCTAGGTTCACAAAAATTCTAGGCAAGTAAAACAAGCCTGCAAACCAGGATGTAATAAATACAATGTGAAAGGTTTTTACCCAGAGGTAGGCGTTACTCATATTAAGCGTGCTCTATTGATCTATGTAGTTTAGGTACGAATCTCGCCATGACCCATGACCACGTACTTCAATGAGGTCAAGCCGTCCAAGCCCACCGGACCTCGGGCATGCAACTTGTCGTTAGAGATGCCAATTTCTGCGCCGAGGCCGTATTCAAAACCATCCGCAAATCGCGTGCTGGCATTGACCATCACACTGGCACTATCCACCTCACGCAAGAAGCGATCAGCTTGAGATGGATTATTGGTAATGATGGCATCAGTATGTTTACTGCCGTATTTCTCAATATGATTCATCGCCTCATCGATATTGGCAACTGTCTTAATGGATAGGATTGGAGCCAAGTACTCGGTTTGCCAGTCTTCTTCTTTGGCATCAACTAAGTTCTGAAAGCCATTTGCCTCAAGTGTTTTGCGAGTCAGGCTATCCACCCGAAGTTCCACACCCTTGTCTTGATAGATCTTGCAAAGGGTTGGCAAGACTTTATTAGCAATCTCTTGATTAACAAGCAAAGTCTCCATCGCATTACATGGTGCATAGCGCTGGGTCTTAGCGTTATCACAGACCTTCACTGCCATAGCTACATCAGCATCAGCATCAATATAGGTATGGCAAATGCCATCCAAGTGCTTAATCATAGGTACTCGCGCTTCTGCCATCAAACGGGCAATCAAGCTCTTGCCACCGCGTGGAACGATTACGTCAATATATTGCGTCATCGTAATCATCTCGCCGACTGCGCTTCGATCTGTTGTGGTGACCACCTGTACAGCATCTTTAGGCAAGCCAGCAGCGGCCAAGCCGTCCTGAATAATCTGCGCTAGCAAGGTATTGGAGTCAATTGCCTCAGAGCCACCGCGCAAAATCACTGCGTTACCGGACTTGAGACACAGAGCAGCTGCATCAATTGTAACGTTGGGACGAGATTCATAAATGATGCCAATCACGCCCAGTGGCACACGCATCTGACCAATTTCAATTCCGGACGCTTGTTTTTGCAAAGCCGAAATTTTTCCAATAGGATCATCGAGAGAAACAATTTGCTCCAGTCCAAGCGCCATGGTTTCAATTGTCTTAGGCGTCATGGTTAAGCGATCAACAAAAGCGGCATCTTGACCATTGGCTTTCGCACGCTCAACATCTATCTGATTTACCTTCTGAATCTCTTCAGACTTCTCGCGAACCACTTTGGCGATATGCAATAAGGCTTGATTCTTTTGCTCACTAGATGCACGTGCCATTGCCCGAGATGCAGCTCGTGCTCGCATCCCAATATCTTGCATCATCTCTTTAATGGCTGTACTCATTTTTCACTTCTCATCTCTAATCTTTTCTTCTTATTTCTTACTTTTTTTGCTTATTTCGTAGCGCTTAACGCAATAAATTTCCAACTAATCTCAAACCATCCCAAGGGTCTGCCGGCAAATCTACAGCGTGCAAGCCTTTTACCTGGCGATCCAATCCTGCGGCCACCTGCATCGCTCTGCGCAATTTAAGCGGCTGTACTCTTCTCAAGGCTGCCGGGTACAAACGCTCCTTATTTCCCCAGATCCTATTGGCACGCATCAGATTCTGCACTGATTCACCTGCATCACTTGCCGCCTTTAATTTAGATAGTATCCGAAGCTCCTCAGTTACGCTCCACAGAATCAAAACTAAGGGCTCACCCTCACCCTTAAGACCATCTAACATTCGGTTCAGTCTTGCTAAGTCACCAGCAAGCATGGCTTCTGTGAGCTCAAAAACGTTGTAGCGTGCCACTTTCAGAATAGAAGAACGGATTTGCTCTTCAGTTAACTTACCAGCGGGATAAAGTAATCCCAATTTCAGAATTTCTTGATGAGCAGCAATTAAATTACCCTCTACTTGGTCAGCAATAAATTCAAGCGCTCGCTGACCTTCGGGGCCAGCTTCAACTTCTTGCTCTTGGCGCTTCAGTCGTCCTGCAATCCACTGAGGCAAGTGACTACGATCTAATGAATCTATCTGAATAGCCATCCCTGCATCATCTAGCGCAGTAAACCAGGCTGAAGTCTTAGTCTTGCCGTCTAAGCGAGGCAGAATAATACAAACGACTGTATCTGGACCATCAGCGCTATTGGACTGAGAGGCTATTTGAGCCGCAAATTGCTTAAGAGCATCTGCTCCATCGCGACCAGGCTTACCAGTCGGAATTCGTAGCTCCACCCAACGCTTATCACCGAACAAAGACATCGTTTGACCGGCATTTAATAAGGCGCTCCAATCAAATCCACGCTCTTGCAATAGGACTTCGCGCTCAGTGAAATTTTGTTTCTTGGCAGCAGAGCGCAATTGATCCATCGCCTCCATCATTAGCAATGGCTCATCACCACTAAAAACATATAGCGGCAACATTGCGCCACCAGAGTTCAAAGACTTGAGGTGCACTTGCAAGGCATCTACTTTAACCATGCCTTATCTGCCTCTAGAATGCTCTTGCCTGCGGCACTCTTGCAGCAGCGGCAACGCGACGTAAGATCTGAATCGCCAAATCCTTACGCATCAAAGTTAAAAATTGCTGAATCTGCGCATCGGTCGCTAAAACCGTTGACACACTAAAGTCCATATCTCGGGTCATATAGATCTCGGCCTCAGGAACAATTTCAGCTCCGGCCAAATCATAAGCTCTAAAGCCCACGCGAATATTGAGTCGATATGCGGATACCTGACCATTCGCGTTATAAGCCAAGATCTCACGGCCATTGATGTCATTGGTAATCTCTAGGATGAGATCTGCATCTTTAGGGTTGATGGCAACTTTCACATCTGTACCCGTCAAAATTGCCGTCTGTAAATCAGCTCGCAAAGGGGGAGATGGATTGCCTGTAATGGCAATAGCCTTGAATGGTAAATCCACCATTCCCCGCAGGCGATAGCCACACGCAATCAACCCTGCGACTGGAGCAGCAGCAATCAAGCCTAGCAATGTGCGACGCAGGGAATTTACGCTCATAACTCTTTTTCTATTTAAGCAACAATATTGACCAAACGTCCAGGTACCACAATCACTTTCTTAGGTACGCCTCCATTTAATACTTTTTGTGCAGGCTCACTTTGTAAAGCCAAGGCTTCAACTTGCTCTTTGCTTGCATCAGCAGGCACCTTAATATCACCACGCAACTTACCGTTAATCTGCAGCATCAAAGTGAGCTCTGTTTGCACTAAAGCCGCCTCATCTATAGAAGGCCAAGCAGCGTCGAGCAAGGGGCCAAAAGACTTAGCGTAATCCAGATCCTTCCACAATACGTGAGTCATGTGCGGAACCACTGGATAGAGAACGCGCAATAAAATACTGAGACATTCACGTAAGACTGGCGCAGTGATTGCGGCATTCTGTTCCAGCTTGATTGGCTCAAGTGTATTGAGCATTTTCATTGCCGCAGAAACTACGGTGTTGTACTGGCGACGCTGATAGTCAAAATTGGCTTGCTTCAAAATGGTATGCACTTCACGACGCAACTCTTTTTCAGCGTCGCTCAAATTGCTTGGCAAATGATCAGATGCATTACGCAATACTGACGCCTGACTAGTGGAATACATCCAAACACGACGCAAGAAGCGAGAGGCACCATCAACACCAGCACCAGACCACTCTAACTGCTGCTCAGGAGGAGCGGCAAACATCACAAACAAACGTGCTGTATCTGCACCGTATTGATCAATCAAAGCTTGTGGATCAACACCGTTGTTCTTACTCTTGGACATCTTCTCAACACCGCCGATGACTACTGGCGTACTTGAAGTATCTCCAATCAGCTTGGCACCTTGAGGGCGACCCTTCTCATCAAGATCTAATTCCACATCCAGTGGATTGAGCCACGTTTTTTTACCTGAAGCATCCTCAGAGTAATAAGTCTCATTTAGCACCATGCCTTGTGTTAACAAGTTCTGGAACGGTTCATCAAAGGTAATGAGATTGAGATCGCGCATCACCTTAGTCCAGAAGCGCGCATAAAGTAAATGCAAAATCGCGTGTTCAATACCGCCAATGTATTGATCCATGGGCATCCAATACTCATTGCGCTCGTCGACCATGGTTTTCGCATTCGGTCCGGTGTAGCGCATGAAGTACCAGGATGAATCCACAAAGGTATCCATCGTGTCAGTTTCACGGCGCGCTGGCTTGCCGCATTTGGGGCATTTCACATTTAAGAAATCAGCGCGCTTGTTGAGCGGGTTACCACTACCATCGGGTACGCAATCTTCTGGCAACACGACCGGAAGATCTGACTCTGGAACAGGCACAGCACCACAACCAGGATTAGCTTCATCGCCGCAGTGAATAATCGGAATCGGGGTTCCCCAATAGCGCTGACGAGAAATTCCCCAGTCGCGTAAACGATATGTGGTCTTTATTTCACCAATACCGAGTTTTTCCAATTCTTTTGCAACAGCACTCACCGCCTCATCATGCGATAGACCATCGAACTGCGCGCTGTTAAAGCAAACTACATCTTCCTTCTGGGCATACCAATCTTCCCACTGAGTGGTCTTGAACATGGGCGACTCGCCTTTAAGCGCAATCACTTGCTTAATTGGCAAATCATATTTGAGAGCAAAAGCAAAATCACGCTCATCATGAGCTGGCACACCCATTACGGCGCCATCACCATAAGACATTAGTACGTAATTACCAACCCAAACAGGCACAGGCTCGTGGGTCAGGGGATGTGTAACGTATAAGCCGGTGAACATACCCTCTTTTTCTTGAGTGGCCAGATCAGCCTCGATGACACTACCGGTTTTGCATTTCTCAATAAATGCTGCGAGCTCTGGATTAGAAGCGGCTGCCTTAGCGGCTAAAGGATGCTCAGCTGCCACCGCACAGAAAGTGACACCCATGATGGTATCGGCACGGGTAGTGAATACATACAAAAGGCCATCTTGAATCAAATTACCGTGGTCATCTGCAATCTCATGCTTAAAAGCAAAACGCACACCACGGCTTTTGCCAATCCAGTTCTGCTGCATTGTCTTAACACGCTCTGGCCAGCCTAAGCCGTCTAAACCAGAAAGTAATTGCTCAGCATAGGCGGTGATATTGAAGTAGTAGCCCGGAATCTCACGCTTCTCAACTAATGCACCAGAGCGCCAACCACGCCCATCAATCACTTGCTCATTTGCCAAAACCGTTTGATCAATAGGATCCCAGTTCACTACTTGAGTCTTGCGATAAGCAATTCCCTTTTCGAGCATCTTTAAGAATAACCACTGATTCCAGCGGTAGTAGTCAGGACTGCAAGTCGCCACTTCGCGCGACCAATCGATGGCCAAGCCCATCGCAGCCATTTGCTTTTTCATATAAGCAATGTTGTCGTAGGTCCACTTTGCTGGCGGCACTTTATTCTGAATCGCCGCATTTTCTGCAGGCATACCAAACGC
>ERZ650311.1178-NODE-1178-length-13476-cov-5.461441_pt1 | contig 13476 bp, 11 predicted proteins | sample MGYA00376247_ERZ650311 | MGnify/ENA primary metagenome ERZ650311 (study PRJEB26733, sample SAMN07839324) | wastewater metagenome | biome: small river; feature: stream; material: water | place: USA: North Carolina | collected 2016-07-28 ... | reverse complement strand
AGAAAATTGCTGGCGTCCTGTCAAACGTCAGGGAACAAGATGACCGAAACCCGCTGTCAGGATTGCTGCAGCCTGGGCCTCGAGTGCCCCCGCGGCTATCTAGTTACTCGAGTAGAGTGCAGTGTCTGCGGCTACAAAGCAGTGCTTTTAGTTGCAAACTGCAACATCGATGAGATCCCTTGTCAAAAGTGCGGTGTAGGCACACTGGAACCTCCAGATGCGTGAGAAAATGTCCGACAAGCTGGCCAAGTTCTACGTGTGGCTGGCTATCTTTCTGTTCCTTGCTTCGATCCTATGACAGACCCGTTCGTAACCTTTCTGATGAAGGCCTTCGGCGGCGAGATCCCTCAGGTCACCAGCTCCTTTGTGGAAGACACTGGTGATCACCTGCATTACCTCGCTACCTACGATGGCCTCCAGTTCGTCGTAGACATGCCGGCCCAGAAGGTCGTCGCTCACATCCTGCTTCTCAACAAGCTCGACCCACTCAGCACCCCAGCCGAGTGGGAGAAAGCCGAACGCGGCTACCAAGTCCGCGGTGTCGACGCCTTCGCCTTGTGCTTGGCGACCTACGACTCCCATCCCCTCGCAGTGCAGCAGATGCTGCGACGGCGGTTCAGCACCCAGCTGCTTGCCGCAAGGCAAGCTGCCCGGCAGTGGGTCGACAAGCTAGAATCACCCCTCCCATCCAAATGAAGAAGTTCCTCTACCTCGTTCTCGCAGCCATCGTCGGCTGCTCCGCACCACCGAAGGACATGCCCAGCGAGCGGGACATGCTCGCGATGTTCCAGAAGAACGCGCCTGCCCCGATCGCGTTCTCAACCCTGGCCGTCGAGACGCCCCTCAGCGAGCAGACCTACACGCTCCGGCAGTGCTCGGTGACCCTCCGTGGCCACCTCGCTGCCGCGATGACCGGCGATCGCTGGGTCGTGAAGGTGCCGCAAGCCGGTGCCGAGATCCTGGCCTACAGCGGCGGACCCGGCGGTTCCGGTGCCACGCTGGACTTGCCCGGCAGCGACAGCCATGGTGATGAGGCTGCCGGCTACGTGCCCGCGCACCGACGACAGGTCTCCCTTCCGCGCCGCGTCTACGCTGGCGAGAGCCTGATCGTCTGGTCCGGTGCAGAGAACCCCGGCAGCCGCGGCGACTACGTCTGGCAGGCAGGCGGCCGACCGAGCTCGACGGATCAGGCGATGCCGGTCGTGTTCGTGTCCTGGACCCCTACCCCCGACCACCTTGGACCACCCGCGCTCGGTGGCATTGGGTTCTGGCCGGTGTTCTTCCGCGGCGAGGGGATCCTCAAGTCGCAGCTGCGCGTCGACTTGCTGCCGAGAGTGATCGATCCGGCTGACCTACAGGGAGTCCCCCTAGCTTACGTGGAAGGACTCTTCTCACGGTTCAGCGGGGACTGCTATGGTGGTTGGGCCACAGATCAGTGGACACCCGATCACCAACATCCAGGCTATGGCCGTGACGTTGCCTCGAGCACCAGCCTCGCCATGCTCTGGCTCTGCGCCAACATCCCCAACGAGCAGAAGCGACGACTGGCCGAGGCAGTGGCTCAGTGGGGCTTCGATTTGCTCGGTGCCTACTCGGACTCGCCGCCTCGTCACGCCGACGTGGACGGCGGACACCAGTGCGGACGCAAGGCGCACGTGGTCGTGCTCGGCAAGCTGCTGGGCATCGAAGCGATCAGCTACATCAGCACCTTCATGGGACCCAACTTCCAGGAGGACCGAGCCTGCCACCTGCTGCCCAACGGAGCCGGCTGGTGGTGGAATCCAGACTGGAAGGTGACCCACTCATACAAGGACAAGGTCGCAGATCTGAACGGCGACTGCGTCACGATGCCTCCCTCCCAGTGGTCGGGACCGAACGCCTCAGCAGGCGGCACGCAGAAGTGGGCAGTCCAGGGCTACACGAATCCGTGGGCTGGAACGCAGATCGGCACCGCCCTCGCGATGAAGCTGATGGGCCTGCAGGAAGCTTGGTCGCCGCTCGGCTACCGCTACATCCAGCAGTGGATGACGCCCGTGCCACAAGCTGTGCTCGATCAGCTCTCGGCAGCCAGTGTCCGCATGGACTTCGGGAAGGACATGTCGATCTTCCTCGGCGCTGGTGTCCAGGAAAAGTGTTGGCGAAAGTATTGATCTCCGCTACAACGCTCGACCCGCCATGATGGACCGCGAAGAACGCAGGGACCGCCGCCGGAAGATCGCCAACGCGATGCGCTCCGGTCGGCTGTCTGTATCTGAGGCCGCCCTGAAGTTCGAGGTCTCTCCGCAGATGGTGCGGAACGCGTGCCTCGAGTTCGATGTGCCGATCCTCCGGAAGGGGAGCCGCTCCAGCCTTGTTGTGGTGGCTCGCCTGCTCCGAGGGAAGCGCGAGATCGACATCGCGCACGAGTTGAAGGTCTCCCCGCAGTATGTGAACCGGGTGAAGCTCCGCGCTGCGAAAGCGGGCATCCAGTTCGCCTCTCTCTAACCCACCGGCTCCATGCTGACGTTCGGGCGAAGATACGCCCTGTCCGACAAGGACGGGCAGACCCCGGAGTCCCTCCAAATCGGCCCCTGGCGAGCTGTGCTGGAGGGACGTCACGACTTCGACGCCCATGCCCACACCTACCTAGTCTACGGGCAGGCTGGAGTGTCGGAGCACCAGTTCCGAGTGTCTGTTAGTTCGCCTCATCTGGACAGGGTTCTCTGCCATACGGTCTTTCTGGACTACGACGGTAGCAACGACCATGCCGCGGTGTTGGAAGCTCTCCAGGAGATCCCCACCGACCATTACTTGTATCGAACTACGGCCATCTACCCCACCAAGAGTGGGATGAGGATTGTCTACCGTCTAGAACGTCCTGTTAGGATTGCCGAATTCGGGCCGTTAGTTCGGGGCATGTGTGTAGACTTGTTCCGCCTGACGAAGCTCCAGTGCGACCCCACGACTGACCAGTGGTTCCGATCGTTCCGGCTGCCCAAGGTCATCCGCGACGACGAGAAGGCTCTGGGCCCCACCTGGGAGCTCCCCTACTTCTTCGAGCCGCTGATTGGCGATGCCACGATCGATCCCGACGAAGTGCGGTTCTGGAACGAAAAGCTGCCATGGGACCACCGGGCTCGCCGGCAAGAGCTGGCTCCCTCCGAACGGCCCGATCCGATCCCGCTGCCGTCGCATCGCTCAACGCTCTACACGAAGGTCCTGAAGCTCTCCCGCTTCCGCGGTTACCTCTACGATGGGCAGTCGATCCCCGAAGGCCGGCGCGACCAGACGTTGATGGCGATGACCAGCGAGGTGATTGCGAAGTGCTTCAATGGTGTGGTCGACTCCTCCGCCGAGGAGATCTACCAACTGATCCGGCCCGTCACCGACATGATGCAGAACGACGGGTCGGAACCGTGGGAGCAGAAACTGTGGCGGTTCGTGCAGCACATCTGGGGACAGGAGGTGAAGGAGGCGGAGAAGCGAAGGGAGAAGCAGGAACAGGACCTGACGCAACGCGACGTGATCCTGAACCGCATGGTCGAGCAGCTGCCGAAGGAGCTGATCCCGACCGACCCCTTCGAACGCCGAGCCTTCATCGAGAGGCACTTCTGCCTGCAGGTCGCAACTGGCGCGTATGTCGTGACCACACGGGGCGAATACACAAAGGTGCCATTGCGCGCCTCACAGATCCCTGCACACTTCAACGATAACCTGCACTGCCTCGTCGATGGAGGGTTTCGCAACGCAAAAGGTGGGATTCTGACAGGTAGCGTGATCCTGAATCAGTATTCAACCAACGTAGATGACGTGCAATACAAGGTGGGTGACAAGCCAGGAGCTCGGCTAATCGTCGACAACGACAAGAAGATCTTGGAGATCATCCCATTTGCTCTGCGCCAGGATCTGCTCGAGGCAGCCGAATACGACAACGAGTGTGCTGAGTGGTTGGAGCAGTTCACGGACCACCAGACCCTGATCCGGTGGATCGCCGCCGCGCTCGACATCGAACGACCCATCGCCGCCTGCTACCTGAAGGGCCCCGCACGCGTCGGCAAGACGATGATGGCTCTGGCGCTCGGTGAGTGTTTCCACTGTCCGCCGATCCCGGCAGCGCACGCTTTCGGCGAGTTCAACGGGGAGCTGATGAAGTCCCCCATCGTCATGATCGACGAGGGCCTCCCAACGAAGCTGACTGGTCTCGACCCAGCGGACATCTTCCGATCGCTTGTGACGGGATCTCCCGTAGCGACGCAAAACAAGTATCAGCTGCCGGTTATCGCATCGATACCTTACCGGCTCATCTTCGCAGCCAACTCGTTCGACATGGTGCGCCATCTGATCGGCAGGCGCACGATGGACTCTCAGGACCGCGACGCGTTCCGTGAGCGCATCCTTGTGATCGACACAGGGAGTAAACCTGCAGAATTGTTGGACAGCAAGGGTGCCCGTCGCTACACGAAGGACTGGATCGGCGGGAACTACCGGCTCGCCCGGCATTTCCTGAAGCTCTACAAGACGTTCTTCCTGGAATCCGAGTTCGTCCCTGACGGCCGCCTGCTCGTGGAAGGCAAACCCCACCCAGCTTTCACCCTGTCGTTCGACCTCTCCGGTCAAGGCCGCGAGGTGGTCGACGACCTCACCTCCGACATCGTGAAGCTGAAGACCGGCAAGGTGAACAACGGCGTCGAGTTGACCCGCGCCTTGCAGATCGAGAACGGAGCGGTGTGGTTGAAGAAGCGCCCCTACGTGAAGATGCAGTGTTCTCGCTCTCCTACCCGAGCTGACGGGTATTCGAGATCCCTCGACCGGTTCCTGACCGGTGAGACGCGAACCAGCGAGCTGGACCTCAGCATGCAGTTTCGTGTCGACGTCAAGAAGCTGCTGTTCTGTGCCAAGGCAGAGGGCCTCGAAGTGAAGCACCTGCAGGACCTCGAGCTCGAGAAGGCTGGTGTGGCGTGAGAACCTCCGCCAGCCAGCTGCAGCTCCTGAAGGAGTGCGAACGCAAGTGGTGGTTCCGCTACAAGGCGAAGCTGCCTGAGCTGAAGTCGGAGAAGTCCGAGTCTTCGATGGGCTTTGGCCGCGTGCTCCATGCCTGCTGCGAACGCTACTTGCGAGGCGCGGAGGGAGAGAAGATCTTCCCCGAGGGCTGGGACTTCGACAAGGAGCTGGGCCGGCGGATCACCCCGGTGGATGCGAGCCTGATCCGCAAGCTGATCCCGATGGCAATTGAGAAAGGCTACCTCGAGCGCCGCCCAGGCCAGAGTGTTGAGGAAGAAACCCTGCTGCCAACGGGTGACCCGACCGTCACACACATCATCGTGAAGAAGGACTTCGCGACGAAGGATCGGGTCGAGGATCACAAGAACGCTGGAGATCCCAAGTGGTTGCTCGGGCCGAAGAAGTTGGCCGAGTCGATCCAGATGAACATCTACGCGAAGGATCTGATCCACCAAGCAGATCAACGCGGAGAACTGCTGAAGGTTGTATCCCTGTGCCACAACCAGTATATTCGTGACCCCGAGTTCCCTGAGGTTCGACGCAGAGAAGTCGATCGGACTCGGCAGCAGATCGAAGACTTCTGGAACACTGAGATCCTGCCCCTCGTCAAGAAACAGGGCGAGATCTCGAAGATCGAGAACCCGTTCGAGATCCCTGATCCCCCTGTAACTGCCTGCAACAAGTATGGTCCCTGCCCACGGATGAGCATCTGCTCAGGGCAGGAGACAGTCGACGTCTATCGTCGAAGAATGCAACTGATTGCCGACCACAAGAGCACGACTCCGATGAGCACGAACAATCCCCCTCCCATCAAACCTCGAGACCTCCTCGCCACGCTGCGCGAACGCGGAGCAGCTGCCCCGCCGGCTCCTGCTGCGGTGAACCCGCCGCCGCCTGCCGCCACTCCGGCTCCCGCCGCAGCCGCGGCCCCTGCTGTTCCTGCGGCGAAGAGGCCTTCGCCGCCATGGGCGAACCCGAACTGCCCGCTCTGCGGCCACACGAAGAACAACGGCTTCATGAGTAGCGGCAAGGTCTGCCGGATCTGCGAGGGCCAGACCCAGAAGAGCAGCGCCGGCTACACCTTCCACACCGAAGCTGACGGCACGATCGTCTGGCAGGCTCCTGGTGCCGCACCCGTGACGATCGAGCAGCCCGCGACAGTCGCGGACGGCGGTGCGAAGAAGGTCTACGGCGAGAAGGACCTGATCGATCTGCTGAAGCAGGCGAAGACGGTCGAGGAGATCTCTCCGGTGATCGAGGAAGGTCGCAAGGTGCTCTCCGGGGCGTCGCTCGACCTGTTCTTCAAGACGGTCGAAGCTCGGATGGAGCAACTGGCCCAACCGCCCGCTCTGCCGCCTGTCGAGCTGCCTCCTGTCGAGCCGCCGCCTGCCCCCACGAAGGAAGAGCCGGCTGTCCCCTTCGAGCCGCCGAAGGAGCCGCCGAAACGACCGGTGGGCCGTCCCCGCAAGAACCCGGCACCCACCCCCTCGCAGGCTGTCGCCGATGCGGAAGCGAAGGCAACCACCGCTGTGCCGATCACCACGAAGGGCTTCGTGCTGCTGCTCGGCTGCACCTACATCCGGCAGCCCGATGCCGGCATGAAGGTCGTCACCGCGGAGGACATCATCGAGGCCTCCTTCCCCGGCTACTGGGACGAGGAGAACGTGTTCCAGCGGCGTGACAAGCTCCGCGTCGCGGTGCGTCAACCCGAGTTCTTGGCCCAGCTCGAAGGCACCACGATCATCCAGCGGTCGAAGGACGACGACGTGCGCGTGCTGATGGACTCCCTCTTCCCGTTCGCAGCGATCGTCGTGCAGGGGCTGATCCTGTGAAGCTGAACGTGATGCTCGACTTGGAGACGTTCGGCACGTCGCGCGACGCGGCGATCGTCTCCATCGGCGCGGTGAAGTTCGACCTCGAGACCTTCGAAGTCGATCCCGCCGGCTTCCACGTGAAGATCAACCCCCACGATCCGAAGCTCGGCACGATCGACGCGAGCACCGTGATGTGGTGGTTGGAGCAGAGCGAAGAAGCCAGGAACGCACTGATCACTGGAGAAAAGATCCTGCTCGATCAAGCGCAGGCCCGGTTCCTCGAATGGTTGGGCCCGAACGCGCGGGATACCCTGCTCTGGTCGAACGGGCCATCGTTCGATTCGGTGTTGCTGCAGGACTCGTTCAAGCGGGTGGGGCTCTTCCCCTGGCCCTTCCGCTACAGCAACGACCGAGACTTCCGGACGATCCGCGACATCGCGGAGATGACGTGCGACATGGAGTGGGACTCCACCGTGACCGCACACGACGCACTTGCTGATGCCAAACGTCAGGCCGAGTTCGTGGTATGGACCTACAAACTGCTTCGCGAGAAGAACAGCTGAGGGCTCTGTGGGGAGATCGCTCCCTCACGCAGCAACAGATCGCAGACCGTCTGGGATGCCACACCCAGACGGCCGCGAGACTTGCCAGGAAGCTGGGCCTCCCCACCCGATACAAGCTCGACCTGCACGAGGTCAAACGTCTCTGGTTGTGCAGAAGCCTCACGAGGAACGAGATCGCGAAACGCTTGGGCGTTCTACCCAGCACGATCACGCACTACGCGCGAGACATCCTCGGTCTGAAACCTCGGATCACGAGATACCACAACTCGTTCAACTTGAAGAGGCACGATGCCATGCTGGCGGGTATCCGTGAGCTCTGGCCAGACAACTCCCTCAGCATCAAAGATATAGCAAAGAGGCTTGATGTGAGTGAGTCTACAGTCATGAAGTATGGTGCTCGGATGCAGCTGCCTAAGCGGCCCATCATGCCCCCGAAGAACAAGCTAGCGTTGGACACCAAGCGGCTGGCAGAGCTGTGGGCAGTCAAGAGCAACACGATCCGCAACATCGCAACTGAGTTCGGCGTTTCCACGTCCACGGTCCAGAAGGTCGCTGTCGAAGTGCTGGGCCTCCCCCTTCGTCAGGTCGGATCTCGCAACCTTCCCGGCTACCGCGTGGAGCGCCTGATCGAAGACGGCTACTCGCCCAAGCAGATCGGCAAGATGTTCGGCTGCTCCGGTGCGACGGTCAGGCGCGTCCTGAAGATGCGGGGCGTCCAACTGGTGAAGAAGTCGACTGTCAACGACCCGATGACGCTCTCCGTGGTCCGTCTCCGCCGGCAGGGGCTCACCCATCGACAGATCGGCGATCGCCTTGGTCTCACCCGCGCGCAGGTGATGCTGCGTTGCCACCGAATCCTTGGGAAGGCTGCCCGTGGATAGTCGCGTTCAACGTCTGCTGTCTCGACCACCGGCCCCTCCAACGGAGGCTCCGCGGTCTGCTCTCGACCTTCTCTCCGGTCGCGCGCTGCAGTCCGATCCGGCGACCCAGTCGGAGATCCAGCGCATCTGCAGGCTGCCGATCGCGGTGCCCCTCAACGACGAGGAGATCGATGCCGTCAACAAGCTGCACATCCGCGGTGAGGCGCAGCAGCAAGGTTTCCGGCTGCAGAAGGTGCAGGCTGAGGCCCTCCAGTGCTTCGCTGAGATCGGCTCCCTGTTCGGCCCGATCGAGGTCGGTGGCGGCAAGACGCTGATCGCCCTTCGCTGCATCGCGATGGCGTTCGAGAGGAACACTGCGCAGCGGGTCGTGCTGTTCGTGCCCCCGAACGTCTGCACGCAGCTGGTCGAGCACGACATCTCCTGGGCGAGGAAGCGGGTGCCGCTGGGCGTTTCGTTCCACGTGCTGCATGGCAAGAACCCGAAGCAGCGCCGATCGATGGTGGGCGGGCGCAGAGGCTGCTGGATCATGCCCTACTCGCTCCTGCAGGCCGCTGATGCGTGGGACCTGCTCGAGGAGATCCGGCCGGACATGCTCTTCTTCGACGAAGCGCACAACATCAAGAATCTGCGCACGGCACGCACGGGACGGATCCTCAGCTACTGGCGCAAGTATCGACCATCTGTCAGTGCTTTGTCAGGCACGATGACGAGGAAGTCGCTCCGTGACTACGCCCACATCCTGCTGATGTGCCTGGGCCCTCGCTCACCCCTGCCGATGGACATGGAGCAGGTCGACGGCTGGGCGAACGTTCTGGACAGCGACCAAGCCCACTACGACCAGCACTCGGAGACCACCGGGGCTGGCGTGCTCCGTCCGCTGATCGTCTGGTCGAACAAGCACTTCCCGAAGTCGAGCCTGATGTTCGACGTGCCGGGATTCCGTCGCGCGTTCCAGAACCGGCTGCTCACCGCTCCGGGTGTGATCTCGTCGCCCGCCGACTCGCTGGGCACGTCGCTGATCATCGACAACCGGGCAGCCCCCGCACCGGGCGAGGAGCTGAAGAAGCTCACGAAGCAGCTGCTGGATCTGTGGATCTCTCCCGACGGTGACGAGATCGAGCACGCGATGCACGTGTGGAAGTGCCGCGCCGAGCTCACCGCCGGCTTCTACCACCAGCACTACTGGCCGACCCCCGAAGAGATCGCAGCGAAGCGGAACGTCAGCCCCGAGGTCGCCAAGGACTGGATCGAGCGCAGCCAGAAGCACCACCGGGTTCTGCAGGACTACCACAAGGTCCTGCGCCGCTGGTTCAACGACAACCCGAACCGACCCGGTCTCGATACCCCCATGCTGGTCGGCCGCGAGATGTCTCGCTCCGGCATGCAGCGCGTCGGCAAGGCGCTCTTCGAGGCCTGGAGAGCGGCGAAGGATCTCGAGTTCGATGAGATGGTCGAACGCGAGCCCCGCCCGATTCGAGTCGACGACTACAAGATCAGGATGGGCGTCGATTGGGCCGACAAGAACGTCCGATCTGACGGCATCTTGTGGTATTTCAACCAAGAGATCGGGCTCTGGTTGACAGAGGCTTTGAAAGCCAGGGGCGTCCCCACAATCCACTGCCCTGCAGGCCAAGCTGTAAATGCCTTCCTGACAAGCCCAGACGTAGCCAAGAGGTGCGAGGGGCACTTCCTGGTGATGTCCATCAAGGCTCACGGCACAGGAAAGAACCTACAGTTCATGAAAGACCAGCTGTTCGTTCAGTTGCCAGAGACTGAAGAACAAGCACAACAAACAATTGGACGCACACACCGCACAGGACAGCAAGCTGACGAAGTCACGGTGGCCACCCTGATTTCGAACGAAACTGACGAACTGCAGCTTGCAGGCATCCTGAACGACGGTATGTATGTCTACGAGACCATGAATTCCCAACGGAAGGTCTTGATCGGAACCTGGACTCGGATGCCTTCACTCTTTACCAGCGCGATGCTTCGTCGTGCGGGGTTGCAGGCCCAAGTCCTGACTGCCAAGCAGCAGCAGATGCTGGGAGAACGTTTCTCCCAATAGAAGAGAGAGAGAAGTAGACGACATGAGCACGAACCCATTCCAAAAAGTCGCTGGAGCCAAGGGTCGGGTCAACTCGGAGTATTTCCGTGCTGGCCGCTACCTGTTCTACATCCGGAAGTTCTCCTGGATGAAGTCTCGCAAGGACGAAAACCTCGTCCTGTTCGAGTGCCTCACGGTGCAGGTGCTGGACCCGTCCGCCGCGGCTGCCGACCCGAAGGGTCCGCATCGTGTCGGTGACAACGCCACGTGGTGCATCAACATGAAGTTCGATGCCTCCCCCGGTGCGCTGAAGGCCGCCATGCGCGACATCTTCGGCGTGTCCGAGGAGGACGTGACCGAAGAGCTGTGCCTGATGGCTGCCGGCGACACGCAGCCCCTGGCGGGTCTCTACGTCGAGTTCGACAACAAGATCATCAAGACGAAGGAGAAGGGCCTGCCGTTCACGCTGTGTCAGGTGCGCCGTCGCTGGAGCGCCAGCGAGGTGAAGGAGAAGGTCTCCGCCGAGACGCTCGCCCAGCTCGGCATCGACACCCAACGCGCTGACCTGCCCGCAGCCTGATGGTCCTCTGCTGGGATCTCGAAACGGAGCTCTTCGCTCCCTCCAAGCTCGCACCCCCGCCGATCTGCCTTTCCTTGGCAGAGGACGGGGGCCGCGAGATGGTGGTGGCTGCGTGCGAGCCCGAGTTCGACGACGTGCTCGAATACTGCCTCAAGGCCGAGCTGCAGTGCAACACGAACATCGCGTTCGACATGAGCGTGATCCTGGCGCATCGGCCGAAGTTCGCCTCGCTGGTCTGGGATGCCTACCAGCAGGATCGAGTGACCTGCCTGATCGTCCGCGAGAAGCTGAAGATCCTCGCGGACACAGGCGACCTCGAGATGCGGTTCATGCAGAACGGAGCGAAGGAGAAGCTCCGCTACTCACAGAAGGATCTGGAGATCCGCCACCTGGGGATCGACCGCAGCGGTGCCAAGGAGGACGAGGACTCGTGGCGATCCCACTACGTTGTCCTGCAGGGAAGACCTGCAAGCGAATACCCACCTGAGGCGCTGGCCTACAGCCAGGAAGACTCTCGCTACGGCCTGAAGATCTACCACGCACAGGGAGGCCCGATCACGCCAGAGTTCCTCTCCACACGGGCAGCTCTGTCGCTCTACCTGTCGTCCTGCTGGGGCTTCCCGATCGATCGTGAGCTGGTGCAGAAGCTGCTCGTCGAGATGACTGCGAAGTTCGACGACCACAACTTCCCGCACCTGTTGGCGTCCGGGATCCTGCAGCCGGCCGAGCCGGTCCGTCCCTACGCGAGGATGGAGGCCCGCGCTGTCGAAGCTCTCGGCTGCAAGCCGCTCGCGTGGGAACCGCACGTCGAGAAGCTCCAAGCCCTCGGCATCAAGTTCAAGGAACGCGTCGAATCCTCGATCAAGCAGGAGCCGCTGCGCAAGCTGTTCAAGGAAGTCTGCGAACGCACGGGCATCCCGGTGCGGATGACGGACCCGAGCGAGAAGTTCCCGAACGGCCAGATCTCGTTCGGCGAGGAAGCGCAGGCCGACCTGGAAGGTCTCGACGAGCTGGTCGACGAATACATCGCGCGGCAGAAGATCGCGAAGCTGGTGACGACGGAACTGCCCCGCATGCACGCTGGTCGCGTTCACCCGAAGTATGACGTGATGAAGAAGACGGGCCGCACCAGCTCGTTCGGGAACAAGAAGACCGACAAGAACCCCGCCTACCCGGCCGTCAACATCCAGCAGATCGATCCCCGCGTGCGCGAGGCCTACATCGCTTCCCCTGGGCACGTGCTCTGCAGCGTCGACTACAACTACATCGAGCTGGTCTCAATCGCTCAGAAGTGCCTGACGCTGTTCGGGAAGTCGGTCCTCGCCGACAAGATCAACGCCGGCATGGATCCTCACGCCTACCTCGCAGCTTCGATCTGCAGGGCGTTGAACCCGCAGTTCCCAGGGCACGACGATGGGGATACCTGCTACCAGATGTTCATGGAGCTGGAGAAGCCCCAGAACAAGGTTTGGAAGCACTGGAGAAACCTGTCCAAACCTACAGGTCTTGGATTCCCTGGCGGCCTGGGAGCCACAAGGTTCATCGGTTACGCGAAGTCCACGTTCAAAGTGGACATCGTCAAGATTGCTGGTGGCTGGGATCAGGCAGTGGACCTAGCCAAACAGCTGAAGGTCCTCTGGATGCGGACGTTCCCCGAGATGGGGGAATACTTCAACTGGATCAAGCAGCAGTGTGTGGACCTGGAGTGGTCGACGCCTGGAGACGACCGCTTCTGCTACGTGAGTCCCCACGGCATGATCCGGCGGAATTGCTTCTACACAGAGGCCACCAACGGAGCTGCTCTACAGACCCCAACTGCTGAAGGTGCGAAAATCGCTCTGTGGAAGCTTGCACAAGCTTGCTACGACGCTAGAGTCGGGAGCTGCCTGTTGGGTTGCCACCTGCTTGCCTTCATCCACGACGAAGTGATTGTCGAACTGCCCATCGACGACCGACTCCACGAGAGGTCCTTCGAGGTAGCTCGCATCATGCGTGAGGGGATGGAGCAGGTGATGACCCAAGTGAGAGTGGGTGCTGGCCCCTCACTCATGTTCCGTTGGAACAAGGATGCCAAGCCAGTGTTCGATTCCAACGGGCGGATCCAGATCTGGACCCCGCCTCCTGCAGAAAACCTAGTCGCATGACCACTACCAAGACTGCTCGCAAGCGTCGTTCCCCCGATTCACCCAAGCCGACCAAGTCCGCGAACGATCGCGAGTTCTCGGTCGTTCCCGTCGAGAACTTCCAGGGCGTGAGCCGTGGCAAGGTCTCCCAGTTCCTGGGAGCCGCCCGTGCCTTGCTCGACGCGAAGGACGGCACCGGCATCGTGATGGCAGCCCCCGAGGGTTGCGTCGTCGAGAACTACCGGACCTACCTCTACACGGCCCTGAAGACTGCCATGAAGCAGCTGGGCGAAGAGGGCAAGGGCGTCACCCTGACGATGTCCCAGGACCGCAAGACCTTCCTGGCCACCCTGCGCAAGTGAAGGCGCTCCTGCTCAACGGGCCTCCCCGCTCGGGGAAGGACACGATCGGCGGCATTCTCTCGAAGGCCATCCCTGGCGGGGTCCTTCGGAAGTTCGCCACGCCGATCGTGGTCTTCATGAAGAACG
>ERZ650311.1177-NODE-1177-length-13484-cov-10.407104_pt1 | contig 13484 bp, 11 predicted proteins | sample MGYA00376247_ERZ650311 | MGnify/ENA primary metagenome ERZ650311 (study PRJEB26733, sample SAMN07839324) | wastewater metagenome | biome: small river; feature: stream; material: water | place: USA: North Carolina | collected 2016-07-28 ... | reverse complement strand
TAAACCCTCTCTTGAGAGTTACATTTCTATTCACTTTGATGGTGGCAAGGTATGTGGTGCAAGCGCTTGAATCAAACACCGGCGCGAATAAATACCTCTACCTGCGATAGAGGGTTTTTTATTTCACAATTGGCGCATGAGGTGCAGAGAGATCGATGCGCTTTACATTCTTATTTTCAGGTAGCGTTCGAAGTGCGCGATAGACACTGACTTTAAGCCCCACTTGGCGCGATGATCCCCACATCACTTTAATCTGACGGCCCAAGTAGTTCTGCCACGATGAGATTGATGATTGATTGGCTGCGCTGATTGTGATGACTTCGCCCTGAATATCAGCCGGCAACTCGGTGAAGAGGGCGATCGCATCCAGACCTAATGCGGGTGAGCCCGCACTTACCACTGGAAGTCCTTGTGGAGCGTTGCCGGGAAGTTCGAAGAGTTTTCCTGTTGCATCAATGGCTTTTCCTTGAAAGATTCCGACGGGGACACGAGCAGCTAGTGCAATCGTTACATGGCCATTGATCCAATTTCTATCAACCGATGCTTGCTCCACCCATGACATCTCACTGAGCTTCTTCTCAATCGCACGTGGTTCTATTCGGGCTAACTTCTCGCCCTTCACAATCTCGGTCTTGGAAATAACTGTCTCGGCCGAAAGTTCCTTCGGAAGCCCACTTACTTCAATGCTCTTGACTGAAAAGAGCGATGACCAGGCGAAGAGATAGACAAGTGCAGCGAAGATGACAATTGAGATTGCAATAACTCGAGCGCGAAGATTCATAATTTCTTACCCGAAGTGTTTCAATAATCCATCAGCGATGATTGGTGCCAATGAATTCACATCTCCCGCTCCAAGTGTCAGAATCACATCACCGGGGCGTGCAATCTCCACTATATGCTCGGCGGCTTCTGCGAAGTTTGGAATATAGCGACCGTGTTCCATCTGCTCGGCAATGAGTTCTGAACTCACACCAGGTATTGGCTTCTCGCTCGCCGCATAAATTTCAAGAAGTATTACCTCATCTGCCTTATCAAGTGAAGATGCAAATTGAGATAAGAACGCTTGCGTACGCGAGTAACGATGCGGCTGGAAAATTACAAGTACGCGGCCGTTATCTGCGTATCGTCGCGCAGCTTCAAGAGTGACCGTAATTTCAGTCGGATGATGACCGTAGTCATCGATAATTCGGATGCCACCAACGGTTGCCTTTAATTCAAAACGTCGCCCTGCTCCCCTGAAGGAGTGTAATCCGCTGATGAGTGCGGCCGGGTTGAGATCGAAGAGAAGACCAAGTGCCAAAGTTCCGGCAGCATTGAGTAAATTGTGGTGGCCTGGAACTTGAAGCTCGATATGACCAACTACCGTGCCCTTCCAGATCGCACGTGCACGCGAGCCTTGTGAGGTCAGTTCAACCTGATCAATCTTGAGATCAGAATCAGGCGCGGTTCCATAGGAGAAAGTTCCGCAATGATTCACGCTCTCACCGAGCGAACGTGAGCCCGGGTCATCGTTGCAATAAATCAGATAGCCATCAGCCGGAATGGTCTGAGCAAAATTCTCAAAGACATTGACCACATCTTCTGCGGTAGCAAAGAAGTCGACATGATCATGCTCAACATTTGTCACGATAGCTGCGCGAGGGTGGTAGGCCACAAATGAACCATCTGATTCATCAGCTTCGGCGATAAAGAATTCGCCAGATCCTCGATGAGCATTTGAGCCAGAGGCGGTCGGAGTTCCACCAATAGCAAATGATGGATCGGTTCCACATGCCTGAAACGCTACCGTTGCCATTGATGATGTTGTTGTCTTGCCATGAGTTCCGGCAATCGCAATATTTGTTAAGCCATGCATCAACATTGCTAGCGCCCTCGCGCGGGTCATGATCGGAATCGATCTCTCAATCGCACGGACGATCTCTGGATTGTTGGCAGCAATTGCAGTGGAGTAGATGACCACATCCGCAGCATCAACATTGGATGCCTCATGACGTTTGTATATGGTTGCGCCGAGAGCTGAGAGCGCTGTGAGAACAGATGAGTCCTTTGCATCCGAGCCGGAAACTTCGATGCCATCTGCGAGTGCTATTCGTGCCAGACCGCTCATTCCAGAGCCGCCGATTCCAATGAAGTGGATTTTCTTACCGAGGAATGACTCACCTGCAAATGGTGCAGAAGTAGGAATTGTCATCGACCTCGGATCGCTCTCTCAATAATGAGGAGAATCTTATCGACAGCATTAACTCCCGAAGCATCACCGACATCAGAACGTCCTGAACTCTGGCCCAATACCTCTGCAATATTCGCTGAAATCCACTCAGCAGTGAAATCACTTTGATTAATCACTTGTGCTCGTCCTGCCTCTACCAGCGATTGTGCATTGAGCGCCTGTTCACCATTTCCAACTGGCAGCGGAATGAAGAGAGAATATTTTGAGAGCGCAGAAGCTTCGGCACAGGTTACTGCGCCACTTCGAGCAATCAATAAGTCTGCTGCGAGATAGCACTCCGCCATCTCGCTGATATATGGAAGAGCTCGGTAGTGATGTGATGGGGCCGGTACTTCATTGTTCTTGCCGACTCCATGCAATATCGAATACCCGGATGACTCCAAGCCTAGACGTGCCTGAGCAATCACCTTATTGATTGCCTGTGAACCTTGAGATCCACCAAAGATAAAGATCAGTGGGTTTTTCTCATCAAGCCCATACTTCTCCCAGATCAAGCGCTTTGCGCTTCGCCTTGCAGCCGACCAATCGCCGCTAGCGCCTTCAATTGCAGCAAGGACATCGCTGCGCAGCGGCAATCCAGTGAGCTCTGCCTTTTTCAGCGCGCCAGTGTGAACCGGATAACTTGTAGCCGTGAATTGGGTAAAGATCGCGCCAAGGCGATTTGCCCATCCTGGCTTTGCATTCTGTTCATGGATCACAAGTGGAACTCGTTTTAAGAAAGCTGCGAGATAGAGCGGGCCTGATACATATCCGCCAAATCCAATCGCGCAGTCAACACCTTTGAGATGTTTCATCGTCTGCGCAACTGCAGCAATCAGTTGAAATGGAACTTTCACAAGGGACGGTGAGAGCGAACGCGCAATGGCGACTTTCGGAATTTCCAGAACTGAAAAACCTGCAGCTGGAATAATTGATGTCTCTAGCCCTGATGAAGTTCCAAGAAAAACTATTTCATCGCCTGGATGTGCCTTGAGCCATCCTCGACCTACTGCAAGTGCAGGTTCGATGTGGCCAGCGGTGCCACCACCGGCAAGGAGAAGTCTCATCACAAACCCTCCCCTTACTTCTTAGCGAAACGACGCACGAGCGCCGATGAGACCTCATTATCTCGAAGCGCAACGCCTGCAACAAAGCCTAGAGCGCAGATCGTAGTGAGCAAAGCAGAACCACCGTAGGAGACCAATGGAAGTGTTACGCCAACAACTGGCAGCACGCTGATTGCAGTACCAATATTCAAAATCGCTTGCACACCAATCCAACATCCAACTCCAGCACAGACATAGCGAGAGAAGGGATCTTTAGCTCGCAGCGCGATGCGGAAGATTGAATAAACAAGAGTGCCAATCAAAATCAGAACTGCCAGAGTTCCGACTAATCCAAGTTCTTCACCAATGACTGAGAAGATAAAGTCAGTGTGAGCCTCCGCTAGATTGCCCCACTTCTGTCGACTTCCACCGAGACCGACACCGAAAAGTCCGCCACTAGCAAGACCCAAGAGGCTATGCGCCGGCTGCCAGCCGAAGTTCTTGTACTCCTCAGGTGCAAATGGATTTAAGAAGACCAAGAAACGTGCGCGACGATAATCACTTGTCACGATTCCGGCGGCCAAACCTAGAAACCCAACGGCTGTAACCCAACCCATCTTTCGAAGTTCCACACCGGAGACGAAGAAGAGCCCTGCAGCAATTGCTGCAATAACAGAGACCGTTCCGAGGTCTCCTCCGCGCATAATCGCTGCGATAACAATAAGAAAACCTGGACCAATCAAGCCAATGACATTAAAGCGAGTTCGCTGCGCCCGCTCCTTCTTTGCCAACATGTAAGCGGCCCAAAGAATGAGCAAAAACTTTGTAAATTCACCAGGTTGAATATCAATGACTTTGAGATCGATCCAATTTCGATTTCCATTTACCTCTTTACCAACACCAGGAATCATGACAATTGCTACGAGAAAGATTGAAGCAACCAAACCGATACGAGCAATGAGACTCCAGTACTGCAGTGGTAGGCGCGCTAACCAGATTGCAAAAGGCAAGCCAAATGCAAGGAATACAAATTGGCGAAGCACAACCGCGAATGCATATCCCTTGGTATCGATTGCGTGAATCGAAGAGGCAGAAAAAACCATGATTAAGCCAAGAACTACCAGAACAGCCGTACTGATAATCATCATGTAAAAATGATTAACTGGACTATTAAGAAATCGGGTTCGGGCGGCGGCTTTACTTGGCATTGAGAACTACTTTCTTGATTGCTCTTGCGAATCTATCGCCGCGATCCGAATAAGATTTAAATTGATCCATCGAAGCGCACGCTGGAGCTAAGAGAACGACATCACCCTCGGTTGCCACCCTCTTTGCGGTCTCCACAATTTCTTCCATGAATGCATTGCTCTCTGAGCTCTTTGCATATCCTTGCGGAAAATTGACTTCATAGATTGGTAGATCCGGCGCAGTTGTCGCTAAAGCATCGCGAATTAACTCGCGATCTTCTCCGATGAGAATCACTGCCTTCATGCGACTCCAGGTTCGATCGACCAGTGGTTGCATTGCAGCGCCCTTTGCCAATCCCCCGGCAATCCAAATGACAGAAAAATTCGAAAGAATTGATGCAGCTGCCGCATGAGGGTTTGTCGCCTTTGAATCATCAATCCACTTGATGCCATTATGTTCTGCAACCAGCTCAATACGATGTTTGCCAGGTTTAAAGCTCTTGAGTGCTCCTCGAATATCTTCTCGGGATACGCCGACAGTCAAAGCCAATCCGGATGCTGCCAAAGAGTTCGAGATGTGATGCGGCACAGTCGGAACAATCTCAGGGAGCTCGGCGATCAGAGCCGCCTCCTGTGCATCTGCAACAAAGGCACGGTCTACAAGGAGCTCTTCTACTACCCCAAGTTCGCCAGGGCCGGGAGTATCGAGTGAGTAGAAAATCTTTCGCCCTAGCCAATGCGATGTTCGACGTACAACTTCACCATCATCTCCATTGAGAATTGCGGTAGTCGACTTATCTAATATTGAAATCTTTGCCTCGGCATAAGCGTCAAATGAACCATGCCAATCAACGTGATCATCGGCGATATTGAGAATTGCAGCTGATACGAACTGAGCATCCTGCAACCAATGCAGTTGAAAGGACGAGAGTTCTAGAACGAGATAGTCAAACTTATCTGGATGAAGAACGGATTCAATAACCGTAGTGCCAACATTGCCGCAGGCGGTTGCATTTACGCCGGAAGATTTCAAAATATGAGCAACCATTTCGACAGTTGTGGTCTTTCCGTTGGTGCCGGTGAGTGCGAGCCACTTTTGAGCTGGGTTAATCTCATTCTTAACTGACCATGCGAAATCAACTTCATTCAGTATTGCTTTGCCGCTCTTTCGAGAGAGCGCAACAAGAAGATGGTCCTCACGCCAACCTGGAGAGACCATTAGCGCATCAAAATCATCCTCAGAAAATTGATCCGGTTTGCGTACTGAGTAACCCTCAACTTCAGTGACTTTGTCATCTGCAAAAATCACCGTCGCACCACGCTTTGCTAATTCGTGGGCAACTGCTAACCCCGTTACCCCCGCGCCCGCAACAACAATGCGCTGCTCGGCGAGATTGAGATAGTTGTTATCCATAAATGGATTCCGCGCTTTAACTTGCTACCCATTGGGTATAGAAGAGTCCAAGCCCAAGTGCCACTGAGAGTCCAGCGATAATCCAGAAGCGAAGAACGATTGTGACCTCTCCCCATCCCATGAGCTCAAAGTGATGCTGCAGAGGTGCCATTTTGAAGAGGCGCTTTCCACCTGTAAGTCGGAAATAGATCACCTGCAGTGCAACTGAGAGAGTGATGATGACAAAAAGGCCGCCAAGTGGAATCAGAAGTAATTCAACACGTTGAGATGCAGCGATACCCGCGAGTGCTCCACCTAATGCAAGCGAGCCGGTATCTCCCATAAAGATTTTCGCAGGAGATGCGTTCCACCAGAGAAAGCCGGTACATGACCCAGCAAATGCTGCGGCAAGTACTGCCAGATCGAGGGGATCGCGCACTGCATAACAGTTGGCGGTTGCACCGACATTTGCGCAGCTCTGACTAAACTCCCAAACGCCAATCAAAATAAAGGCAAGAAATGTCATCACAGATGCACCGGTTGCGAGCCCATCGAGTCCATCAGTCAGATTTACACCGTTACTAGTTGCAGTAACCATAAAGGCAATCCATACAACCACAGCGATCACACCGAGAGAAATAGAGGTATCTCGAACCGTTGAAAGATTATTGCTGATGGGAGTCAGTCCATCTTTATCTGCAAAATGCAGACCCATATAGCCAAATACAGATGCGGCAATTACTTGTCCGAGAATCTTCTGCTTTCCACTGATTCCCTGTGAATTCTGACGTGAGATTTTCATATAGTCATCAAGGAATCCCACAAATCCCAGTGCGACAACTAAACCAAGCACCAAAAGTGCAGAGACACTTACTGAGCTACCAGTGATGAGGTGAGCCAAGAAATATGCGGCAATCACGGCGAAGATAATGATGATTCCGCCCATAGTTGGAGTGCCGCGTTTTGTGTGGTGAGCCGATGGTCCATCGTCACGAATGAACTGGCCGTAGCCTCGTCGCGCCAAAAATTTAATCAGCAGTGGCGTTCCAAAGAGAGAGAAGAAGAGGGCAAGGGCGCCAGCGATCAAGATAACTTTCATTTACTTACTTCCCTCTTCTCGTGCCACCTTAGATTTCCACAATTCTTCAATTCTCTCAGCAAGCTCCTCTAACTTATCTGACCGAGATGCCTTGCAGAGCGCTACATCACCTCGATTGATGTGCTCAGCTAACTTCAACGCCTCATCCTTATCTGCACACGAATGAATCACCATTGCCGAGTTCGCAACTTCTCCACCAAGATAGTCAGGTGCGTTGATTGCAACGAGGTGATCGATACCTAATTCTGAGGCAAAGGAGGTAATTTCTTGGTGAGCGCCTTGCGTTGATTCTCCAAGCTCACGCATATTGCCGAGAAATGCCCACGATTCGCCCCCACGCTCTTGCGTCATATGAGCAAGTATCGTGAGCGCAGCTTTCATTGAATCAGGGCTCGCGTTATAGGCGTCGTTAATGAGAGTAAGGTCGGAGAGCTCGTGAACTTCCATGCGCCAACGTGCGTTCATCTCAGCTGTAGAAAGTGCTGCTGCAATGTGATCAGTTGAGATGTTTAATGCATGAGCCACCGCTGCTGTAGCTAGCGCATTTGGAATCTGATGGAGGCCATGTTGGCGAAGAGCGACTGTAGATCTTCCCTCTGGTGTCACTAGCTCAAAATGGCCACGGCCATCGCGAAGTTCGATATCTGTCGCGCGAATCTGCGCACTTGGAATCTCGCCAAAAGTGATTATTTGCCCCTCGTGCAGCGAGGACATCTTTGGCGTGAAGTCATCATATTGACCGAGTACAGCAATTGCATCTGAATCAAGTTCACTAATCATCTCTGACTTAGTCTTCGCAATCGCTTCCATGGATCCGAATTCACCAAGATGCGCTGCTGCCACACGCAGTACTACACCAATATTTGGGCGAGCTAATCGAACAAGGGCTGCAATATCTCCCAAATGTCGGGCGCCCATTTCGAGAATGCAGTAGCGAGTCTCTTCATCGCACTTGAGCAAAGTGATGGGAACGCCTAGCTCATTGTTGTTATTTCCCTTGGGTGCGATTGTGGGACCTTCAGCAGATAGAACAGCGGCTAACAATTCCTTTGTAGTTGTCTTGCCTTGGGAGCCAGTAATTCCTATAACGGTGAGATTCTTCAGCGCCAAGCGGACATGAGTTGCAAGAGCTGAAACCGCCGCGGTCACATCGCTTACAACTATGCAACGATTTTCAATAGGGCGGGTGCTGATTACGAGCACTGCTCCATGCGAGAATGCATCGGCGGCAAAGTTATGGCCGTCAACATTTTCTCCTTTGATTGCCAGGAAGATTGATCCTGTAACGCAATCTGCAGAATTAAGGAAAGCCGGTGCGGTGACAAGAACATCGTCGCCATGGAGCACTCCCCCAGTTACTGCGGCAATCTCGCTCGCCTTCATCGAAATCATTTCTTCGCCTCAATCGCATTGGCTAATTGCAGTCGATCATCAAATGGTGTGACCACGCCTGCAATCTCTTGCCCACTCTCGTGACCTTTGCCGAGAATAATGACAGTGTCTCCGGACGTAGCAAGTGAAACCGCATATGCGATTGCTTCGGCGCGGTCTGCAATTACCGCAGATGGCTGATTTAGTGATGTCGAACCGATCATCTCTTGCAAAATAGTCGCTGGATTCTCGCTACGAGGATTGTCGCTCGTATAAATAGCAACATCGCTATTACTTGATAACGCTGATCCCATGAGTGGACGTTTCGAAGCGTCACGGTCACCGCCGCATCCGAGAACGGCGATCACTCTTCCGGTTGTAAATTCGCGCACAGCTTGCAACACATTGACAACTGCATCTGGTGAATGGGCATAATCAACGAGCGCCGTGAAATTTTGACCTAATGTGACTGACTCTAAACGCCCTGGGGCGCCATTCATCGTTGGGATGATTGTCGCCATTTCTAATGGATCAATGCCACATTCATAGGCAATCGCAACTGCCATCAAGAGATTATCGAGATTGAAACCACCATGCATAGGGGTTTTAGATTCAATCAATATTCCATCACGGCCTCGAATAGTGAATTCAACCCCACTTGTAATCGGGTTAATTTCCGTGAAATGCCAGGTCGCATCTTTATTTGTTCGAGAAAGCGATATTGAATTGATTGGAGCTTCTGCAAAGAGACGAGCTCCATAGGAATTATCAATGTTAATAAATCCTGTTTCAGCATATTCGTGAGTAAAGAGCTTCGCCTTCGCTGCGAAGTAGGACTCCATATCCTTGTGATAATCCAAGTGATCTTGGCTGAGATTTGTAAATCCAGCGATTGAAAAGTGCGACCCGACCATGCGCTTGAGATCAAGTGAGTGGCTAGATACCTCCATCACCAGATGGCGCATGTGGCGCTCTCTCATCGTCGCTGCCAGCGCCTGTAGATCAGCTGCCTCAGGAGTCGTTCTCTCACTCTTGATGATGTCTTTTCCAATGCGAGTTTCAACGGTTCCGATTAATCCGGTCTCTCGACCAACTGCTGTGAACAATTGATAGAGAAGCGTGGTTACTGTGGTCTTGCCGTTAGTGCCGGTAATACCGATGCTCTGCATATCTCGAATCGGAGCGCGATAGAAATGGCTTGCTAAGGTCGCACCAGCCTCACGTACATTTGTGACAACAATGGTGGGCAAACTCTTCGACATTGCTGCGCCCTGTGCATCAGTCAGAACGGCAACTGCGCCCTTTGCCTTGGCTGACTCTATAAATTCAGCACCATGTCTCTTCGCTCCAGGAAATGCAAGAAAGAGATCTCCTGGTTGAATATCTGAATCTTTATGTGTCAGCCCGGTAAAAGTTACCTCTGAAAAATTCTGCTTTTCCCCACCCAATAACTCCGCCGCATTCTCCAGCGAGAGTGAGAAGGAATTAAATGGGCGGATCATCGGGTCTTCGCACTCACTTGAGTTGCTTTAAATGTCTTGAGTTGTGCTTGTGTGAGGGCAACTGGCAGAACTTTTGTGCCAGTTGGTGCCACGTGTTCTGATTGAAGAACAAATGTCATCACCTTTTTAAAGACAGGTCCGCAGAGCGATCCGCCAAAGTGACCGTTGCGTGGACGTTGTAGCGTCACGCTTATGACATATCGAGGGCTATCTGCTGGTGCAAAACCAATAAACGATGCGGTGTATCCGCTGTATTTTCCGGTGATGGGATCAACGCGCTGCGCAGTTCCAGTCTTTCCAGCAACTCGGTAGCCAGGTATCGCAGCACTTGGCGCCGTTCCATTTGCAGATACAACACTCTCCATCATGATGCGAAGTTTTGCGGCGGTATCTTCACTGACGACACGTACAGATTCGCGATTTCCCGCCGGCGTGAAGTGACCAGAAGAATCACTGGTTCCAGCAATCACTGTTGGAGATACTCGCACGCCTCCATTTGCAATTGTGGCAAAGACGCTTGTTGCTTGCATTGCAGTCAGAGAATATCCCTGTCCGAATGCAACAGTTGGTGCAGTTGTGCCAGACCATGTTTTAACGGGGTGGAGAATTCCAGCTGACTCACCAGGAAGTCCAGAACCAGTCTTGCTTCCAATTCCAAACTTAGTCAGATATTCAAAGAGACGTTCACTTCCAAGGGTCTCTCCCACTTGAATCGAACCAGTGTTACTTGAAACTGCGAGAATTCCAGTTGTAGTTAAATGTTGTGTGGCATGGCGCTCGTGATCATGGAAAGTTTTTCCGGAGCGATAAAGTCCATAAGGAACGGTAAAGACTGTTGTTGGAGTAACTGTCTTCTCTTCCAAAGCTGCCGCCATGGTCATAACTTTTCCTGTGGAACCTGGCTCGTAAACATCTTGCACTGATGGGTTGCGCATTAAATCTAAGCTAACGCTTTTTGTATTATTGGGATCAAATGTCGGCGCAGTTGCATGAGCGATAATCGCACCAGTCTTTGGATCCATTACGATTACAGTTCCATTGGCGGCACCTGAATTCTTCACCGCTTCCGCGATTGCCTTCGATGCAATCCACTGCACATCACGATCGATAGTAAGGCGAACACTTGTGCCTGCCTTCGGCGCAATAATTTCGCTCTGAGATCCTGGAATCTCAGCTCCATTGGCGCGGGCATATGAATAACGTCCGGCGGTTCCAGAAATGATGGAGTTCAAACTTGATTCAATTCCAGTTGCTCCAACACCATCAGCTCGAACAAAGCCGACAAGCGATGAAATTAATTGTCCCGATGGATATTCGCGGATGTAAGAGCGCTCTGGGAAGAAACCGATGATGCGCTTATCTAGTTCTTTGCTTCCTAGAGATGAGTTATATGAATCCATGGCAGCGGTGAGCTTCTCCCATAGCGCTGGGCGGCCGTTTTTGAGCACCATTGAATACTTGCGAGTACCGGTGATGCTTGCTTGAACCTCCGCATTTGTGAGCCCCAAAATCGGTGCCACAAACGCTGCCGTCTTTGCTGGATTATTAATCTGAGTTTGATCTACAACAATGCTAATTGCCGAGACGCTGCGAGCAAATGCGACTCCATTGACATCAGTGATATCTCCACGTGGAGCCTGCACTGTGCGCGTTGTCTCCATCTCATCAACTGCACGGAGTTTGTAATTTGCTGCTTCAAAGATTTGTACTCGGAAGAGTTGAAGGCTCAGAAGCGCTAGAACAATTGTGAAGCCAAGGGCCAAGATTCGGATACGTGACTTAGCGAGCAGGAGATCACCCACGGGTTACCTCCCCTGTGGGCGAGAGATTGAGAAAGATCGGCGTCTCAGATTGCTTCATCCCAAGCGCTTCTGCCTTAGTGGCAAGTGCATCAGGAGCTGCATGTGAATCAATCCTGCGATTAATCGCATCGCGTTGATCGGCTACAAGTTTTGCCTCGATCTTGAGATTAGAGAGAGTAAATGCATCTTGTGCAAGAAGAGTATTTATTCCAAGGAGAGCCATAAATCCAGCAACGCTGATGCCGGTGACAAAGATGGCGAAGTACTTTCGGCTAGCTTGCTGTGCAATCGATACTTGCGGAAATGCCCCTTGAATAATCTTTGCTGATGTCTCAACAACTTGGCGCTTGATGCCCGATGTGAGAGTCGTTGAAATCGCTTTACGAGCGAGAGCTGTTGCCATTATGCAGCCACCCTCTCGATTGCACGGAGGCGTACAGATGCCGCGCGAGAATTCTCTTCTATCTCGGCATCCGATGGCTTTTCACTTGAGTTAAATACCAATTTGAACTTGGCGGCAAATTCTGGAAGTTCGATGGGAAGTTCACGTGGGCTCTTTGATGTTGAAGCATCTGCAAACTTCTCTTTAATGATGCGATCTTCAAGCGATTGGAAAGACATCACAACGACGCGACCACCGATAACAATGCAATCAAGTGCCTGCGGAATCGCTCGCTCGATCGCGCCAAGTTCATCATTGACTGCAATGCGCAGCGCCTGGAAGGTGCGCTTTGAAGGATTGCCTCCGGTGCGGCGAGTAGCTGCTGGAATGCTCTCCTTCACTAGTGCGGCGAGTTGTGTAGTTGAATTAAGAGGTGCCTTAGCACGCTCCTTCACAATATTTTCAACGATACGAGTCGCAAACTTCTCTTCGCCGTAGACGCGCAAAATGCGAACTAATTCACCCGGCTCGTATGTATTAACAATTTCTGAGGCTGTTATTCCGCGGCTCTGATCCATGCGCATATCGAGAGGTGCCTCATGAGAGTAAGAGAATCCGCGAGCACCCTCATCTAATTGCATAGAAGAGACACCAAGATCAAAGAGAGCGCCATTAATTTTTTCGAAACCAAATCCCTTAATGACTTCGCTCAATTGGTCAAAGATTGCATGAGCCGATTTGAAGCGATCGCCAAATGGCGCCAGGCGTGTACGAGCTTTTGCTAACGCTTCAGTATCGCGATCGATGCCAATTACAGTGAGATTTTCAAAGCGCTGAAGTAGCGCCTCGCTATGTCCACCAAGTCCAAGAGTTGCATCTACAACTACAGGATTGCTAGATGAAAGAATGGATGGAGCAAGGAGATCGACGCATCGATCGCGCATCACAGATATGTGTTGCATCAACTCCCCCACTTCTTGTCAACAAGTAATTTCTTCTCTTAGTTATTTCCACTCATCTCTGGTCACCGCCGGCCGACGGATTGTGAATTCGAAAGCGACGTCGGGGAAGAGACGCCGCTGTCGGCCCTTGCTATAACTGGTGCATGAGGTCGGCGGTGGCCACAGATGAGTGAGGCCTATTCAGTTGTTATTGAGTTGTTATTTAGTTTTAAAACTTTTTTGCTGACGCTCTAGAAAAGTCCCGGAAAAACTTCTTCAGAAACGTCAGCAAAACTTGATTCGCGGTCTGCGAGGTATTCACTCCATGCGCTGCTATCCCAGATTTCAACGCGGGTATTTGCACCAATAACGACGCACTCTTTTTCAAGACCTGCATAGGTACGAAGTCCTTGAGGAATCGTGATGCGACCTTGGCGATCAGGAATTTCATCGTGGGCGCCGGCGAACATCACGCGCTGGTAATCGCGGGCAGCCTTTGCGGTAACAGGCGCCTGGCGAAGGGTCTCGGTGATGTGGGCGAATTCAGCTGCT
>ERZ650311.1176-NODE-1176-length-13485-cov-6.047506_pt1 | contig 13485 bp, 15 predicted proteins | sample MGYA00376247_ERZ650311 | MGnify/ENA primary metagenome ERZ650311 (study PRJEB26733, sample SAMN07839324) | wastewater metagenome | biome: small river; feature: stream; material: water | place: USA: North Carolina | collected 2016-07-28 ... | reverse complement strand
AGCACGATTTGAAGACATTGTTTTTTACAATGTTATTGGTCGTGCCACTTACCTCCAGACTGGCATATTCAAAAATATTTTGACTGTACTCGTTATCGTTTTGAGTACCAACACCCCATACCAGACCATAGTCACAATAACGTAGTGTCCATGAACTATACGAGGTATTATTTCCACTCGTTTTATCTAATTGTATGGTGACTGACGTGGCCGAAACTGCTGTGATGTAGCCTTCAACATAGATGTATTGGGTATTGTAGGCTCTCAATCTGTCCTTTAGTTTCCAAGTCAAATTCGTATTGGAACTATAGGTAAAGGTAAGGCTGACAGGAGTATTTAGGTTGGAGGGGACTGTATTTGGGGTGGTACTCGTAACACTGTTGGTGTAATCGTTGATAAGTTTGGGGTTTTTGAAGGTGTTGTTTTTTACCACCAGTTTTTGTCCCCAAAATTTTGCATTATAGTATCCGTTTTGCGTGGTATATCCCCCCGTAATGACATTGCCTTCAAAGGTGGTTTCGTTGTCTTGGTAAGCAAACAGCCCTCCTGTTGCAGCCAGAGTAGAAGGAAATACAATATTGGTGGCATCAATGGTATTGTTGGAGACAATACATCCACTAACGTTTTGGGAAGATATAATGCCTACGGGGCTTTTGGAGACATTGTTGCCCGAGATAATAGTATTGATGGAGCCTTCGCCGTGGATGGCCCTTTCATAGCCCTCAATATCGTTGAACAGTACCTTGCAGTCAAGGCAATAATCATCTACTGCAATTCCACAGCGTCCGGACTCTCCTGTGGCCAAAATGGCATTGTTCCCACCGATTTTGATGTCTTTGCAATACGCGGCTACGGTGATGGCATCACCTGCGTCATCGTTGGTATTTCGCGCAAATACACTTTTAAAGGTGTTTCCAAAGATTTTGCCTTTGTCGGCCACGGCAATCTCTACACCGGTACCCGGAATGGACACAAAATTGTTTTGCAGGATGTTGACCTCCTGACAATTAGCAAGCATAATAGCCCTTGAAAAAACCGTATTACTTCCGTTGTTAGCGGGATTACGGCTGCCATCAAAGGTAATTCCCTTGATAGTGATGCTTCCGTGGATAATTTGTCGGTCGCCATTGTACCATCCTGCTAAGCCGGCTATTGTTTTAATGGTGCCGGAAGCAATGGTTTGGCTTCGGCTTAGAAAGTAAGTGCCCGTTCCGCCCGTACCCGTTCCGAAGGCGACAATTCGAGTTCCGGGCAACACGCTTCCGTCGTCCTTATAGACCGTTTGATGTTTGGTGATAGTGCCGCTTGTCACAGATGCAACTGTCAGTACATTGCCTGTGACAGAACCGGTAAATACAGTATTGGCTCCTCCGGGCCATATCCAGTTGTTGGAAGTGCGAAATACTGCACTCGTTCCGTTTTCAGCTTTGCCCGTACACAAAAAGTCTATTACAGTCCCCGGCTCACCTTTTATAACCAGTCTTTTGCCCAAGTCAGGAGTAAGATAGATGGCGTCGTTTTCAACATACCATCTCCCACTATTGACAACAACTTCAGGTATGACGGTTTGCGCCATTGCGAAGGCGGTGGCGCGATTGATGGCCGCTCGGTCTCTGGCGGCACCTGCGGCATCGGCATCGTCTTTGAACCAAGACGAATAAATATCACCTGTGTATCTACGCTTGTATCTCGCTCCTGAGGCGGTAACACGCACTGTACCTATATTGTCAGCGGTAGTATTATCGGAGGCGTCGTAAATAAACACCCCTTCTTTGCCGGCGTCGGTGATGTTGACATAAGGAATGGCAGCTACCTGAATTGTTGTAAAAGCAATCAGTTGTGCCATTGTCCGAGCGGGTGCGTTGAGGCGCACCCACTCGGCGGAAATGAGTTGGTCGTCATTGGCCTCTACTGAGGGGACTGTTCCGAGGCGATTCATGTTAAAGTACGGTTATGGTAATCGTTACAGTATTGTAAGCTTTGCTTGCGGGGATATTAATGGAGTTGGCATTGGTAACGGTGTAATCAAAATTGATACGGCCATTGGCATCACGACATTCAAACCCGGTAATAGTGGTACTGTTGAGGTTGTGCGTGATTCCATTGGCTCCGCTTGCAATATTGGTTGTGGTGGTATACACCTTTACACGGGGCTTGGCGGCTTCGTAAGCATTGAAAACACTCACCGTTACCACGTCGTTGGCATCGCCTCCTCCGTTGGCTGCAAGCTCAGCGTAAGAGGCGACAAGTTTAACCAAGCCGATAACGGTATCGGTGGCAGCGTCTACGTTGGCCTGCACAAACACCCAATCTGACGCAGTAGTGACGGAGGGACTGGCTACTTTGGGAAAGAAAGTATCACCCACCTGCAACACCACGCCGTGTACCGTGCCTGCTACCGATACCCGATAACGACTCTGGAGGGTAGTGCCGGAGGGGAAATCGGTGGAAGTGGAAGCGTTAAAATCGCTGAAGGGCTGCGCTCCTGATGCCACTACAGAATCCACGTAGGCTTTGACGGCAGCCTGTGTGGCAGGGAGTACATTGGAGGGAGAGCCACCTCCGAGGTCGGTGGCGGTTTGAACGTCGGCGGTAACGAGGTACTGCACGATGGTGGTGCCATCGGTGCTTTTGATACGCTTGGTGGTGGAATCGTAACCAAGCATACCCAATACCGTGAGAACGGCGTCGATAGTGGCGGTGCTGCCACTGTGCAGAACTAAATTGAGGGCTTTGGACGATTTGCCAAAGTCGAGATCGGAGCCTTGTTGTTGTGGCATTTTTTTAAGAGATGATTGCCGTTCCTGAGAACGAGCGGGTGAAATTGATAAGGATTAACAGGGTATCGGGATTAATGGTAACCTCACCCGACATGAGGGTATGATTTTGATCGAGAATCATCACGGAACGCACGGCAGTAAGGCCATGCGAAGCCTGCGGGATACTCAAGCCCTGAACATTGCTGAAGGGATGCAGGTAAGGTGCCGGCATTGTGCCCTGATCTCCGGGCGGCCCCGGCTCACCGGTAATATCCGAAATGGGAAACAGGTCAATCCACTCGGTAATGTTTGGATACCGATACTGGACTTCCCCTGCAAACTTGCGCATCTCCGGGGCAAGGTTGGCCTCGTGGGTTTTGTCAACAACGACCTGCTCCTCGTCACTTCCTTCTACGACAACTGTTACTTTTGTGCTCATAATTAGGGCATGATAATGATTGAACCTTCGATAACAGGTTTGATTTCGGCAGTCACGGTGCGGACGAAATCGTACCTGTACATACCCGTGGCAGGCATAAAATCAAGGTCTTTGAGAACCACGTTTAAGCTTGATTCTACGGTGATTTTAGGAACTTGAGCGGTAGAGCTTTCGGTATAAAGGACGGTGCCATCATCTTTGTAGATGGTAAAAGCATAGGTTGCACCGGCGCGTGCCTGATCCTTCAGCGTAAGCTTGAGGGTACGACGTCGGCGGCAACGAATGGTAAGCAGGCCCGGGCAGTTTACATCAATGTCAGTCATTTTCTTTTCTTAGAGATTTGACATATTTTGCTTTGGTGCGCCCAATAGCGCCACAATTCTTGCATTTTACCTCAGAATAGTCTGAAAGGGTAAGTTTGTATCCGTTAAAGGCAGAGTAGTTGCAGTAATATTTTGTAACACTCCAGTTTCGTTGTTTGACTGGCTTTTTTCGCTCAGAGCAATTGCAGTTAAATGATTTCATTTGCGTGCGATGTTAACGGTGAAATAACGACTCAGCCAAACACCCATGCACAGGATTCCCAATACAATGAGCAGGAAATAGAAGCCGCGTTTGTACCATTTATTCACCCCAACTATGATATTGTTGCGCGGTACTTTGGCAATGGCTTCTTTGGTGATCTGTACGCTGTCGCAATTGGCATAAACGGTGGTGTAGGTTGGCTCACGAACAATGCGAACAGTGGCACGGCCTTGGCGGACTTCCCTGATAACCGTGGTGGTATCGGTGACGAGCCGAAGTACGGCGCTGTCTTTGGGTACAGTAACCGTTACCATTTGTCGCACAGTGACGGTATCAGTGGTAAGTTTACGGAGCAGGCGACGGTTGGAACAGCCGAATGCCAATAGAATAAGTACCAAAAGCAGAAAAAAAAGGAGGATGCTTTTCATATCAGTTGGAGTTGTTTATGGGGACGGTAATCGTGGCGCCAATCTGCGGGTCGCGTTTTGGAGTGGTCTTCAGAGCGCGCTCGTAAATCTCTTTTACTTTGTAGTGTTGCTCTACGACGTATACATTGGGAGCCAATTGCGGCGCCGGGTAGCGACGGGAACGGGTGCGACGAATTACATTGGGATGGCAGCGCACGGCTTCGTGAATTTTGTCGGCATACTCCAAGGCTTCTACGCTCATGGAAATATTGGGGTCACTGATATGAGTGCGACCCGAAAGGTGGAGAAGATACTTTACAGTCAAAGTACCTTCTCCAATTTGGTTTCCATAGGCGTGTTCATCCCAATCGGTGTCAGGGACTTGAATCAATGCACACGGAATAAGTGTATCGAATGCCTGCGGAAAGTCAACCTGTCCTTTATCAAGGTCGATAAAGCCGGCATCGGGAGCTTTGGAGCGGATGAGTTCTGCGATTTCTTTATATAGTGTTGTCATTTTTTATTAAAAATTTCGTCTAAGTCAGCGGTGAGTTTTTGGTTAAGTGTATCCATCAATTGTTTGCTGTCGCCCACAAATTGACGTTTAGGGATCGTGGTACTATTTCCACGTCCGGCAGTGGTGGTGCCTTCGTTCTGTGCCTGCGCATAGGCAACATCGCTGGTAATGGCTACCATTTGATTGTAATCGGTATTATAATCAAGAGAGTCCCCAAGGTCGCCTGTTTCGCCGGTCAGGATTTTTCGGGTACTTCCTGCCTTTCCTACCTGTGAGGGTCGCGGGTTGGTTCTGCGTTTTACGTCCTTCCATTTTACGAGCGTTTTGTCGGTAAATCCTTCGTTTTGAAAAGACTCCTTGAAATGGTTGACGGCTTCAATCCCTACTATACGCGGAAAATCGTTGCGTAAATAGGCGGCAGTTTTTAACACTTTGTTTAAAAATCCTTTATCCATTGTTTACGAATTTGTCATTCCACTGTTGAATGTCTTCCCGTGCTGATTTGGGTACGCGTCGGAAATAGGGATGGCTGCTTCCGAAAAGTTCACGACTCATGGCCACATTGTGTCCAAGGCCCGTGGCGGGACGCGGCAGGTCGGCGCTGATCTCTGTCGGTGCTTTGTCGGTTTGACGAAGCGAACAAAGGCAATTCCAGTCAAGCGGCGGCGTGTGGGTTTTCCAAAACGGATCGTTAAAAGGGCGTATCGTGCCAACGTACTGAAGGTGTTGCTCGCGTGGATTGGCGGCGCGGCTTCGGATGTACTCCAAGTTAGGATAGAGGTCGGAATTTTTGGCCCATTTTTCCCAATTGGACGCAATTCGTGCTGAGCGCACGGCAGTGTTGTACTCGGTACGCAGGTACTTTGTATTATAGTCCCCAAGAATGGGTTCGGATGCTTTTTTGAAAGCGGAGAAGCCAACCTTTGTGCCTTTTTTATCTACCAATAATTGGGCAAGCTTATTGGCTACCAACCACGATTTGTTTGCCGCAAACCAACTGCCCGACTCCGTGAGCGCCTGCATCAATTCGCTGTTTGGCTCAAATGAAATACCGATGGCGATGGACATTGCCTCATACGTAATTTGGTGCAAATGCGGTTCAACGGCCTCTGCATACCCTTCATAGATGTTTTTCAGAGCAGCGTCCTGAAGGGCAATAATGTCTATACTCTCAGGCAGTGGCATTTCTTCACCATCCTTGAGATCAAGGTGGTCGGCGCAACAATCGCTGTAAAGGGCGTCGAGTTCAGCCCCAAGGCTTAGTTCCTTGGGGCTTGGGCGAAAAAATCTATAAAGTTTTGAAACCACCCTGCAAATTCGCTGTTGTTAACCTTTACCTCTTTGCCTTTCGTCGCTGTCTTTTTCTGAGCTTTGGTCGGTGTTGGCTCCGGCTGCTGTACAGTGCCACTGTTCAATTTTTCGTCATCTGAAGCATCCACAAATTCCACGTTGTATTCCTGGACAAAATAGGACTTCGGAATACGACCCACTTCGCGGTGGATTTGCAAGTCCATATCAAGGCGGTCTTTCTTGGATAGGGTCTGCTCTTCCTCAATGGGCTGAAAGTGCGCACCTTCGGGAAGCGATACGCCTTGGGCAATCATAATAGGGATAAGGCGCTCATTCAGTAGCCTGCGCACGTACCGAATGTCGCTTTGGTTTACCCGCTCCTCAGCCTCCATGTGAACTTCCGATTGGCTTAGGCTGGCTCCATCCTCAGTGGTCATGGTTTGAGTTACGACTCCCTTGGATATTTCCTTGTTGCAAAATTCAGCAAAGCGGTCGTAGGTTTCGTTGCCTGTTTGAGCATTGGTTTGTGGAAATTCGATGGTGCTGCCGTCGGGCAATACTATATAACCCGCAGCACCCATTTCCTGCATGGCCTTTTCTGCTTCGACACGATTGCCGGGGGTGTTGGGGTCATAGTGAACCACTCGGAGCGGTGAGCCGAATAATTCACAAAATGCAGCCCAGTCGGCAATATCATTGCGCTTCAGAATAGTAAAAGGCGTCACTTTCAGCAACAGACCCAAATCGTCAGGCTTGCCGGTTTCAAGGCACATACCTGTATAGGGCGGCTCATTATAAACAATGCCTTGGCTCCAAATAAGCGGGTTGGCCAACACGATCTTATCGGCCGGGTTGACGTGTGCCCTCGGTACCAGTTCCACTATCTTATTGATCCAGTCGATTTGCTGGAGGCTGAAGCCATAAAAACGGGCATCCAAAATATTATTCAGGATGTCTTCAAAGAAGGTGCTGTCGAGTGCCTTGGTAAGGTCTTCAATCACATTACCGTCTTTATCCACAATTGACCAGTCGATGTTGGTGACAGCGAGTTTTCGTTTTCCCATGACAGCAGTCAGGTGCAGATCAAGTACAGCGTTGGCGTAAAGGTCGTACAGCGTTTTGCGCTGAGGAGCGGTAAGACTCTCGGCAGCATTCATCCCGCGTCGCCAATCCTGCAACTCTCTTCGGTTGCGGTCGATGGGCATGACCGTCATCGGGAATTGCTGGATATTGATAGAGGACGCTTTTTTGTCTTTTTTGGCCATTTTGGTATTGGGCTATTTTTGGGCGTTTTGGGGCGTTTTGTTAATAAATGGGGTGTGGGTACGAAAATTTTGCTTGCTCCGGGTTTAAACGGGTTTTAAACGGGGTTAAATCAATGTTATAAATTGGTGTCGCGGCGCGGTTTGCTTCCCCATGCAATTTGACCTGAAAGGATGGCGTTGTCGCCGTCAGTGGGTGCCGGCTCGACGCCGGGTAGGTTGGCGAGTCCCTTGGCAAGATCACGCAATAGGGCCACAGCATCGTCATAGGCTTTTACCCGGATATTGGGGATGCTTTCCTGAGTTTTATACAGGAAGTAAATGGCCATGTCCACGCAGAGACCTACAAGCATTTGGTTTCGGTCGGTACCTGCTTTGGCTAACTCCGGCACAATGTCATACTTGGCGCTCAGTCGAGCTATGATTTCCTGCTCGGCTCGGAGAGATGCATTAGTAAGCAGGGTATCGCTGAACCGTGTGATGGTCTCCCGGATTTCGCGAAAGAGAGCGTCGGAAAAGTCAATCTTGGTAATGAAAGCCATAGTTATAACAATCGGTTGTTGCGACGATGACCTCCGATAATAGGAGGTGCCTCGGTGCGTGATTTTTGATTTAAGATATAAACAGCGCCTTCAAAGGCGTCCGGAGCATCGTCATGGGCATTGGGAAAACCAAGAAATTGATCTTTAAAAACAAGAAAATGCGGGTTCTTTCGGAGCTTGGCATTGATACGAACCAAGCCGCGTTCAAAGAGCGGTGTCAGATTTTCAATACGGCCAAACTTGTCAGGCTTCTTGCGGTTGTCGGCTTTGATGGCTAACATATAGCCTCGCTTGACCGATTCGGTTACGTAGGTATCCAGATGCACGTCCTGAATAAAGTTGGCCTCCAAGTAGTGTAATGGGTTGGTGGCTCCGTCTTCCTGAAGGCGCTCGTGCATATCGTAGTGCGCCACGACCATTGCATCGGTATTGGTTTGGGCAACCCAAACATCAATGAGGTCGTAGAACTTGCCTGACTTTCCTACGCAGACCACAGCCTTATAGTCGTTCTTTTTGGTGTCCTTGAACGAGGGGTCGGTATAGGCCACTATATAATAATAGGTAGAAAGTTCAGGCAGGTCGTGGAAAACCCACCATTCGTTTTTGAACACTCTGCCCTCAATGATGTGCTTATGAAAAAACTCACGTTGGCTGGCTCGGTATCCCATTTTTGCCATCCGATCCTCTACGTTTTTTCGGGTGTAGTGTTCTTTCCACGCCGGTACTCCCTTTTCGGACTGATCCTCTTTATGGGTGCGTGGATTTTCGAGGGCAAACACTTTGCTGTGCCAAATAGCAGGATTAACGGGATCGTCGTCTTCTACGTCGCCCACAAGATGCGCCAAAATACCGTATTTATGAATGCGGTTGCCGGCAATGACCATTCGGCCTCCCTTCAGGTCGAAACAGCCCAATAAATCTTCCTTCACCCAATCTACGGCTTCAATGACCCGGTCGCGGTTTTTGACAATCTCTTTGTCGTCAATGTCGTCAACTACGATGTAGTTGGGACGTTTCTCGGCTTTGCGGGTACCGCGTGGCGACTGGCTCCGTCCGAAAGCCCAAAAACCGACACCATCCTGAGTACTGAAGTTCCCTTCTTCCCAATCGCCAAATCGAAACTGTTCTCCGTAGTCGGCAATGTAGCGAGGATTAGCCTCCAGTTCAGCCTGAATGTCCAGCAGCAGTCCCAAGGCTTTGTCTTTGTTTTGGCTGGCAATAATAACACCGTTCAGTTGTCCATTTGACTTGAGATACATCGGCATCATTACATCTACAAAGACCGATTTGGCGTGCGCACGCGGCCACTCCAGTACAGCAAAAATACTTGGATCGGCAATGATGGCCTTGGCTGCGTCTTTATGAAACCATCCAAATTTGGCTGTCATGTAGTGCGGGAAGTAGTATTCACAAAAGGCTGTAAAATCTCCTTTCAGCCGCTCAATGCGCTTTTGTTTGATTTCAAGCGGTTCGTGTACATCCACGCTGACCTTTGAGACGATCAGCTTGCGGAGTTCATAGTACTCCTGCCAACTGCGTTTTTCCTGCGGGGTCATACGTTAAAAGCTTCACGTTTGGTTAATAAAAATTCGTCAGAGTAGATCACTAAAGCCTTGGCAAGGTCCGGAGAACGTTCGTTGAGAAAACCCATAAAGTCGCGGACAACATCCACCATTTTAGTCCAGGACAATTCGGAACCTTTGACGGCGCTGAACATCTTAATGAGGGCATCAATCTCACCCTTGTCAATAGGGGGGAGTTTGTCGCTTTCCTTCTTCTCAAACTTTCTGCGATTTTCGGTTACTAACATTTGGATAGACTCCAACTGATAGTCGATGAGGTTAGCGAGAATTTTAACACGACTATCCTGCCGGGCAAGCAACTGAGCGCGTTGCACCCTCCAGTCATTCTCGTTGACCCACGTACTGATGGTTGGCTCGGTTACTTTCAGGATTCGGGCAATTTCCTTTTGGGGAATCTCCTTCAGGAAGAGTTCACGTGCCACTTCTTTGGATTCGGCAGGCTTCAGTTTTTTGACGTTCATTCCATCGCTTACCCTCACTTTCGTGAGGGCTTTTTTTTACGAAAATAGAACGCCTTACGGAAGTTTTTTTCGAGATAAAATAGGGGTTATCGCTACGGCGGTAATGGTTATCAATCAGGCGATAACGGTGATTTTTGCGGGTTGCACAGCACAAAATTAGGGGGCAAGTTTGTAAAGCAAAAGCGCAAAAAATAAAATTCAGCATGTCAAAAAAGCAGAACGCTGCCCGGTCATTTAAAGTCAGCACGGAAGAGGTCAACACCTATGGCGTCATTATTCGCACGGCAGGTGGAGACTTCACGGCTTTTCTGAAAAATCCCGTAATGCTGTACAATCATGATGAGCGTTGTGTCATTGGCACATGGGAGAATTTGAGAGTGGAAGGTACCGACCTGTTGGCTGATCCTGTCTTTGATTTGGAGGATGATGACGCGGCTAAGATTGCAGGAAAGGTAGAGCGTAACGTATTGAAAGCAACGTCTATCAGTTTGCGTCCCCGTAAGGCGCAGGAAATCATGTTGGACGATAGAAGTGCCATTGAAGTAACCGAATGGGAGCTTCGGGAGATTTCCATTGCTACGATCCCTTCCAATCGCTCGGCTCTTCGTCTGTTGGATGAAAATGACCAAGAAATCGTGCTGAGTGACACTCTTGCGCTGTCAGACATTATTCCGCAGGTAAGCGGATCAAAAGATGTTTTACCAATCAAACCCAATAATAGCAGTATGGAATTAAAAGCAATGGCCGTGGCCTTGAAGTTAGCTGAGTCGGCTACCGAGGCAGAGGTGTTGACAGCGCTTAATGCAGCTGTCGGCGCACAGACTGAATTGGCCGAAATGAAAACAAGCTTGGCTGCTCAGCGTAAGGCTGAGGCGGTGAAACTGTGTGATGCGGCCATTGCCGATAAGCGTCTCACAGCAACGTTGAAGGATCAATTCCTTTCCTTGGCAGACAGCAACTTTGAGTTATTTAAAGCTACGCTTGAGTCGCTGCCAAAGCCTGTGAACTTAACTGCTTTTACAAGACAGAACGGCAGCGCTGCTGCGGAACTCAGCCATGAGGAAGAAGCAATAGACCTGTACGATTCTCTTGATAAAAAAGGCAAACTGGCAAGCCTTAAAAAGTCTGACCCGGATGAGTTCAAGCGTCTGTTTCGGGCTAAGTACGGAAAAGACCCGATCTCCTAAATTAATCTGACAACCTTTTAACTACCTATAGTAATGGCTATTGAAGTCGAAATTTGGCGCAATGACATTGTAGAGGCACTCTACAAAGACAACGGCTTCCTGAGACGTTGTTTTAACGCCGACGAGTTTGTGTTGCAGGGAAAAGTAGTGCATATTCCACAGGCCGGCACTAACAGCGGTTCGCAAAAGAACCGGTCAAGCCTGCCTGCCACGGTCAATAAGCGCAGTGATTCCGACATCACTTATGCTCTTGACGAGTATACAACCGACCCGGTCCTTATCCCCAATATTGACAATTTGCAGCTGTCGTACAACAAACGTCAGTCGGTAATCTCAAACGATATTGCCGGACTGAATGAGTTGGTGGCTGAATGGGTGCTGCGCTCATGGAGTGCCACTGCGGGGGGAAGCATCCTGCGTACTACCGGCGCTGCCGTAGGTGCCACTGCTCCGAGCGGTACCGGCAACCGTAAAAAGTTTGTTAAAGAAGACCTGAAACGTGCGTCTGTGCTGATGAACAAGCAGAATATTCCAAAAACAGGACGTGTGGCACTGTTTCCGTCAGACCTTTTGGGGTACTTGCAGGATGATGCTGACCTTATCAAACGCGATGTAGGTGCAGAACTTGACCTGAAAAACGGTATCATTATGCGTTTGTACGGTTTTGAAATCATGGAGCGTTCCACTACTACGCTGTACACCAATGCCGGCACGCCGGTACCCAAAGACCCCGGTGCTTCGGGAGCAGCCACCGATAACCAAACGGTACAATGCTGGCATCCGATGTCGGTAGAAGGTGCCTTGGGAATGGTTAACACCTTTGAAAGTCTGAATGACCCCTTGTACTACGGAGACATCTTTTCTTTCCTGATGATGTACGGCGGTCGCATTCGTCGCAGTGATGCCAAAGGGGTTGTCTCTATTGTGGAAGACGCTTCGGCATAAGAAAATAACCCGTTGATTATGCCCCGAAACAGTAGAAGGCTCCTCCCGGATACTGCGTAGGGGCTTGCTAACTAAAACTATGGCACTTCCTAAAGTAAAAATAAATTTAGCCAACGGGCTGGGACGCGTAGCTGACACGGATGACGTAGTATGCGGCGTGGTGTTGGGAGGCGTGGCGGCAACGGGTTTGGCTCAAAATGCAGGAGCGCGGGTGTTCAGTTTGGCCGGAGCGGAAGCGCTCGGCATTACGGCGGCTACCCATGCTCATGCTTATGGGCAATTAAGCACGTTTTTTAATGTAGCCGGCAATGCAGCCATCTGGATCATGCTGGTGCCTGACAGTACCACCCATGCGGCTATGGTAGCGGCAAACGGCCCGCTTGACAAATTGTTGGCCGCTGCCAACGGAGCCATTACTTTGGCTGCGTATAGCATCAAACGTGCGAGCGGCTATACACCCGGTACGGCGTATTTTGACTACGATATTGCGGCGGTAGGTGCAGCGGCACAGACGCTGGCCAATCGCTACGCCACGGAGTTTGCTCCGGTACGCATTCTACTGGAGGGGTCTTGGTTAAACGCTACCAAATTTAACGCCGGTGATGCTCTTCCTACCCTGAAAGGGGTGGGTGACCGAGTGGCGGTATTTTGCGGTGCTGAAAACTTGGGTGACCGTCATGCGGCCATCGGTCGGCTCTTGGGTTGGTATGCTTCCCATGCCGTACAGGTCAATCCCGGACAGGTAAGCTTGGGCGCATTTCTCGGTACCGGTTACCTGACTACGGGGGTGGATGTGCGCAGCTATGTACTGTCGCAATTGTCGGCTCTGCACGATGCGGGTATTATGGCCCTGCGCTACTTTGTGGGAAAGGGTGGGGTATACGTTACCGACGATCCTTCGTTTGCGGCTACCACTTCGGACTTTACTTCGTTGGCTCGCGGCTTGGTCATTGATAAGGCTATTCGCCTTACCTATCTGACCTACGTGGAGCAAATCAACAGCACGATTGAGATTACCGATGATGGTTTGCTTTCTCCGACGAAAGTCTCCGAACTGGAAGATAAGATCGAACGTGCTTTGAGCCTGCGTATGACGGCTGAAGGAAATATCAGCAGCGCACGGGCGGTGATTGACCCTACTCAGGACGTATTGGCGACTGATAAGATCGTCATTGACGTGTACATTATCCCGCTGGGGTATTTGAAGGAAATTGAAGTGAATTTGCAATTTGAAAACCCTGCACAATAATGTCACTGATTGACACAAGACTTTATAGTTGGGCTGAATGCGAAATTCGGCTCAATGGCCAATTTTTAATTGGGGTGGTTGGTGTTCGCTGGGATGACCAACAGGAAAAGGAGTACGTTTTTGGCAAAGGAAACAGTCCTTTGGCCATCAAAAACGGAAACGAACGCATAGAGGGCAGTATTACCCTGTTGCAAAGTGATTTGGAGCGCATTCAGGATATGGCTCCGCTGGGGAAAGTGACCAAATTTATTGGTATTGACCTTCAGGTAGCCTTTGCCAACGCAAGCGGTATGGTGGTGCGCTACTCTATCATTGGGGT
>ERZ650311.1175-NODE-1175-length-13507-cov-9.629423_pt1 | contig 13507 bp, 12 predicted proteins | sample MGYA00376247_ERZ650311 | MGnify/ENA primary metagenome ERZ650311 (study PRJEB26733, sample SAMN07839324) | wastewater metagenome | biome: small river; feature: stream; material: water | place: USA: North Carolina | collected 2016-07-28 ... | reverse complement strand
GAAAATCTTCGACCGAGGCGACGTGCTGAATGCCCGCGTTGTTGACCAAAATGTCAATGCCGCCAAAGGTGTCGGTGGCGAATTGCATCATGGCTTCGATGTCAGCCGCCTTGCTCATGTCTGCACCGTGGTAGGCCACCTCGACGCCGAGGGCCTTGACTTGGGCTTGGGCGGCTTCGACCTCGCCAAACCCATTCATCACGATGTGGGCACCCTCGGCCGCTAGGGCTTTGGCGATGCCAAGACCGATGCCGCTGGTCGAGCCCGTGACCAAGGCGATTTTGCCGCTGAGTGTTCGCGAAGACATGACGGATTCTCCAAATGATTTACGATGGTTGCTGATGACCTGAATTATGGTTCGCTTTTGTGGGCCAAATTGACTCGATCCTGACCGCCCATGCCTGTTGCTCCTGATACTCCCACCGCCGCCGTTTGGCAGGTCGCACAGGAGGCCTTTACCGACCACGGTCTGGGCTTGCAGCGCGCGCGTGAGCTTGGCTTTGTCTCTCGGTTGGCGCAACGCGCATCTGGCAAGTCAAGCTACAGCGCCACCTTGGGTTTGCGTCGTGGTGAGCCAGAGTTGCTGATCAGCAGTGACCTCAAGGGCATGGCGTTGAATTTACCATCTCCTTTGAACAAAACGCCGCAGGCGGCCATGCCCTTGCGCATCGAAACACAACTCACGCGCGAATCGCTGGCCACCAAATCACGCGTGCTGCAAGACCAAATCAAAGTGACCTTGGGTCGTGTGGTGTCGGTCATGTATGTGCGTGACCTCAGCGGGCCACGACCCCGCGTGGTGCGCGGCGGTATAGCCGTGGGGCAGTCGGTGATGGATGCCGTGCCTATGCGTGACAACGCGGTCAGCCTCAATTTGCAACTGCCGTCGTTAGACCTGGATGCATGGAACACCACGCTGACACAACTCACCGGTGCGTCGCCGCTCAAACGCAAATCGACCACCACATCGGTCATTGGCAGCGAGGCAACGGGGGAAGGTGCTCAAGACTACATGCCCACATTTGCCGCGTTGTTGGCGGAGCAAATCAAGGTCTCAGATCGGGTGATTCACAAAGTGGTGGTGGGAGGCACACGCCAAGGTGATTTGTGGCGTCTCAACATCAGCGCCGATGAGTTGAATGGTTCCGCGGAGGTCCGCCCGCCCAATGGCAATGTGCCTGCGCAGTTGTATGTGCGTTTGGCGTATTTGAATATCCCGCCTAGCTCGGTGCCCGATGTGGAGCGCCTGTTGACCGAGCAACCCAGCAGCATTCCCACTTTGGACATCGTGGTGAATGAGCTGACCTTGCGTGGCAAGAAGTTGGGGCGTTTAGAAATTGATGCGGTCAATCGCGTGGGCACAAATGCTGTGCGCGAATGGCGTCTCAATAAATTCAACGTGACCTTGCCCGAGGCGACCCTGACGGCCAATGGCAACTGGGCAGCCGAGGGGCCGCGCGTGCGTCGTACCCAGTTGAACTTTGTCTTGGCCATTCGTGACAGTGGTGATTTGTTGACGCGCTTAGGAACGCCAGGCGCCATTCGTTACGGCGAGGGCCGTTTAGAAGGCCAAGTGTCTTGGCAAGGCTCGCCCATCACCTTGCACTACGCCAGCATGAGCGGCAAGATGAATTTGGCGATTGAAAAAGGTCAATTTTTAAAAACAGAACCAGGCGCTGCGCGCTTGCTGGGCGTGTTGAATTTGCAAGCCTTGCCGCGTCGCTTGACCTTGGACTTCAGCGATTTGTTCAGCGATGGATTTGCTTTCGACTTTGTGCGCGGTGATGTGCGCATTGACCAAGGCGTGGCATTCACCAACAACTTGCAGATGAAGGGTGTGGTCGCTGGCGCTTTGATTGAAGGCAGCGCTGACTTGGTGCGCGAGACCCAAAATCTCAAAGTGGTGGTGGTGCCTGAAATCAATGCAGGCACGGCATCGCTTTATGTGGCCACCATCAACCCTTTGGTTGGATTGACCAGCTACTTGGCGCAGATGGTGTTGAGCAAACCGCTGGTGCGAGCAGGCACCAGTGAGTTTCAAGTGGATGGCACGTGGGCAGATCCCCGTGTGACCAAGGTGGATTGATGCCGTTGCCTGTTGGACCACAAGTACGTCGCTGGGTGCTGTGGGGGCTCTTGGTGGTGCTGGTGCTGTCCATGCTCAGCACGTTGGTGTGGCTGGCTGGGCGCTATGAGGTGAGCCAAGTGCAAAGCCGCTTAGAGCGCGATGCGGCAGATGCGGTGGGTGACATTCGCACCGCACTCACCCGCAATGTGCAGAGTTTGCAAGCCTTGCAATACGCCGACCGCGCTGCCACGCCGTGGGAGCAAGACGCGCACACCTTGTTGCGCGAGCATCGCGAGTGGTTGCGCCTCGAGTTGCGTGACACGGATTTGCGCGTGCTCAAAAGCATCGACACCCCGTTTCGAGCCCCTGTGTTCAATCGTTTCGGCCGTGTGGCTAATCAACCTGAAGTGGTGCAAGCGTGCGGTGTGGCACGCCGCCAAAGCGGTCCCGGCTATGGCGCGAGCACCTATGTCCCACAAGCCGATGGCTTGGGCTTGGAAATCATGGATTTGTGCTTGCCGGTCATCACCGACGGCCAGCTCACGGGCTACACCATTGCCACCTATTCCTTGGGTGAGATCTTGGTCAACATGGTGGGGCCACAGCTCACGCGCAGCCAAGAGGTGTCGTTCACTGAGTCAGACGGCACGCGTTTGGCCATGCATGGCACGGCACGTCGTGGTTCGCGCGTGTTCATTGCCAAACAGCTGATTGATTTACCGGGCCACACCATGGTGTTGCGCATGGACAGCTGGCGTGGTGCGCCAGATGTGTTTCCCAATGTGTTGACCGCGTTGGTCACGGCCATGGCGATTGCCTTGGTCACCGTGCTCATCATGTTGGCGCGTGACATGCGACGTCGTCAACGCGTGGAGCTGGACTTGGCCGATGCGTTGGCGTTTCGCAAAGCGATGGAAGACTCCTTGGTCACCGGCTTGCGTGCGCGTGACAACGAAGGTCGCATCACCTATGTGAACCCCGCGTTTTGCGAGATGGTGGGCTTTGAGGCCAAAGAGTTGATTGGCCGTGGCATTCCTGCCCCTTATTGGCCACCCGAGATGGTGGACGAGTACGGCCAGCGCCAAGCCTTGCGTTTGGCGGGCAATGCGCCGCCGCGTGAGGGTGTGGAATCGGTCTTCATGCGCAAGAACGGCGAACGCTTTGCCGTGATGATTTTTGAAGCCCCGCTCATCAACGCCTTGGGCGAACAAACCGGTTGGATGGGCGCGGTGTTGGACATCAGCGAGCAGCGCCGCGTAGAAGAAGTGTCGCGTGCCAGCCAAGAGCGCTTGCAAGCCACCGCGCGTTTGGCCACGGTGGGTGAGATGGCCTCGTTGTTGAGCCACGAGTTGAACCAACCACTCGCCGCGATTTCAAGCTATGCCACCGGCAGCATGAACCTGTTGCAAGACGCAGCCGTGAAAGACCCGCAGTTGGCCGAGACCTTGGGCAGTGCCATCCAGCGCATTGGCCAGCAAGCTGAGCGTGCAGGCAAGGTGATCAAGAGCGTGCACGACTTCGTGCGTCGCCGCGACCAAGCGCGCGAGGCAGTGAAGCCACGTGCCTTGCTCGATGACGTGATGCCTTTGGTGATTTTGCAAGCGCGCAAATTGGGCGTGCGTGTCGTGGTTCAATGCCCGACCGATTTGCCAGCCGTGCTGTGCGACCGCACCATGGTCGAGCAAGTGCTGTTGAATTTGTCACGCAATGGCATGCAAGCCATGGCCGATGACACGCCTCACAAAGTGCTCACGCTCAGCGTGCGCCCTGCCGCATCCAACGCAACCAGCCGTTGGTTGGAATTTTCTGTGGCAGATGTTGGCCAAGGCATTCCTGACGGCGTCTCAGAAAAATTGTTCACACCGTTTTTCACCACCAAAGAAGAAGGCATGGGCCTGGGTCTGAGTTTGTGCCGCACCGTGGTGGAACAACATGGTGGATTTTTGGGGCATCACCCCAACACACCGCGCGGCACGGTGTTCAGTTTCACCCTGCCACAATCGTCACCCGAGACCTGACACATGCAACCCACAGAAGACGCTTTGGTTTTTATTGTTGACGACGACGCTGGCGTGCGCGAAGCGCTGGCGTGGCTGTTGCGTTCGCGCCGTTTGCCCAGTCAGTCGTTTGACAGCGCAGATGCGTTTGCTGAATTTTTGGGTGAAGGCAACAACGCTTGGCAGCCTTCGCAACCCGGTTGTTTGTTGCTTGATGTGCGCATGCCTGGCATGAGCGGCTTGGCCTTGTTTGAGCAGCTCATTGAACGTCAACTGCTCGATGTGCTGCCTGTGATTTTTCTAACAGGCCATGCCGATGTGCCCACCGCCGTCGATTCCGTCAAACGGGGTGCGTTTGATTTCTGTGAAAAGCCTTTTTCAGACAACGCCTTGGTCGACCGCATTGAACAAGCCTTGGCGCGCTCGGCGCAAACCTTGCAAAGCTTGCGCGCCAAACAAGACTTGCAACACAACTTGGCCGATTTGACAGACCGTGAACGCGACGTGATGCACTTGGTGGTGGAGGGCTTGCCCAACAAACTGATTGCGGATCAGCTGGACATCAGCGTGCGCACGGTGGAAGTTCACCGTGCCCGTGTGTTTGACAAAATGAATGTGAAGTCGGCCGTGGAGTTGGCCAACTTGCTGCGTGGCGAGTGAGTTATTTGTCGTCTTTGGCCGCTTCTTGTTGTGCGGCAAGGTGTTCGGCCTCGGTTTCTTCGCGGCCTGAGAACATGGTCCACCACACGATCAACACCAAGATGCAACCCGCGCCCAGCGCTTCTAGCAAAATTAACAGCATGAGACAAATCCTGTGGCGTTTGACGTGGGCCTTGATTGTAGGAAGCTTGGTGGCTTGCGGCACCCCACGCTATGCGCCCGTGACGGACTATGGCCGTTCAGCGCCTGCTGCTCGGGCGCCCGCAGAAACACCGCGTGCCAGCGGCAGTTTGGCCGGCACACCCGGGACACCGAGTCCGCAGCAAAGCTACCGCAGCCGTTGGGTGGCCACGTCGTGGAACGATGTGCCCGGCTGGCAAAACGACCCCACGCAAGACGCATGGAACGCATGGCTACAAAACTGTGAGCGTCCTGGCCCCTTGTTTGCGCCGCTGTGCAAAGACGTGCGTCAACTCATGTTGGGCAGCGACGATGACCGCCGCTTGTGGATGATGAGCCACTTGCAACCCTACCGTGTTGAATCACTCGACGGTGCAGTCGATGGTTTGCTCACCAGCTATTACGAACCGCTGTTTGATGCGTCAGCGCAAATGCGTCCCGGCTTTGAAGTGCCGTTGTACGCGCCGCCCGATGGTTTGGCTGAAGCGCGTCGCGCAGGTCGTCCATGGTTCAGCCGACAAGAGATCGATACCAACCCTCAAGCGCGTGACGCCTTGCGTGGCCGAGAAGTGGCTTGGCTCGCTGATCCGATTGATGCCTTGGTGTTGCACATCCAAGGTTCAGGCCGCGTGCGCATGGCCAACCCCGATGGCAGCACACGCATCGTGCGTTTGGCATTTGCGGGTTCAAACGAGCAGCCGTATCAAAGCGTGGGTCGTTGGTTGTTAGACCGCGGCTTGATTCGTGATGCGTCGTGGCAAGGCATCAAGGCATGGATTGTCAGCACCCAACAAAGCAACCCGCGCTTGGTGCAAGAGATGTTGTGGAGCAACCCGCGCTATGTGTTCTTCCGCGAAGAGGTGCGCAGCGCGGCGGATGCAGACCTCGGGCCGCGTGGCGCCCAAGGTGTACCCCTGACTGCGGGGCGCTCTATCGCCGTGGACAAAGATTCCATTCCCTACGGCACACCGGTGTGGCTGACCAGCGCAGGGCCGAACGCCAACTTGCAACGCTTGGTGTTTGCGCAAGACACGGGCAGCGCCATCGTGGGCGCGGTGCGGGCCGATTACTTTGCGGGCACAGGCGCGGAGGCGGGGGACTTTGCGGGGCGTATGAAGCAGGGGTTACGTCTTTGGGTACTGTGGCCGCGATAAAGTGAATACTAATATCTACTAAAATAAACGCTCATTTAACTTTTTGAGTGTTTCATATGAAAAAACTAGCGATTGCAGCCATCGTGCTCAGCCTGACGGGCTGCGCGATTCAGCGTTTTGATGTTCGTCCTGATGCGCACAACGCACCAACGCATGACGACTCGCAAACCTTCTGGGTGGCGGGCATTGGCCAAAGCGAAGAGATTGATGCCGCCAAGGTGTGTGGCGCTGCTGCCAAAGTGCAGCGCGTCGAAACACAAATGACCGCTGGCAACGTGGGTCTGACCATTGTGACGCTGGGTATTTATTCCCCACGTCAAGTTCGCGTTTATTGCACCCGTTAATCGTTAGGACAGCATCATGAAAAAAATCATTCTTCCCTTGATCTTGGTTGCCACATTGGCTGCTTGCTCAACACAAACTGCCTACGTCAACGGTCAAACCGGCAAGCTGGGCAAAGAAGACATGCAAACCTTCTTTGTGAGCGGCTTGGGCCAAACACAAACCATCGACGCGGCTGCTGTGTGCGGCGGTGCAAATAAGGTGATCAAAGTTGAACGCCAAACCTCGTTCTTGAACGGCCTCTTGGGTATGTTGACCAGCGGTATCTACACACCGTACGACGCCAAGGTGTATTGCGCAAACTAAGTTAGTTGCGCATTCCTGAAGCCCCGTTTGCACGGGGCTTTTTTATGTCAGTCGACGATCATTTTTTCAAATGCGTCAAAGGCAAAGCCCCGCTGGCTTTGACTTCACCGAGCGAAAAGCTGGTGTGTATGTCTTTCACATGCGGCAAGTTGATCAACACCTCGCGTGCAAATTGGCTGAAGGTTTCTAAATCTTGCGACACCACTTGCAGCTCAAACGTGCCTGTGCCGCTGATGTAGTGGCAGGCCACGATTTCTGGAATTTTGCGAATCGCCACTTCTAACTTGCGGGCCACATCGCCTGTGTTGCGTTCCGCATCCACGCGCACAAATGCCAGCACACCCAAACCAATTTTGTGGCGGTTGATTTCTGCGCGATAGCCGGTGATGTAACCCTCTTCTTCGAGCACACGCACACGTCGCCAACAAGGCGCCGCACTCAAGCCCACGCGCTGCGCCAGTTCTGCATTGGTCAGGCGTGCATCGGCTTGTAGCTCGCGCAAAATCGCCAGATCAAATTTGTCGAGTGTCTCCAAGGTAACGCTCCTCTGTTTCGTTTTATCGAGATTTTAGAAAGAATCTTGCGCAAATGGGGTAATTTGGAGCGTAAAACGCAAACCTTTATCTGGACGCAAACCCTACACTTTGTTTCAAACACAAAACAAACGGAGACACCGATGAATGCACCCTTGCCCGAGCACGTTCGCCGAGCCCTTGATACGGTGACGCTGGACGACAAATACAGCCTCGATGTGGGCCGTGCTTTCATGAGCGGCGTGCAAGCGCTGGTCAAGCTCCCCATGTTGCAGCGCCAACGCGATGCGTTGCAAGGCAAAAACACAGCGGGCTTCATCAGCGGCTATCGCGGCTCGCCACTCGGCACTTATGACCAATCGCTGTGGAAAGCCAAGCCTTATTTAGAAGCGCAAAACATTGTGTTTCAACCAGGCGTGAACGAAGAGTTGGCCGCCACTGCGTTGTGGGGCACACAGCAACTCGGCTTTGCGCCGCAGGGCAGCAACAAGTTTGATGGTGTGTTTGGCATTTGGTATGGCAAGGGCCCGGGCGTGGACCGCTGCTCGGATGTTTTCAAGCACGCCAACATGGCGGGCACCACGCCTTGGGGCGGGGTCCTGGCCGTGGCGGGTGACGACCATGTGGCCAAAAGCAGCACCGCCGCCCACCAAAGTGATCACATCTTCAAAGCCTGCGGCACCCCCGTGTTCTTCCCGGCCAGCGTGCAAGACGTGCTGGACTACGGCATGCACGGCATTGCCCTGAGCCGCTTTGCCGGCATCTGGTCGGGCATGAAAACCATCCAGGAAGTGGTGGAGTCCAGCGCCACCGCCATGATCGACCCCGAGCGCGTGCAAGTGGTCATTCCCGATTTCGCGCTGCCGCCTGGCGGCATTCACATCCGCTGGCCGGACGACGCCCTCTCGCAAGAGGCGCGGCTGTTTGAGTACAAAAGCTACGCGGCCCTGGCCTACATCCGCGCCAACAAACTGAACCACAACGTCATCTCCGGCTCCAACGACCGCTTTGGGCTGATGGCCAGTGGCAAGGCCTACAACGACACCCGCCAAGCGCTGATCGATCTGGGGCTGGACGATGCCACTTGCCAGCGCCTGGGGATCCGCTTGCACAAAGTGGGCGTGGTGTGGCCGCTGGAAGCGCAGACCACGCGGGAATTCGCCACCGGCCTGCAAGAGATTTTGGTGGTGGAAGAAAAGCGTGCGTTCATGGAGTACCAGCTCAAAGAGCAGTTGTACGACTGGCGCGACGATGTGCGCCCGCATGTGCTGGGCAAGTACAACGAGGTGGACGGCCAGGTCTCGGGCGGTGAATGGGCTCAGGCCAACCCCAGCGCCCACACGCTGCTGCGTGCCAATGCCGAACTGAACCCGCCCCTGATCGCCAAGGCCATCGCCCAGCGCCTGAAGAAAATGGGCGTGGACGCCGACACCGCCGCGCGCATGGATGCGCACCTGGCCATCCTGCAAGCCAAAGAGCAATCGCTGCAGGTCATCGAGGTCAAGGCCGACCGCCAACCCTGGTTTTGCTCGGGCTGCCCCCACAACACCAGCACCAAGGTGCCGGAGGGCTCGCGCGCCATGGCGGGCATTGGCTGCCACTTCATGAGTGTCTGGATGGACCGCAGCACCGTAGGCTTCACGCAAATGGGCGGCGAAGGTGTGCCTTGGGTGGGACAGCAGCCCTTCAGCAACGACCAGCACATGTTCAGCAACATTGGCGACGGCACCTACTTCCACAGCGGCTTGCTGGCGGTGCGCCAAAGCGTGGCTGCCGGCGTGAACATCACCTACAAAATTCTGTACAACGATGCCGTCGCCATGACCGGCGGCCAGCCCGTGGGTGAGCGCCCCGAGGGTCACACCCCTGTGCAGATCGCGCAAAGCATGCGCGCCGAAGGCGCTCAAAAAATCACCATCGTGACCGATGAGCCTGAAAAATACCAAGGCGTGCGCGACCTGCCCGCAGGCATCGAGATTCAGCACCGCGACCGTCTTGACGCCATTCAACGCGAGTTCCGCGAGATCAAAGGCTGCACGGTCATCATCTACGACCAGACCTGTGCCACCGAAAAGCGTCGCCGCCGCAAGCGCGGCACCATGGTGGACCCGGCCAAACGTGTGGTCATCAACGAGGCGGTGTGCGAAGGCTGCGGTGACTGCAGCGTGCAAAGCAATTGCCTGAGTGTGGAGCCGCTGGAAACCGAATTCGGTCGCAAGCGCACCATCAACCAAAGCACCTGCAACAAGGACACCAGTTGCCTCAAGGGCTTTTGCCCCAGCTTCATCACCGTCGAGGGCGGCCAGCTGAAGAAAAAAGCCAAGGCCCAAGCGGCATCACCGTTCACGCTGGGCGCCTTGCCGGAACCTGCGCCGATGGCCTTGACCCAACCCTGGGGCATCATCGTCGCAGGTGTCGGTGGCACCGGGGTCATCACCATTGGACAACTGTTGGGCATGGCGGCGCACATCGAAGGACGCGGCATCGTCACCCAAGACTCCGCCGGGCTGGCGCAAAAAGGGGGCGCCACCTGGGCCCATGTCTACATTGCCGAGCATCAGGACGCCATTCGCACCACCCGCGTCAGCATGGGCGCTGCCGATCTGGTGATTGGCTGCGACCCGATTGTGTCGGCAGGCAAAGAAACCCTGCAACGCATGCGCGCGGGTCGCACCCATGTGGCCCTGAATGGTTACAGCACACCGACCGCCGCCTTCGTGAAGAACAGTGGCTGGCAAAACCCCTCCGAGGCCTGCGTGGCCGACATCGGCAACGCCATCGGCGCGCAAGCGCACGCCGGCAAGCTCGGCGTGTTTGACGCCAACGCCGTGGCCACCCAACTGATGGGCGACACCATCTTCATCAACCCCATGATCCTGGGCTACGCCTGGCAAAAGGGCTGGGTGCCGCTGGGGAGGGAGGCTTTGTTGCGCGCCATCGAGCTCAATGAGGTGGCGGTGGAGCAAAACAAGCAGGCGTTTGAATGGGGCCGACAGTGCGCCCACGACTGGCTCCGTGTGGAAGCCCTGCTCAAGCCCGCCCAAGTGATCGCGTTCAAAAAGCGCAGCAGCCTGGAAGACTTGGTCAAGCGCCGCGTGGCCTACCTCACCGATTATCAAAACGCCGCCTACGCCGAGGACTACCGCGCCTTTGTCAGCCGCGTCCAGCAAGCCGAAGCAAGCTTGGGCAAAACCGCGCTGAGCGAAAGCGTGGCCCGCAACCTGTTCAAGCTGATGGCCTACAAAGACGAGTACGAAGTGGCGCGCCTGCATGCAGACCCTGCCTTTCAGCAACGCATCCGCGACCAGTTTGAAGGCGACTTCCAGCTCAAGTTCCATTTGGCCCCGCCCCTGCTGGCCAAAACCAACGAGAAGGGCGAGCTCGTCAAACAAAGCTATGGCCCATGGATGCTGAGTGTCTTTGGCCTGCTGGCCAAGTTCAAAGGCCTGCGCGGCACCGCGCTCGATGTGTTTGGCAAAACCGAAGAGCGCCGCATGGAGCGGGCCCTGATCGTGCAATACCGCCAAAGCCTGGAAGAAGTGCTGAAGTCATTGAATGCCAGCAACCATGCCCTGGCCATCGACATTGCGCAGCTTCCCGAGCAAATCAAGGGCTTTGGCCATGTCAAGGCGCGCAATGCGGCAGCGGCCCAATCCCAATGGGCGCGCCTCATGGGCCAGTGGCGCGATCCCTCGCAGCAAGCCAAGGCGGCCTGAGCTCAATGCGCCGCGTGAAAGTCTTGCGGCTGTAGTTCAATCGCCTCGCCGTGGGGCGTGCGCTCGGCAGCCGCCTCCCAGGCGTGCTCGAGCGCATGCAGCTGCTCGGCAGTACCGACTTGCTTGCGCAACACCATTTGCTCCAACGCATCGAGCCAGTGCTGGTAATACTGCGAGCCATCGTCCACGGCCGCGCCCTTGATTTGGGCTGTCAGGGCGGCCGCCCACTCGGGCCAAGTGAACAAGCCTTGCGCGTGCAAGTGCACCGTCATGGCAAAGGCTTGCGCTTGCCACGGCTCTGAGAACACCGGCGCATCGGTTTCCTGGGTGGGCAAGGGCAAGCCCTCGCGGCAGTGCGCTGCAATTTCAGCCAGCGTGGCGCGCGGATCGCTCATGCCGCGGTCTCCAGGGGCGCCAGGTAACTTTCCCAGGCGTCCACGCTGACTCGCACCTGCGGGTCCGCGGCCGGCCCCCAGAGTTCGCGCGCGTCAAACACCACGGCATACAGCCACTCGCCTTCGTTGCTGTCAACGCCCTGCACGGCGGCCGCATGGCGGTCGGGCAGGACATGCACGCCATGGACTTTCACCACCGTGCCCACATGGCCGCGAACATAGCGCGGCAAGCGGGTGTGGCCCATGGGGTGCTGGTTGTGTGCACGCACACGCTGGCCCTCGACAAAGCGGGCCGGCTGGCGCACGGGTCGCTCGGCCGAGGTGCCTTGGGCCAGCGCCGCATCCACCTTCGCGCGCGCCAATGGCTTGACGGCGGGCAGGCCGGGCTGGGTCAGTTGGCCCGTGGTGATTTCCTGATGCGCGGCCAAACCGCGCGCCACCATCATGTTTTCCAAGGCATCCAGCCAGATTTGGTAATAGCTGTTCTGCAAATAACGCAGGGGCGGTAAGGACTCGCGCGCGCTGCGCGCCTGGTCAATGTTCCACTGGCCTGTGGCCCCCATGGCCACGGTCAGCGCCAGGGCCTGACGCTCCCAGGGGGCATGAAACACGGGCTCGTGAGGCTCGGGCTGAACCGGCCCGTAGCCTTGCATGCCCCCCATGTCATGGACGCCGTTCATGCCGTCACCGCCACATCTTGCGCGCGCAGGGGCAAGCCGGTGCCAATCATGCTGTCGCGGGTGACCAGCTGGGCGAGTTGTTCTTGTGTCCAGCCTTCCGTGCCTGAAGGCCGCAGGGGCAAGACCAGGTAGCGTATTTCAGCGGTCGAGTCCCACACCCTGAACGTGACGTCCGCCGGCACGCTGACGCCAAAATCAGACAGCACCCCACGCGGGTCCATCACCGCCTTGCTGCGGTAAGGCGCGCTCTTGTACCAGACCGGCGGCAAGCCCAGCACCGGCCAGGGGTAGCAACTGCACAGGGTGCACACCACCATGTTGTGAACGGTCTCGGTGTTGGGCACCACCACCATGTGCTCGCCCTGGCGGCCGCTGTAGCCCATGTCGGCGATGGCGGCGGTCGCATCCTGCAGCAGCCACTCCCGGTAGGCGGGCTCTGACCAGGCCCGTGCCACAACCTTGGCGCCATTGTGAGGACCCACTTCTGTTTCATAGGTTTCAATGATGCGGTCCAAGGCCGCAGGGTCGACATAGCCTTTGTCGGTCAACAAGGTTTGCAATGCGCGAACCCGGACATCCATCTCACTCAAATGAGAGTGCGCAGGGTCGTGGGCGTGGTCATGTGAATGAGAATGTGTCGACACAGAGTCCCCAAGGGCAGCAGGTTTGCTCAAGCCCAAATGATAGGCCAGAGCGCCCCGAATACAATGCCGGATTGTCCCAAGTCCTGCACCGCCCTGTTGGCGGGTTGGCTGACGGGACCTGACTCACAGGAGAATTTTGTGTTCATTTCATCCGCTATTGCCCAAACCGCTCCCGCTGCTGCTGCCGGCGGCGACATGGCCTCGTCCCTCATGAGCATGCTGCCCTTGGTGCTGATGTTCGTGGTGCTGTATTTCGTCATGATCCGCCCCCAGATGAAGCGCCAGAAGGAGCACAAGGCCATGGTCGATGCCCTGGCCAAGGGGGATGAAGTGGTCACCGCTGGTGGCCTGTACGGCAAGATCAGCAAGGTCGGCGAATCCAACCTGCACATCGAAGTGTCCGAAGGGGTGGAGGTCATGGTGCAGCGCCAGGCCGTCACGCAGGTGTTGCCCAAGGGCTCGATCAAGTAAACGCCTCCGGGGCTGCCGCCCCGGCGCACGCCATGAACCGCTACCCCCTCTGGAAATACGCCTTCATCTTGGTGGCGTTGTTCATCGGCGTGCTGTACACGCTGCCCAACTTCTTTGGCGAAGCGCCCGCCGTTCAGATCTCCAGCGCCAAGGTCACGGTCAAGGTCGACTTCAACATGATCGACCGGGTGCAGAAGGTGCTCGACGATGCGGCCATCAAGGCCGATCGCGTGAGCTTCGATGGCGCCTCGGTGCGCGTGCGTCTCGACGACACCGACACCCAGATCAAGGCCAAGGATGCGATTGCGCGGGCGCTGAACCCCGACGCGGCGGATCCGTCCTACATCGTGGCGCTCAATCT
>ERZ650311.1174-NODE-1174-length-13535-cov-9.301632_pt1 | contig 13535 bp, 18 predicted proteins | sample MGYA00376247_ERZ650311 | MGnify/ENA primary metagenome ERZ650311 (study PRJEB26733, sample SAMN07839324) | wastewater metagenome | biome: small river; feature: stream; material: water | place: USA: North Carolina | collected 2016-07-28 ... | reverse complement strand
GACGTGTGCTCTTCCGATCTGCATCGCGCACGCCTCCTGACTTGGCCTCCGGTTTTTCGGGGCGGTCCGACACTTGGATGAGACGATGCCCGGCAGCCCGATGAAGCCAGCATTGATGCGCCAGGGGCACCCGCGAGCGGCGGCGAAGGTGGTGGCACTGCCCCCGGCGCTCGATGGGCCGCCCCAAACGCCGAAAGGGTTGAAGCGCGCAGGCAAGGATGCGTGGGTGCGGCTCTGGCAGGCCGGCGCGACGTGGCTCTCGGCTGAGGGCGATCTCGGTATCGTGACGCGGCTCTGTGAGGCGTACGACGAACGGGAAGAACTGCGGAAGATCATCAAGGCCGAGGGGCGCACCGCCAGGGGGTCGATGGGCCAGCTGGTGACGCATCCGGCGGTCGATCAGCTACGGCAGCTAGAGACGCTGATGACCCGATACGAACAACTCTGCGCCATGACGCCGGCCGACCGTTCGCGGCTCGGGCTGAGCGAGGTGCAGCGGGTGAGCAAACTGGATGAGTTCCTCTCGCGGCGGCAGCCCTCGGCGGCCTGGTGACGGCGATGACGTTATTGACTTCGTGCAGACGTTCTGCCGGCTGACGAAGGGCGAAGAGGCTGGTCGCCCGATCGCGCTGCAAGGGTGGCAGCAGCAATTGCTACGCGACATGTTCAGGCTGCGGACTGATGGGCTGCGGCAGTACCGGACGGCGCTCGTCGGGCTGGGACGGAAGAACGGGAAGAGCCTGATCGGCTCGTGCATGGGGCTGTACGGCCTGGTCGCTGATGGTGAGCCCGGCGCTGAGGTCTACTCGTGCGCCGGGGACCGCCAACAGGCGCGGATCGTCTTCGGCGAGGCCAAGAAGATGGTTCAGATGGACCCGGACCTGAGCCGAGAACTGACGCTGTACAAGGACGCCATCGAGTTCAAGCGGACGGGCGGGGTTTACCGAGTCCTGAGCGCTGACGCTGAACTGCAGCAAGGTCTGAACCCGTCCTTTGTCATCTTTGACGAGGTGCACGTCCAGCCTGACGAAGACCTCTGGAATACGATGGTGCTCGGCATGGGCACGCGGCGACAGCCCTTCATGGTCGGCATCACCACAGCCGGCTACGACGACGAGACGCTACTAGGGCGGCTTTACAAGTACGGCAAGCGGATCGAATCCGGCGAAGTCGATGACACGGAGTTCTTTTTCCGCTGGTGGGAAGCCAGGGACGGGTGCGACTGGCGCGACGAAGAGGAATGGCACCGCGCCAATCCCTCGATGGCCGAGGGAACGCTGCGAATCGAGGCACTGAGGGCCGACGCGCGGACGACGCCAGAGCATGAGTTCAGACGCTATCACCTGAACATGTGGACGGCCACGGCGACGGCTTGGCTGCCTTACGGGGCGTGGGAAGCTTGCCGCGATGATGACCTGGAGCTAGACGAGTCGCTGCCGCTGTTCGTGGGCATCGACGTGGCGCTACGCAACGACAGCACGGCCGTCGTGTGCGCCCAGCGGCAGGGCGAGCGGACGGTCGTCAGGGCGAAGGTCTGGGAGAACCCGTACCCCGAGGATGACAGCAGGCACGCCGACTGGCGGCTGAACATCTTCGAGGTTGAAGAGCACCTGAAAGCGCTAAGGGCGCGGTTCCCGGCCCCGGCAACGACGATTGATGACGTGGTGAAGCCCGGCCCCGAATTCGCTTATGACCCTGCCTACTTCCACCGCTCGGCGGCCATCCTCGAAGGCGAGGGGCTGGCGATGGTGGAGTATCCGCAGCACGATTCGCGGATGGTGCCGGCCAGCCAGGGGCTCTATCAGTTGGTGGTAGAGGGCAAGATTGCGCACGACGGCGACCCGACGCTCGCGCGGCACGTAGCCAACGCGACGGCCGACCAGAAGCCGCGAGGGTGGCGGTTGAGCAAGCCAAAAGGCAGTCGGCGCAAGATTGACGCGGCCATTGCGCTCGCCATCGCGGCGCACCGGGCGCAGTCTGACGCTCCGACGCTGGAGCCGAGTATTTACGAAAGCCGGGGGGTGCTGGTGCTGTGACGGTCTGCAACGAGTGCAAGCGCGGCGGCGGCGGCCACTACTGGTACTGCGCGCGCGCATGAGCAGGGTGCTCGGGGCGCTGCTCTGCTGGGCCGGGCTGCATGACCTGCGGCACGAGGACACGGCTGTAGGTCGGCGCGTCGTCTGCCGACGATGCCAGACGACGCGCTACCTGCGGGGTGTGGACGTCCGATGATTGAAGACATCCTAGTAATCGGCGGGCTGCTGACGGCGCTCGCGTTCGCGGCGCTGATTGACATGCGCCTGTGCGGCCTGGTGGTCGGGCTGACGTTGGCGATGGTCGGGCTTGTGAGGGCACGGTAGTGGGCATTGTTTCTCGGCTCCTGGGCGGACAGCAGCGGAATGCCTCGCCGTACGTGCAGGCGTTCCTGCGGGGCGACGACATGCCGAACGCCTGGGGCGCCGGTGGCCGTGCCGTGACCGACATCGACGCGCTGTCGGTGGTGGCGGTCTTCGCGGCGGTGCGGGTGATTGCGGAGACCATCGCCACGCTGCCGCTGCACCTGTACCGCCGGCTCCAGCCGCGCGGGCGGGAGCGGGCGACCGAGCACCCGCTGTACTGGCTCCTGCACGACGACCCGAACCCCGAGATGACGCACACGGCGTTCTGGGAGGCGATCATCGGGCACGCGGTGCTGCGCGGGACGGCCTACGCCGAGATCCAGCGCGACCAGGACAACCGCGTGCAGGCGCTCTGGCCGCTCCGGCCCGATCGCATGCGGATGGACCGCACCGCCGAGGGCCAGATCGTCTACTTCTACCGCCTGGCGGACGGCCGCGAGCAGCCCTTCCGACGCGGCGAGATCCTGACCGTCCCCGGCTTCGGCGGGGACGGCTACCAGGGTTACTCGGTCGTGCGATTGCACGCGGAGGCCATCGGCCTGGCGCTCGACTCGCAGGCGTACGCGGCGCGGTTCTTCCGCAACGACAGCCGCCCCGGCGGGGTGCTCCAGACGCCGGGGCAGCTCACCGACGAGGCGTTCAAGCGCCTCAAGAGCAGTTGGGAGGAGGCCCATCGCGGCGTCGAGAACGCCCACCGAGTGGCGATCCTGGAAGAGGGCACGACATGGCAGGCCGTGGCGATGTCGAGCCGCGACGCACAGTTCCTCGAGCAGCGCCGGTTCGGGGTGGAGGAGGTGGCGCGGATGTTCCGCCTGCCGCCGCACACCATCGGCGACCTCAGCCGCTCGACGTTCACGAACATCGAGCACCAGGGCCTCGAGCTGGTGACGCTCTCGCTCCGTCCGTGGGCCGTGCGGGTGGAGGAGGCCGTCGAGCGGTGCCTGCTGACGAATGCGGAGCGCCGCACCTTCTACGTCGAGCACCTGGTGGACGGCCTGCTGCGCGGGGACATCCAGACCCGCTTCGCGGCCTACTCGGTGTCGAAGCAGAACGGCTGGAACTCCGCCAACGACATCCGCGAACTGGAGAATCAGAACCCGATCCCGGCCGACCAGGGCGGTGACACCTACATGGTGCAGCTCAACATGACGCCGGCCGGGCAACTCGGGCAGGACCCGGTCGGAACCGGGCAGCGGCAGCAGCGGGCCGTCGAAACGCGGGCGAGCGGCAGCGCGGCCAGCCGGCTGCGCATCGCCCGCTCCCACCGGCGGCTGTTCGTCAACGCGGCGGACCGCCTGGTGCGCCGGGAGGCGGCCGAGGTGCGGGCGGCGGCCGAGCGGCACCTGAACCGCCGCGACGCGAGCAGCTTCCTGGCGTGGCTGCGCGAGTATTACCAGGGCTTCGGGGCGGTGGCGACGCGCACGCTGCTGCCGGTCCTCCTGGCATTCTCGGACGTCGTGCTGGACGACGCGGCGGCGGAGATCGGATCGGACGACCCGATGGCCGACGCGCTGGCCGACTTCGTCGCCGGCATCGCGCGGGCGTTCGGCGAGCACTACGCGGGCCAGAGCCTCGGGCAACTGGCCCAGCAGGTCAGGGAGGCCGAAGATCGCGGCGAGGATGCCCTCGACGCGGTGACGACGCGCCTCGGCGAGTGGGCCGAGACGCGGCCGGACAAGGTGGCCGACATCGAGCAGCAGCGGACGCTGAACGCCGTGACGCGGGAGCGCTGGCGGCGCGGCGGCGTGCGGCGGATCGTCTGGGTGCGCCAGGGGGGCACGTCCTGCCCGTTCTGCGTGCGCCTGGACGGCAGGACGGTGGGCATTGAGCAGGCGTTCGCCAGCGACGGCGACGAGATCGAGGGCGACGAGCAGAGCGGGCCGCTCAAGGTCAACCGACCGACGCGCCACCCGCCGATCCACGCGACGTGCAAGTGCGGGCTGCGGCCCGAGAGGGGGTGAGCCGGTGAAGCGACACGGTCGGATCTTCGAGACGCGCTTCGAGGTGCGCGACGACGGCGGCCCGCTGATCGTCGGGCACGGCGCGGTCTTCAACAGCGAGAGCGTCGATCTTGGCGGCTGGCGGGAGGTCATCGCACCGGGCGCCTTCAAGCGGACGCTCCGCAACAACCCCGACGTCCTCAGCTTCTTCAACCACAACCCGAGCCAGGTGCTCGGGCGGACGTCGGCGAAGACGCTGACGGTCGCGGAGGACCTGGAGGGGCTGGCCTATCAGGTGCGGCCGCCGGACACCCAGTGGGCGCGCGACCTCGTGGTCAGCATGGAGCGCGGCGACATTCGCGGCAGCAGCTTCATGTTCGAGGTCGTGCAGATGCGCTGGGACAAGTCCGAAGCGGACGGCGCCGACATCCGCACCGTCCTGGAGGCCAAGCTGTACGAGCTTGGCCCGGTGACGTTCCCGGCCTACCCGGCGGCCGACTCGTCGGTGCGCTCGCTCCTCGCCGACCTGACCGAGGCGGCGGGCTTCGACTTCCGGGGCCTCGCCTCGGTGATGGCCCGCGCTCGCGACGGCGTGGGGCTGACCCCGGCCGACCGGACGCTCGTGGAAGCGTCGATCGGCATCCTCCGACAACTGCCGCCACCGGCTCCGAGCGACCCGCCCCAGGCCGGGCACTCGCTCGACATCCTGAGCCGGGAACTGGAGCTGCTGAGCGCCTGACGCTCGGCCGCATCGACCCTCACCGCCCGCCCACACGGCGGGCGTTTTGCTGCGGAGAAGACACGTGAACCTGGAAGAGATCCGACGGCGACGCCTGGCCGCCCGCGACGCCAACCGGGCGTTGATCGCGGCGGCACGGGCGGCGAACCGCGACCTGACCGACGAGGGGCGCGCGCAGTTCGACGCGCGCATGGCCGAGATCGAGACGCTGAACGCCGACGAGGCGCGCGCCGTCGCGTTCGAGGAGGACGAGCGGCGCTCCGGGCAGCCGCAGCGCGACCCGACCCGCCCCGATCCCGCCGCCCCGCCGTCCGGCGAAGCCCAGCGCTTCGGCAGCTTCGGCGAGCAGCTCCGCGCGGTGGCCGTCGCCGCCGTGTCCGAGGGCCGGCAGGTGGACCGCCGGCTGATCGAGGAGCGCGCCCCGAGCGGCGCCAGCGAGGGCGTGCCGAGCGACGGCGGGTTCCTGGTGCAGACCGACTTCGCGACGGAGTTGCTGCGGCGGTCCTACGCGACCGGCCAGGTGATCAGCCGGGCGCGGCGCATCCCGATCAGCACCGCTTCCAACAGCCTCAAGATCAACGGGATCAACGAGACCAGCCGGGCGAACGGCTCGCGCTGGGGCGGCGTCCAGTCGTACTGGTCGGCAGAGGCCGACACGGCCACGGCGAGCCGGCCGAAGTTCCGACAGATCGAGCTGAACCTGAACAAGCTGCTCGGGTTCTTCTACGCGACGGACGAACTGCTGGCCGACGCGGCGGCGCTCGAAGAGATCGGCATGATGGCGTTCTCCGACGAGTTCGGGTTCAAGCTGGACGACGCGGCGGTCCGCGGGCCGGGGGCCGGCACGCCGCTCGGCATCCTGAACAGCCCGTGCCTCGTGACGGTGTCGAAGGAGAGCGGACAGGCGGCCGCGACCATCGTCTACGAGAACCTCGTGAAGATGTGGGCGCGCTGCTGGGGTCCGTCCCGGCAGAACGCGGTGTGGTTCATCAACCAGGACATCGAGCCGCAGCTCTTCACCATGGGCCTGATCGTCGGAACCGGCGGCGCCCCGGTGTACCTGCCGCCCGGCGGCCTCTCGGCCAGCCCGTACGGCACGCTGTTCGGGCGGCCGGTGGTGCCGATCGAGCAGTGCAGCACGCTGGGCACGGTCGGGGACATCATCCTCGCCGACATGAGCCAGTACGTAGCGGCCGAGAAGGGCGGCATGCAGACCGCCGCGTCGATCCACGTGCGGTTCCTCTACGACGAGTCGTGCTTCCGGTTCACCCTGCGGGTGGACGGCCAGCCGATGTGGAACACCGCGCTGACGCCGGCGAACGGCAGCAACACGCTGTCGCCGTTCGTGGCCCTGGCGACCCGCTCGTAAGCCGCCGATGACGCGGGGCCGTCAGTGCCCCGCGTCGCCTGATCCCCTCACGGGAGAACACACATGAGCAAGCAAAGCCTCGCGGAGATGATCCGCGTGGTGCCGGCCATCGCGCCGATCGCGGGCGGCTCGGCCCGCTCGGGCGACTGGGTGAGCCTCAAGGGGTACGCCGGCGTCCTGATCGTCGTGAACATCGCGATGGGCCACGCCGCGACCACGGCGATCACCGTGGACAAGGCCACGGCGGTTGCCGGCACCGGCAACTCGGACAGCATCACCGTCAACCGCGGCTGGAAGCACACCGGGGCCATCGGGGCGGCCATCGCCTACGCGGCGGTCGCGGCGGCGGCGTCGTTCACCAGCAGCAGCACCGGGTCCGGGCAGGACGTGTACCTGCTGGACATCCGCGCCGACGAGCTGGGCGACTACGACTGCGTGCAGGTGGAACTCGGGGCGTCCAACTCGGCCAACATCGTCAGCGCGAACTACCTGCTGTACGGATCGCGCTACGCCGGCTCGCCGGTGGATGGCTTCCCGATTGACGCTACGGTGGACTAACCCTCGCTGATCGCGGGTGACGTTGGGGCCGGGGCACACGCCCCGGCCCTTCGCATGCTGGAGCAGACATGGCAATCACCAACAAGCTGCCCAACACCGGGGTGGTTCGCAACCTCTTGTACGGGCAGGCAGTCGAGCGGGCGACGGCCGCGCTGCCTGCCACCACGCAGTCGGCCCTGTTCAACGTCGTGGGCGGGCGCATCGCAGTCCTGGGGATCATCGGCGAGGTCACGACCGTGATCCAGACCCAGGCGTGCAACACCAAGATCGTCAGCAACCCGACGACCGGGACCGACGTGGACATCTGCGCGGTGCTGAACATCAGCGCGAAGGAAGTCGGGACGCTATTCGGCATCACCGGCACGTTCTCCGACGCGATGGTCGGGGCGAACGCCGGCGCGACGGTCCTGCCCGACCGTCCGGTCGTCGTGCCCATCGGGACCATCGACCTGAGCACGGCCGCCACCAACACCGGCAGCGTCAAGTGGGCAATCCTGTACGTGCCGATTGACGACGGCGCGTACGTGACGGCGGCCTGATGCGCGTCCGATTCCTGAAGCGGTTCCGCGACTGGGACCGCGACGACGAGGTGGACGCCCCACCGGAGGCCGCCGAGGTGTGGGTGGCGCGGAAGATCGCCGAGCCGGTCGATGCCGCGCCAGCCGCAGTGGCGGCCGCCGAGACGGCGATGCTGGAGCCGGGTGAGCGGGCCGTGCGCCCGTCCGCCCGGCCGAAGGGGCGATAAGCCGTGGCCCTGAACCTGTACGCCACCCGCGACGCCGTGAAGGCCCGCGCCGGCCTGGACGACACCGGCGACGACGCCACGCTTGACGGCATCCTGCGGGACGTCTCGCGCGAGATCGAGCTGTGGACGGGGCGGCAGTTCTGGGCCGTCACGCAGACCCGCCTCTTCACGGCGCGGCATCCCTGCGCGCTCCTGCTCGGGGCCGCCGACCTGCTGGCCGTCACCACGCTCAAGACCGACGACGACGGCGACCGCGTCTACGAGACCACCTGGGCGGCGACCGACTACGACCTCGAGCCGTACGACGCGCCGCTGCGCTCGCCGCCGGTCCCGTACGGCGAGATCAGGGCTGCGCCGAACGGGCGGTACTCGTTTCCGTGCGTCGCCCGGGGCGTCGAGATCATCGGGCGGTGGGGCTTCATGGACGTCCTCGACGCCAGCACGGCCACGCTCGCCGAGGACCTCGACGCCAGCGAGACGACCGTCGACGTGTCTGATGCGGCCGCGTTCGCCGCCGGCCAGGTCATCGAGATCGACGGCGAGCGGATGGAGATCTCGGCGGCGACCGTCAACGATGCCCCGATAGCCGACACCCTGACCGTGGAGCGCGGCATCAACGGCACCACGGCCGCCGCGCACACCAGCGGCGCGGCGATCCGCGTGGCCGCGTTCCCGGGCGTCGCGGAGGCCGCGATCCAGCAGGTCAGCCTGCTGTTCCGGGGCGTTCACGCGCCACTGGGCGTCCAGGGGGCGCCCGAGTACGGCCAGACGATCCGTGGGACCGGCCTGCACCCGTTCGTGAAGGCGAAGCTGCAGCGGTTCCGCATACCCGTGGCGCGCTGACGTGCCGAAGGTCGAGATCGAGGTCAGGGGCATCGCCGAGCTGCAGCGCAAGCTGAACGGCAGGGAGCTGCACTGGCAGCCCGTCAAGCGGGCGCTCGACAGCCTGGGGAAGCAGGCCGCCGCTGCCGCGAAGGCGGGGGCGCCGCGCGGCTCCACCGGCGACCTGAGCGCGGGCATGACCCACAAGCTGAACGCCGTGCCGATGCCGCTGTGGGTCGCGGTCACGACGAATGTCGTGGGGAAGAGCGGCCGGCGCTACCCGTGGATCCTCGAATTCGAGGGCAAGTACGGCCACAAGAACTGGCTCAAGAACGCGATCTCCCGCGTCCAGGCGGCGGCCGGAGGCGTGCTGCAGCGGGCGGTCGGGGAGATCGAGGCGAAGTGGAGGGGGTGACATGCTGACGTTCGACCCGGTCAAGTTCGACCCGGTCGCGGTGATCGGAGCGGCGGCGGGCGTCGTCGTCGGGCTCTGGGTGGGGATTGGCGTGTTCGTGCAGGCGCTGCTTATCGCCATGGTGGCCGACGTCGCGACGGGGCTGATCGCCGCCACGGTCGACGGCAGCCTCAGCTCGGCGGCCAGCGGCCGGGGGTTCGCCAAGAAGGGCACCGCGCTCATCCTCGTGATGCTGACGGCCTGGCTCTCGCTGAACCTGAGCACCTCCCTCGGCGAGGGCTTTCCGGGCGCGGACGCCGTCGCCGGCGCCTTCATCCTGACCGAAGTCATCTCGATCCTGGAGAACGCCAAGCGGACGGGCGTCAACCTCGGCCCGCTCGAGAAAGTGCTCGCCGTCGCGCGGCAGGCCCAGCCGCCGCCCACGCCGCCACAGCAGGAGACCGGTCGTGGCTGACGTCGCGGCGATCCGCGAGCAGATCGGCACGGCGCTGGCGACCATCAGCGGCCTGCGGGTCCACGTCGACGGCCTCTGGCCGGACACGGTGAACCCGCCGGCCGCCTGCATCAAGCCGACCACCAGCGAGCCGCTGGTCATGGACTGGTCCACCATGCGCGAGCGCTTCGAGGTCGTCGTGGTGGTGCGCGGCGGCGGGCCGTACGAGTCGGCGCAGAAGGCGCTCGACCCCTACTGCGCGAGCAGCGGGGCGCAGTCGGTGCAGGCGGCGCTCATGGCCGGCCTCGGGGCCGCGCTCAACAGCCTGACCCGCCGCGAGTACGGCGTGTTCGAGATCGGCGGCGCGTTCCTGGCGGGCGCCGCCTGGGACCTGGAGGTGATCGCCTGATGTACTGCCAGCACGCGCACAGGCTCCGCATCAACCGCCCGCCGGGCGTGGAGGACCTCGTGTCCGAGCGCCCGCGCAACCGCAAGACCGGCCAGTTTCTCGACGGGGCGGCCGGCACGCAGGTCGAGATCCCGTCCGACGTACAGGGCTTCAACCTCGGGGCAGCGCTGGCGGCCGGGGCGATCTCGCCGCTGCCCTGCCAGGAGCACCCCGGCGAGACAGCCGACACCGAGCGTTCCGCGCGGAACGCGGCGACGGGGGTGGGCGACGATGGCTAAGGTGCCCTCCCATCCCTCGCGGATCTGGCTCGACCAGTACGCGCTGTCGGGCTACCTGACGGCCTCGGAGCTGAAGGTCGAGCAGGAGACGGCGAAGATCGACTGCTTCACGGACGCCGGGCCGCGCCGCCTCGTCGGCAACTACGACCACACAGGCAGCCACATGGGGCTGTTCGACGCGGCGGCCAGCGACGCCCTCGACCCGGTCGTCGCGGCCGCGTTCGCCGCCGACACGGACCACTACCTGGCCCAGGCGTTCGGCTCGGCGGCCGAGGACGCCGTCGTCTACGAGCGCGTGGTGCGGCTGAAGGGCCAGCCGCGCAAGGCGGCCACGGGCGCCGCCATCCTCCTGAACATCGAGGACGAGGGCAGCGGGCCGCTGGTGCGGGGGCGCATCCTCCGCTCGGCGGCCGTCACGGCGACCGGCAACGGCACCGGCCGCAACCTCGGGGCGACCACGAGCGGGCAACTGTTCGTGGTGACGTATCGGATCCTGGCCGTCTCCGGGAGCGGCAGCATCGTGCTGCAGTGCCAGGAGAGCCAGAACGACGGCAGCCCGGACAGCTACGCCAGCATCGCGGCGCTGGCCTCCGGGACGCTCTCGGCGGTCGGCGTGACCAGGAAGACCACGACGGGCGCAACCGAAGCGTGGAAGCGGATCAGCGTGGCGACCTTCAGCGGGTTCACCTCCGTGACCGTCCTGGTGACGGCTGGACTCGCGGCGAACGCGTAGCGCAGCAGCATACACACTGCCGAACGGGAGGGCAGGCACATGGCGAAGCGGGCGAGTTGGGCGGCCAACTACACCCTCAACAGCGTGGCGATCGAGGACGAGCTGACGAGCATCGACCTGAAGGTCGAGCAGGAGACGTTCAAGGTCGACGGGTTCAGCAACGCCGGCCCCGAGCGGGTGGTCGGCAACTACGACTGGTCGGAGAGCCTGGCGGGGCACGCCGACTTCGCGAGCGGCCAGGGCGACGCCACGCTGTTCGGGCTGGTCGGCTCGGCCGGCGTGGCGGCGGGCTTCGACCCGACCGGCACGACCGCCGGCGCGAATGATCCGAACTACGACGGGACCGTCGTCCTGAAGTCGTACGGCATCAAGGCCTCAGTAGGCGCGCCGATCACCTACAGCGCCGAGCTGGAGGGGGCCTCGGCCCTGACGCGCGCCACCTCGTAAGCGCGGAGTGAGTCCGCACTGAGTCCACAGCGATATCGCAGGGGCGGCCGTCCAGGCCGCCCCTTTTCCGTGCCCTGGAGGGTGCATGCCGAAGCCCGTCCCCGTCGAGGTCGAATCTGATGACTGCCTCGTCACCGTCAACGGTGAGAAGTGCGCCGTCCACGAGGGCGAGAGGGTCTGGCTCTTCAAGGGGCAGAGCGTCAGCGAGATGCGCGTCGTCAGCCGCCTCGCGCAGATGCAGGTGCAGGTGGACGCCCTGAAGGACAGCGGCGACACGGCGGCGGCGCTGGCGCTGATGGCCGAGATCGACGCCATCTTCGACGACGTCTGCGCCATGCTCGCGCCGCGCATCGTCCGCTGGACCTGGACCGACCTGCTCGGCAACCCGATGCCCCAGCCGGACGGCACCGCGCGATTCCTCGCGCGCCTCGAATCGGAAGAGTTGTTCTGGCTCCTCCAGGCCGCCAAGGGCGAGGCCGGGGGCGGCCGAAAAAACGGCTAGAGGTCCTCGCCGACCACCTGCTCGGGTACCGGCTCACCGACGAGCCCGACGTGCAGCGGTGGGGGCCGCAACCGTACGAGGGCCGGCTGAGCGTCCTGCTGCAGGAGTTCCCGGCCTACACCGTGGAGGCGCTCGAGGCGGCGGACTGGCCGACGCTCGAGGCGATCCTCGACTACCGCCGCGCCCAGGAGGCGATCCGCCTCTTCAACGACGGGGACCGTGGCTTCGAGCAGCTCCAGAAGCGCCCCGACCTGCTGGACCTGCTGCTGGAGATGGGGCGGTCGCAGGGCGGACCGGCGACGACGCTTGACGACGTGCTCGGCGCACTCCGCGAGCAGCAGCCGAAGGGAGACGAGGATGGTTAGGAGGAAGGGGTGAACAGACCGTCCATCACTCGCTCCCTGCTGGCGTGACACGCTTTGCAGAGGGTGACTAGGTTATCAAGAGCGTTCGCGGCTCGATAGTCGCCGTTGAATGCACGGCGAGGCACCAGATGATGCACGTCTAGCCGTGGGTTGAACTGGCGCAGTCCGCAATCAAGGCAGGTGTGGTTGTCGCGCTCGCGTGCCTTCTTCGCCTGCGACGCCCAGTCGGGGCCGTAGTACGGCTCAAAGCCGCCCCGATATGTGCCGCTGGCTGACGGGTTGAGTCGGACGAACCTGTACCAGCAGTCGGTGCTACAGAACCTGGCGAGTTCGGGGGTCGGCCGGCTGCGTGACACCTCGAATGGGCCGCTGCACGTCTCGCAGATGTGGACGATGGCTGGCTTCCGCAGGCCTGGGATCGGGACGCCAGCCCGCGCCAGCGAGATTCGGGCGCGTGTCTCTTCGGTGCGCTTCACGCCAGTTCTTGAGAGCGCAGACGCGGCGTTGCCGCAGTCGCGCGAGCAGTACAGGTTAGCTCTGCCGGCCCTGCCGAGGGCTGAAGGGTAGACGTAGAAGCCGGCGCCACATCTCGCGCACTGGCGCGTCTCACCACGCTTCCTGCCGGCGTCGGCGCACTCGCGGGAACACCATCGGCTGACCTTGCGAGCAAGCGCGCTGGCCTTGCGGTAGAAGGCCTCTCCGCACTGCTCGCAGGTCAATTCCTGACCAGTCCTTCGTGTAGGCCTCGCAACGCTCATGTCCTGACTATGGCACAGAAGGAGAATCATTGTGAGTTCAGGTGCGGAACTCGCCATGCTGATTCGGGCCAAGGATGAGGCCTCGGCGGTCTTCGAGAAGGTCAAGGGCAGCGCCGGCGGGATGGCCTCCGGCATCACGTCGGCCATGAGCGGCCTGGCGCTGGCCGGCGGCGCCGTCAGCGGGATCATCGCGATGGGGTCAGCGGTGGCCGGCGCGGCGCAGTCGATGATCGGCGGCAACGCCGCGATGGAGACGTACCAGACCCAGTTGACGACGCTGATGGGGTCGAGCGACGCCGCGAAGGATCGCATCGCCCAACTCGCCAAGATCGGCGCGGAGACGCCCTTCGAGCTGACGGAGCTGGTCAAGGCCGAGAAGATCATGATGGGGTTCGGCCTGAACACCGAGAAGACGATGCAGCTCTCGGGGCGCTCGCTGGACCAGTACCGCACGGCGATCGGCGACATGGCGGCGGCCACCGGCGCGCCGCTGGACGAAGTGACTCTGCTGTGGTCGAAGTTCGGCAGCGGTGCAACCGGCGAGGCGATCTCGCGGCTGCAGGAGCTGGGCATCGTCACGCGCGAGCAGATGGCCGAGATGGGCATCCAGTTCAGCAAGAGCG
>ERZ650311.1173-NODE-1173-length-13536-cov-14.766338_pt1 | contig 13536 bp, 10 predicted proteins | sample MGYA00376247_ERZ650311 | MGnify/ENA primary metagenome ERZ650311 (study PRJEB26733, sample SAMN07839324) | wastewater metagenome | biome: small river; feature: stream; material: water | place: USA: North Carolina | collected 2016-07-28 ... | reverse complement strand
AAACCCTGCAGAAGCTCAAGCCCGCCTTCAAGGGCGTGCAGACCGGCGGCAACAGTTCGGCCATCGTCGACGGCGCGGCGGCGGTGCTGGTGGCGTCCGGCGACTATGTGCGTGCCCACGGTCTCAAGCCGCTGGCCCGCATCGTCGGCGGTGCCTCGGCCGGCGTGCCACCCGAAATCATGGGCATGGGCCCGGCGCCGGCGATCCGCGCGGTGCTGGCCAAGGCCGGCCTCACCCTGGCCGACGTCGGCCGGGTCGAGATCAACGAAGCCTTTGGCGCCCAATACCTCGGCTGCGAACGGGAACTCGGCCTCGACCGGGACCGCGCCAACACCCGCGGCGGCGCCATCGCCATCGGCCATCCGCTGGGTGCGTCCGGCATGCGCCTGACCCACACCGTGTCGCGCCAGCTGGCGCTCGACGACCAGCAGTTCGGCATTGCGTCGGCCTGCGTCGGCGGCGGCCAGGGCATGGCGATTCTGGTCGAGCGCGCCTGATACACCCTAGGGGCGAATTCATTGGCGATGTAACCGTCAGCTGTGGAGTTTGTGGGTTGTCATGCCTGTGTAGGGGCGACTTCAGTCGCCCGCGGAGGCGGATCAACGGCTTGCCTGTGATTCAACGCGCGGATGGGCGACTGAAGTCGCCCCTACATGGCCCCTGCATTTCCACAGAATTCATTCGCCCAGAACAAACAGCGACTGGGCCGGCCTCGAGCCGGCCATCAGAAGGAGACAGAAAATGCAGATTCAGGATTCCGTATTCATCGTCAGCGGCGGGGCTTCGGGCCTCGGTGAAGCCACGGTTCGCGCGCTCCATGCGGCGGGTGGCAAGCTTGTGATCGCCGATGTCGGCGTGGAAAAAGGCGAGGCGCTGGCCGCCGAACTGGGCGATCGGGTCGCCTTCATCAAGACCGACATCACCAGCGAAGCCGATGGTCAGGCGGCGGTCGATCTGGCCGTGAGCCGCTTCGGCGGCCTGCAAGGGCTGATCAACTGCGCCGGCGTCGGCCCGGCCTGGAAGGTGCTCGGCAAGGAAGGCCCGCACCCGCTGGACGCCTTTGTGCGCACCGTGAACATCAACCTCGTCGGCGCCTTCAACATGGTCCGTCTGGCCGCGGCCGCGATGGCCAAAGGCGAGGCGGGGGCCGACGGCGAGCGCGGCGTGATCGTCAACACCGCCTCCGTCGCGGCGTTCGAAGGCCAGGTCGGTCAGGCCGCCTACGCCGCCTCCAAGGCCGGCGTGGTCGGCATGACCCTGCCCATCGCCCGCGAACTGGCGCGTTCCGGCATCCGCGTGAACGCCATCGCCCCCGGCCTCTTCCTCACCCCGATGATGGAAGCGCTGCCCCAGGACGTGCAGGATTCCCTCGGCAAGGCGACGCCCTTCCCGCCGCGTCTCGGCCGCCCGGCCGAGTTTGCCGCGCTGGTGCGCTCCATCGTCGAGAACGTCATGCTCAACGGCGAAGTCATCCGCCTCGACGGCGCGGTGCGCCTGTCGGCCAAGTAAGCGGAGGCAAGAATGCCGAGAATCATCAATGCGGGCGACGTGGGCCATCTGGTCAAGAACGGCGCCACGGTTTACTGCACCGGCATGGGCCTCGCCGGCTTCGCCGAAGAAGCGGTGAAGGCGATCCGCGAATCCTTCGAAGCCACCGGCCATCCCCGCGACCTGACGCTGTATCACGCCACCGGCGTGGGCAACGGCAAGGATCGGGGCGTCCATCACTTCGCCCGCGAAGGGCTGCTCAAGCGCATCGTCGGCGGCCATTTCGGCGTCGGCGGGCCGGAGCTGATGCGCCTGATCATGGAGGACAAGATCGAGGCCTACAACCTGCCCCAGGGCGTGCTGGTGCAGTTGCCCAAGCAGATCGCCGGTCGTCGGCCGGGCTTCATGACCAAGGTCGGTCTGGAGACTTTTGTCGATCCGCGCATCGAAGGCGCCAAGGTGAATGCCTCGGCGGTCGAGGATCTGGTCGAAGTCGTGCATCTCGACGGCGAGGAATGGCTCTATTTCCGCAACCCGAAGGTGGACGTGGCGCTCCTGCGCGGTTCGTATGCCGACGAGAACGGCAACGTTTCGATGGCCCGCGAAGGCGTGCTGCTGGAGTCGCTGTCCATCGCCCAGGCGGCGCGGGCCAGCGGCGGCATCGTCATCGTGCAGGTCGAGCACATCGTCAAGAACGGCACCCTGCATCCCAAGGACGTGAAGATTCCCGGCATTCTGGTGGATTACCTGCTGATCGGCCGTCCGGAAAACCACCTGCAGACGATGGGCACCTACTTCAACCCGGTTTACGCCGGCGACATCAAGGTGCCGACCCGCGCCATGCAGGCGTTGCCCCTCGACGAGCGCAAGATCATCGCCCGCCGGGCCGCGATGGAGCTCAAGCCCGGTGCGGTGGTGAACCTCGGCATTGGCATGCCGGAAGGCCTCGCCTCGATTGCCGCGGAGGAAAAGATCGAGCACCTGATGGCGCTCACCCTCGAAACCGGCCCCATCGGCGGCGTGCCGGCCAGCGGCCTGGATTTCGGCCACGCCTCCAACGCCGAAGCCACCGTCGAGCAGCCGGCCCAGTTCGATTTCTACGACGGCGGCGGCATCGACGTGGCCTTCCTAGGGCTTGCCCAGACCGACTGCCACGGCAACGTGAACGTGAGCAAGTTCAGCGGCCGGCCGGTGGGTTGCGGCGGTTTCATCAACATTACCCAAAATGCGAAGAAGGTGGTCTTCTGCGGCACCTTCACGGCTGGCGGGCTGGAAATCGCGGTCGAGGGCGGGCGGCTCAAGATCGTCAAGGAAGGCAAGAGCCGCAAGTTCATCGAGCACGTGGAGCAGATCACCTTCAGCGGCCACTATGCCGCGGGTGTCGGCCAGCCGGTGCTGTATGTCACCGAGCGGGCCGTGTTCGGGCTCGGCGCGGAAGGCATGGAGCTGCTGGAAGTGGCGCCGGGCATCGATATCGAGCGGGACATCGTCGCTCACATGGCCTTCCCGCCGATCATGCGCGACGTGCAGTTGATGGAAGGCGGCTTGTTCCAGCCCGAGTGGGGGCAACTGGCCACCATGATCGGCGCCCGCTAACATGGAGAAGGCCGCGCGCCGCAGTCATGTGATGCGCTACCGGATCGCTTTCGTCGATTGCGATCCGGCGCAGATCGTGCATTTCTCGAACTACTTCCGCTGGTTCGACACCGCCAGCCGGGAGTTCTTCACCGTCTGCGGCGTGCCCAGCTGGCGCGACACCGAGCGGACGTCCGGGATCATCGGCACGCCGCTGGTGGATGCGCAGGCCGCGTTTCGAAATCCCGCCACCTACGGCGAGGATATCGAGATCGAAAGCTGGGTCGAGCAGTGGAACACCAAAAGCTTCGTGATGCGCCACGAAGCCCGCCGGGGTGACACGCTGCTGGCCGAAGGGCGCGAGGTGCGGGTGTTTGCCGAGCGCGAATCGATCGATCCGCCGCGCATCCGGGCGGTGAGGATTCCGGCGGAATACCGGGCGATGTGCGCTTAGCTGCGCTTGGGAAAAAGATTGAGCCCGGACACCGGCGTGTCCGGGCTTTTTTTTGGCGGGATTGGCCGGGCGTCCACGGTGGGCCGTGCGGGGCTTCGATCCGTCGTGAAGTACTCGGCGTGTCGAGGTTTTTTACATGGTGTCCGGCCTTACCGGAGTCGAGCGTTTTCGGGTTCGGATAAGCCGCTGATTTATCGGTTTCTTTGAAAAAAACCACTTCAAAGGTATGGATATTGCTCGTTGTGGGTATTGGGATGAATTCATTGGGGCTCTTGATATATCAGTTTATCGAACAGTCGATAGGTGATAGTCGAGAGCTATTTTTGTTTACGTGGAGGAAATCATGGGAACGCGTTGCAGTGAATGGCTCCGGGCAAGAAGCACGATCAAGACATTGTGCGTGGCGGCTGTTGCCGCAGGCGCCGGGGTCGGTGTGGCGCATGCCGATCCGTATCTGATCAATGGCCTTACCGTCGATTCGCACCAGATTTATTACGACGGCTCCAACGGCACGCTTTCGCCCGAAATCGCGCTCGCACCGCTGCGCGCCCAGGGGATCACCCAACTGATTTTCAGCTTTACCGGCGGTGTCATCACCGACGGCACCAACCAGTTGGCGTCCGCCGACGGGCTGTATTCCAACGGTGTCGCTCCTTACAACTTCTACCAGACGCGTTTTTCCGGAACCTATCTTGGCGTTGCGATCGGCAGCACTACCGGTATCGACCCCGCGATCATGGGGGTCTTTTTCAGTCCGAACTTTGTCGGAACGCCGCAGGATTCGCTGGATTACAGAAGCACCACTTCGCCCGACAACCGGACGGCCTTGAGCTATTCGCCATCGCTCAATCAGCCGTTCTGGATCGGCGACGGTTACTCCGGCAACAATCCCTATGGCGCCGCGGTGACCGGTACGCAGCAGGTCTTCAACATTCCCGACGGTGCCGAGTATCTGTTGCTTGGCATTGGGGCCGACATCAATCTGGCGGATAACCAGAACAGCGCCAATCAGCAGACGCAGTTCAACGGCGGAACCACCGGTTCCGTTCCCGAGCCGGAATCGGTGGCGCTGGTCGGCGTGGCGGCCTTGGGTTTGTTGGCGAGCCGCTACCGCCGGCGCACGTAAGGTCGGTCTAAGGCCCGGCGCCGCGGCCTGTGCGCGGCGTGCCGGGCCGAGGAGGCATGCCCGCGGCGGCGATATGCGTCGCCGCACTTGCGGAGGTCGCGGGGTGTCTCCTATTGTTGAATCGGGATGTCATTGGGGGCCGGGGCGTTTTTGCGCGCGGCCTCTGCCGGATTCTGACAAGGAGAAGCCTCACCATGCTGGAACGTGCTTTGGGCAAGGGAACGGTCATTGACGGGCCGACCGCCGCGATGTTTTTCAAGCAGGACCCGACGGGGTCGGCGGCGGAGGTCGAGGGAGGCAGCGTCGAGTTCTCGCTCGATCTGCCGGGAGGCGGCAAGGCCGACGGTGTCTATCTGCCCTATCGCCCCAACGGTATCAACTATGTCGCGCAGCAGGGCCGGGACGTGATCAGTTCCCAGTTCACCGGCTGCTACATGGTGAAATACACCGTGGGTGGCGCAACCCGGATCGCACACGTCGCGACGCCGGAATGCAAGGACGCCTGGGCCGCCATGAAGGCCCGTGCGGACGTCAAGGTTCTGGCGGAATTCAAACCCTCCGATCACGTCGATGTGGCATTGCTTTACGGTGGAAGCTCCGACGTCGCCAAGGGCGAGGTGCTCGGCATCATCACCGGAAGCGGCTATTGCATCGCCGTGGCGGCATTCAGGAGCGGTGAGCAGAATCGGAACAACACCCAGCTCCGGATTGCGCAGCTCGTGCTGGTCAAGGCGAATTAGTCGCCTTGGACTTTCCGGTCGCGGAGCCGTGTCGGGCCCGCTCCGGAAAAGACCGCGGGCCCGGCACCGTTTCCGGTGGCGGGCCCGCGGGAGCGGCCTGAAGGCTCAGCTTAGGCCGTCATTCTGACGGCCTGCGGGTTGCGGAAAGCCTGCAGGCGTTCTTCCTGCAGTTTCTTCGCCGCGGCAAGGTTCTTCTCCTTCACGTGGCCGAAGCCGCGGATTTCGTCGGGAACACTGGCCAGGGCCACCGCAGCGGCATGGTTGGACGCCGAGAGCTTGGCGATGATCTCGTCGAGCAGCTTGATGTAGTCCTCGATGGCTTGGCGTTCGAGACGGCGCTCTTCGGTCTTGCTGAAGAGGTCGAAGGACGAACCGCGGAAGCGCTTGAGCCCGGCCAGACGCTGGAAGGCCTTGAACATCCATTGGCCGTACTGCTTCTTCTGCAGTTCGCCGGTCTGCGGATCGCGTTCGGCCAGCAGCGGGGGCGCGAGGTTGTACTTCACGCTATAGCCGTGGGGGAACTGGGCATCCAGCTCGGCCAGGAAGGCCGGGTCGGTGTGCAGGCGGGCCACTTCGTACTCGTCCTTGTAGGCCATCAGCTTGTAGAGGTAGCGGGCAGCGGCCTCGGAAAGCTGGGAGCCCGGCAGGACGCGGTGCTCGGCGGCGACGACCCGCTTGATCACGTCGGCGTAACGCTGGGCGTAGGCTTCGTCCTGGAAGGCGATCAGTTCGGGCACGCGGATTTCGACCAGCCGCTTGACTTCGCCCTGGGCGCCGACGGAGTCGACGATCGCACGGGCGGCAGGCGAGAGTTGCGGCGCCTGCTTGAGGCTGACGACGCTGCCGGCGGCTTTGTATTTGGCGACTTCGGCTTCGACGAAGGCGCGATCGACCACCGCCATGCGGCCCCAGCGGAAGGCGGCCAGACTCATCTCGACGGCGACGCCGGAGTTCTTGATCGCCTGCTCGATGGATTCGGCCTTCAGCGGGATGGTGCCGGCCTGATAAGCCACACCGACCATGAAGTTGTTGGTGGCCATGGCATCGCCGAACAGGCCTTCGGCCATTGCCTGACCGTCGAGATAGACGTTGTCTTCCTTGCGGGTGACGCGGTCGATGCCGGCGGTCAGCGCGTTGACGGGCGGGAACTGGTTCTTGCGGTTGGAGACCATCTGGCCGGTCGGCGTCTGGGTTGTCGACACGACCGCGATGGTCCGGTTGGCGCCGCACTTGTCCAGGTTCTTCGGGTCCGTCGCGTTGAGGATGTCGAAGCCCAGGTAGAGGTCGGCACGGCCGTCGGAGATCTTGTTCGAACCGCTGAAGGGAACGTGGGTGATCTTGATGTCCGAGATCACCGCGCCGCCCTTCTGGGCCAGACCGGTCTGGTCGAGGCCGATGACGTGCTTGCCTTCGAGGCGCGCGGCGTTGGCCAGGGTGGCCACCACCGTCACCGAGCCGGTGCCGCCGATACCCATCACGTGAATGCCCACGCCGATGGTGTCGTCGATCTTGTTGACGGGCGTCGGCAGTTCTCGGTCGAGCGCCGGGATGCGGCCCTTCTTCTTTTTCTTGCCGTCGGAGGCCGGGGCCGCGTTCGGGGTGATGGTGAGGAAGGACGGGCAGAAGCCCTTCACGCAGGAGAAATCCTTGTTGCAGGACGATTGGTGGATGCGCGTCTTGCGACCGAATTCGGTCTGCACCGGCTCCACGCTCATGCAGTTGGACTTCTCGCCGCAGTCGCCGCAGCCTTCGCAGACGCGTTCGTTGATGACCGTGACTTCGACCGGCTCTTCGGCCTTGCCGCGGCTACGGGCACGGCGCAGTTCGGCAGCGCATTCCTGGTCGTGCAGCAGCACGGTGGTGCCCGGCGTGCCGGCGAGTTCCTTCTGGGCTTCGTCGAGGCGGTCGCGGTGCCACACTTCGGTGTGTCCGGGGAGCTGGACGCCGGAGTACATCGACAGGTCGTCGGTGGTCACGATGACCTTGCGCACGCCGTTGGAAAGCAGGTCGGAAACCATCGCCGCCACCGGGTGGGCGCCCTGGATGGCCTGACCGCCGGTCATCGAGGTGTGCGAGTTGCGGAGCAGCTTGAAGGTGATGTTGACGTCCGTCGAGGCGGCGTAGCGGATGGCCAGGCTGCCGGAGTGGGCGTAGGTGCCATCGCCCATGTTCTGGAAGATGTGCTGGGTGTCGGTGAAGGGCGCCATGCCGATCCACTGGGCGCCTTCGGCGCCCATGTGGGTGCCCATCACCACGTTGCGGTTCATCCACATGGCCATCGTGTGGCAGCCGATACCGGCCGACACGATGCTGCCTTCGGGCGCCACGGTGGAGCTGTTGTGCGGGCAGCCGGAGCAATACCAGGCGGTACGCGCGGAGGTCGGCAGCTTGGTGCGGGCGTGGATTTCGTCGAGACGCTTGATCCAGTTTTCGGCGGATTCGATGCGCGTCTTGCGGCCGAGGCGCTTGAGCAGTGCGCGGACGATGATGTCCGATTCGAACTCGCCGTAGTGGGGCAGCAGTTCCTTTTCTTCTTCGTCGAACTTACCGACGATGCGCGGCGCGTTGGCACGGCCGTAGAGCACCTGCTTGGCGAACATTTCGAGGAAGGGACGCTTTTCTTCGATGACGAAGATTTCTTCGAGACCTTCGGCGAACTCGCGCACGATGGTCGGTTCCATCGGGAACAGCATGCCCATCTTGAGGATGCGGATGCCGTAGTGGCGCAGCGCATCGTCGTCGAGGCCCATTTCGAGGAAGGCCTGGCGCAGATCGTTGTAGGTCTTGCCGGCGGTCATGATGCCGAGCCACGCGTTCGGGTTCGGGAAGATGACGTTGTTGAGCTTGTTCTCGCGGGCGTAGCGCTTGGCCACTTCGAGGCGGCGGGTGTAGAGCGACTGCTCCATCTCCAGCGCCTCGACGCGCACGTTCATGCCCAGGTTCATGTTGGGCGTGAAGAGCTTGCCGTCGAAGGTCAGATCCGGGGTGATGAAGTTGAGGCGGGCCGGATCGACATTGGCGGTGCCGGTGCCGTCGGCCACGTTGGTGACGATCTTCATGCCGACCCACACCCCGGCGTTGCGCGACATGTTGTAGCCGTGCAGGCCGTAGTCGAGGATTTCCTGGACGTTGGCCGGGTAGAGCGACGGAATGCCGACGTGGAACAGCATCGGCTCGGACTGGGAACACAGCGAGGAGCTCTTGCAGCTCGGGTCGTCGCCGACGATGGCCAGCACGCCGCCATTCTTGCCGATGCCGGTGTAGTTGGCGTGCTTGAGGGCGTCGCCGGAGCGGTCGACGCCGGGCGCCTTGCCGTACCACATGCCGGTGACGCCGTCGAACTTCTGCTTGCCGACGGTGTGCATCATCTGGGTGCCCCAGACGGCGGTGGCGGCGAGGTCTTCGTTCAGGCCGTCGACGAACTTGATGTGGTGTTCGAGGAGCAGCTTCTGCTGCTTGATAAGGGCCGCGTCGAGCATGCCGACGGGGGAGCCGCGGTAGCCGGAGACGAACATCCCGGTCTTGAGGCCGCGTCGGGCGTCGGTGCGGACTTGATCGAGGGTCAGGCGCACCAGCGCATCGATGCCGCCGAGGTGAATCTCACCGCTTTCCCGTGTGAAGGTGTTGCCGATGTCCTGCTTGGATGACATTTCGATGTCCTCTTGTTTGTCCCCTCCCGGTCGGCTCAAGGCCCACTCCGCGTGGAGGCGGGCGGCAGACCTGGGGCCGCCGCCGCGGTGATACGGACAGGATTTTTATCGGGTAATCAGCGCCGTGCAGGCCGGCCGGAGCCGGCCTTCATGCTCAGACGAAACGCATCGATACGGTGCCCAGATCCTGGAAGCGCACGTTGACGTTGTCGCCCGGGTTGACCGTGATCGCTTCGGTCACGCCGCCGGTCATGATGAAGGTGCCGGCCGGGATTTCCTGGCCGCGGGCGCCCAGGTGGTTGGCCAGCATGGCCACGGCGGCGAGCGGGTTGCCCAGCACGGCGGCGCCGGCCGCCATCGACTTGATTTCGCCGTTGACCTCGAGGACCACCCCGAGGGTGCGCAGGTCGAGTTCGTCGAGATTGCGCATCTTGCCGCCGATCACGAAGCGGGAGGACGAGGTGTTGTCGGCGATGACGCTCTTCAGGTCGAACTTGAAATCGCGGTAGCGGGAGTCGATGACTTCGACCGCCGGCACCACGAAATCGGTCGCGGCCATGACGGCGGCAACGTGACAGCCGGGACCCTTCAGGGGGGCCTTGGTGACGATGCAGATCTCGGCTTCGACCTTCGGGTGGATCAGCTCGGCGTGCTTGATCTCGCCGCCGTCCGGACGGGCCATGTAGTCGGCGATGAAGCCGAACACCGGCACTTCGACGCCCATCTGCTTCATTTTGGCGAAGGAGGTCAGGCCGCACTTGAGGCCGGCGATCTTGTTGCCGCGGGCGATCTTGCGACGACGGATCTCGTCCTGGATGGCGTAGGCGTCGTCCCAGTCCATGTCCGGGTAGTCGTTGGTGATCTTGGTGACGTCCTGGGCCTGCAGTTCGGCGTTTTCGAGGTGCTCGGCGAGCTTGAGGATGGTGGCGTTATCGAGGTTCATGAGTTGTCTCTTTCTCTATTCGGATCAGATGAAGCGGACGGAGGTGCCGCCTAGGCCGCCCACGTTGCACACGAGGCTGTCGCCGGCCTTGACCGGAACCAGCGGCGATTGCGAACCGGACAGGATCACTTCGCCGGCCTTGAGGCTGATGCCCAGCTTGCCCAGGGTGTTGGCCAGCCAGGCCACCGCGTTGACCGGGGAGCCCTGAACGGCGGCGCCGGTGGAGGTGCTGATGATTTCGCCGTTCTTCTCGAGCACCATGCCGGCCAGCGCGAGGTCGATGTCGGCCGGGCTCTTGTGGCGTCCGCCAAGAACCAGCACGCCGCAGGAGGCGTTGTCGGCGACGGTGTCCTGGATCTTGATCTTCCAGTCCTGGATGCGGGAGTCGACGATTTCGAAGCAGGGCACCACGAAAGCGGTGGCGCGCAGCACGTCGGCGGCGGTGACGCCGGGGCCGGTCAGGTCGCTCTTGAGCACGAAGGCCACTTCGGCTTCGGCGCGGGGGGCGATCATGGTGCCGGTGTCGATGGATTCGCCTTCGTTGAAGACCATGCCGGAGGTCATCATGCCGAAGTCCGGCTGGTCGACCTTGAGCATGTCCATGACGACCTTGCTGGTCACGCCGATCTTCTTGCCGATGATGGTTTCGCCGGCGTCGAGACGGCGCTGGATCATGCGCTGCTGGATCTGGTAGGCGTCTTCGATGGTGATGTCGGCTTCGCGGTCGGTCAGGGGCGCGACGGGCGTGCGGGTGATGAGCGCGTTGTAGAGCTCGTCGCCGTAGTGTTCGATCTTGGATTTATCCATGGAAAACCTCGATTGTTTTATGCAGCTTGTTGATCGCCTTCGGCAAAAAAGTCGCCGACAAGTCGATTGAAACGGGCGTTGTGCTCGATTTGGGTCCAGTGGCCGCAATGGCCGAACACGTGCAACTGGGCGTTCGGAATCCATTGGGACAGGGTCAGCGAGGTGGAGAGCGGAATCACTTTGTCTTCGCGTCCGTGCACGATAAGCGTTTCGTGCGGCAGGGCGCGGATATCGGCTTCCCGACTCTCCATCGCGTCCACCCAGCGCTGGCGCGGGGCGGGGAACATCGCCGCGAAGGATTCCTGGAAGCCCGGACGGATGCTGGCCTCGTAGCGCAGCTTGGCCAGTTCGTCGTTGACCAGACCGCGGTCCCAGGCGAAGTAGTCCATGATGCTGCGCATGTTCTCTATCGACGGTTCGTAACCCCACACGGCGTCGAGACCGGGCGTGATCGGGAAGGGTACGCCGACCGACCCCATCAGCACCAGACGTCGCACGCGCTTGGGGGCACGGATGGTCAGCGCCAGTGCCAGCGCGCCGCCGAAAGAATTGCCGACCAGGTCGACCTGCTCGATGCCGAGCGCGTCCAGCAGATCCAGCGCCTGTTGAACCCAGGTGTCCATGTTGTAGTGGATACCGGTGGGACGATCGGAGTAGCCGAAGCCGACCATGTCGGGGGCGATGACCCGCCGATCCCTGGCCAGCACCGGGATCACCAGGCGCCAGTTGGCCCAGGCGCTGACCCCCGGGCCCGAGCCGTGGATCAGCAGTGCCGGAACCTTGCTGCCGCTGCCGACGTCATGGACGTTGGTGTCGAAGCCGCCGGTGCGGACGCGCTGGCCGATTTCAGGATTCTGGCTCATTCCCGGATGCTCAGTACTTGATCATCACGTTGCGCAGTTCGGTGTAGAACTCCAGGGAGTGCAGACCGCCCTCGCGACCGATGCCGGATTGCTTGGAACCGCCGAAGGGGGTGCGCAGGTCGCGCAGGAACCAGCTGTTGATCCAGCACAGACCGACTTCGATCTGGGTGGCCAGGCGGCTGGCGCGGCTGATGTCCTGAGTGAAGATGGCGGTGGCGAGGCCGTAGCGGTTGTTGTTGACCATCGCGACGACTTCCTCTTCGGTGTCGAAGGGCTGGATGTGGCAGCACGGTCCGAAGATTTCCTCGGTCACGACGGTGGCGGTTTCGGGCAGGCCGGTCCAGATGGTCGGTTGAACCCAGCAGCCGTCCTTCAGTTCATCCGGCATGTCGGGGATGCCGCCGCCGAAGACGATGTTGGCGCCTTCTTCCTTGGCCTTGGCGTACATGCCCAGCACTTTCTTCTGGTGGATCTTGCTGACCAGGGGGCCGATCTTGGTGTCGGGGTCGAAGGGTTTGCCGGGCTTCATCTGCTCGGCTTTTTCCTTCAGCGCGGCGACGAACTTGTCGAAGATCGGGCGCTGCACATAGACGCGCTCGGTGCCCAGACACACCTGGCCGGCGTTTTCGAAGCAGGAGCGGGTGACGGTGGCGATGGCGTTGTCGAAGTCGCAGTCGGCAAACACCAGCGCAGCGTTCTTGCCGCCGAGTTCCAGCGACACCGGGCGGATGCCGTCGGCGCCGGCCTTCATGATGGCGGTGCCGGTCTTGGTTTCGCCGGTGAAGGTGATGCCGTTGATGTCCGGGTGGGCGGTCAGGAAGGAGCCGGCGGAATCCACGCCGAAGCCGTTGACCACGTTATAGACGCCCTTGGGCACGCCGACCTTGTTCATCACTTCGCCGAGCAGCGTGGCGGTGCTCGGGGTGGCTTCGGAGGGCTTGACGACCACGGTGTTGCCACAGGCCAGCGCCGGACCGCACTTCCAGGTCATCAGCAGCAGCGGCAGGTTCCACGGGCAGATGATGGCGATCACGCCGCGCGGGGTGCGCACGCCGTAGCTGCGGGCGGTCTTGCCGTCCGGGGTGCGCATCTCGAAGGATTCGGTCGATGCGTTCTTGATGGTGTCGGTGAAAATCTTGAAGTTGGCCGCGCCGCGGGGGATGTCGATGTGCGAGGCGAGCGAGGCCGGCTTGCCGGTGTCGGCGATTTCAGCCTGGAGGAAATCGTCGAAGCGGCGGTTGATCTCATCGACGACGGCGTCGAGCATGCTGCAGCGTTCGACGACGGACAGCTTGCCCCAAGGGCCTTTCAGCGCAGCCTTGGCGGCAGCCACGGCAGCGTCCACTTCCGGCTTGCCGGCTTCGTGGACCATGCCGATCAGCGAATTGTCGACCGGGTTGCGCTTCTCGTACGTCTTGCCGCTTACGTTGGATACGTATTCGCCGTTGATGAAATTCAGGATGTCTTTCATTTCGTACTCTCTTGTTATGGTGTCGCGAACCCGCTCACCCGGCGCGCCCGTGCGCGGCACTTGGAATCGGATGAACACCGTCTCAGGAAGGCTAACTTTTGCCTGCGAGCGTGGCGAAGGCCACATCCGAAAGCATATCTCAAATTTCCGAAATTATTAATAAATCTCGATATTTTTTTGTCCGCCAAAAAAAGGAAGCCGCGCACCGGAAGATCGGTGCGCGGCAGCCCTACATCAGGTGAACACGCTCAGGAAGGCTTCGTTGAGTTTGCGATCGTGATAGAAGATCGCGGGTCCGAGTTCCACGTCCCACCAGGTGATGGTCGGCTTATCGGGGTAATAGATGTAGCCGCCCGAGAAGACTTCGTTGCGGTTGCCCGACGGGTCGAAGAAGTAGATCGTCTCGCCGCGGGTGATGC
>ERZ650311.1172-NODE-1172-length-13546-cov-5.137425_pt1 | contig 13546 bp, 10 predicted proteins | sample MGYA00376247_ERZ650311 | MGnify/ENA primary metagenome ERZ650311 (study PRJEB26733, sample SAMN07839324) | wastewater metagenome | biome: small river; feature: stream; material: water | place: USA: North Carolina | collected 2016-07-28 ... | reverse complement strand
AGGTCGATCAGCCCTGGGTTTGCCTCTTTCTTAATCGTGTTCGCTGAACTGCTCGGTACATCGCTGTGGTTCTCAATCAATAGCGTTGCCGATAATCTAATGAGCACTTGGGATATTAATTTAGCGGGTATTGGTTTATTAACCAATGCAGTGCAACTTGGGTTTGTGGCTGGTACCCTCATTTTTGCCTTCGGTGGTATTGCCGATCGCTTTAGACCCAGTCGCATATTCTCCATTTGCGCTCTACTGGGCGCCCTGTTTAATGGGCTCTTTGCTCTATATGCAGAGAGCATTCTGCTGGGGTCGGTGCTCCGGTTTTTGGTTGGAGTGTGTTTGGCAGGCATTTATCCCATTGGGATGAAACTCATTATTACCTGGGATCCCGAGAAAGCCTCGCAGCGTTTGGCACAACTGGTGGGTATGCTGATACTAGGCACAGCCCTACCGCATGCAACCCGTTATTTTGGGGTTGATTGGCCATGGCAGTTGGTAATTCTGTTCTCATCCATCCTTGCTCTTCTTGCCATGATCATGATCTTTTGGTTAGGCGATGGCCCCCACTTAAAAATGACTGGTCAGTCCAATATCAAACCAATCAGTATTCGCAGTATTTTTACAATTCCGCGTTATCGAAGTTCTGCCTTTGGCTATTTTGGGCACATGTGGGAGGTCTATGCATTTTGGGCAATGGTGCCGATGTTGGTTGCTGTAACACATCAAATTAGCAACCCGACCGATCTTTCTGGATTCGCTTTTGTAGTAATCGCAATGGGGGCCGTGGGCTGTTTCATAGGTAGACAGTTGAGCAAGACCATCAGCAGCTCACGAGTTGCAAGTTATGCGCTAGGCTTGTCTGGGCTCTGTTGCCTCATTTACCCTTGGGTCAAGGAAGCTCCTCTTCTTTTGCAACTCCTCTTTTGGGCAATCTGGGGAATGAGTGCAGCAGCTGACTCCCCTCAACTGTCTGCAATCTCAGCCAAAGCATGTCCCCCTGAAATCGTTGGTACCGCCCTGACCATACAAAATGCGATTGGCTTTGGGATCACAATGATTTCAATACAGTTGTGTACGGTCTTAATCCCGTATCTCAATAACTACATTAGTTGGGTTTTGCTACCCGGTCCCGTTATCGGGCTAATCGTATTGAACCGGATCACACAGAGTAAATAGTGTCGCCTCGATAGCTTACTTTACTGAGTGAAGTGAGAAAGTGGTCGGAGTACAAGGATTCGAACCTTGGACCCCCTGCTCCCAAAGCAGGTGCGCTACCAGGCTGCGCTACACTCCGACGGAATCAATATTCTACACCGTCAGGGCTATTAGAGGCAAATCCTGTAAGATTCGTCCCATGACTGCCTATTTTTCAAGCAAATTAACAAAGCAATTGTGTGCCACTTTTGGCGCAGCTATGCTTGTTTTCTGCTTACTTGGCACCCATTGGATTGGCCTATCTCATAGCATTTCACATGGCGTTTCCCAAAGCCAAGGCCTGGAAAATAAAGAAGTCAGTCAAGCTGATAAAAGCTTTAACCATAGCTCGGACGTATGTCACTTATTTGACGCCCTATCTTTAGCTGGATTTATTCCCAATAGTACCAATGATTTATTGGCATCTTTTGCAGTTTCGATTGCTGATTTAGTGCCTACTCAATCTTTTGCAGCCAAGCTAGAAGTCGCCTCTTACCAAACGCGCGCACCCCCAACTTTCATCCTTTAAGACAATCGCGCTTGATGCGCACTCTCGTTTTAATCAATCGCCATACCTTGGCGTATTTGGATGAATATGGATTTCAGCGGCAAACAATTAATTTATCGTTTTTTATTGACACTCGCTTTAATGGTGCCACTTCATGCTTGGTCTCAAAATCAAGCAGCTAGCTTGCCGCAACTCGATGTCACTGGTGTGCGTGAAGGTCAGGGTCTTTTGGCTCCCAATAAAGTTTTAGCAGGGGATGAGTTACAAAACAAACTATCAGGAACCCTTGGGGCAACACTTGCCAATGAATTAGGTGTGTCCGCAACCGGTTATGGAGCAGGCTCCTCAAGACCGGTCATTCGTGGTCTAGAGGGCTCACGAGTGCAAATTCTACAAAATGGTTTATCTGTTGGTGACGTATCCAGCATTTCACCAGACCATGCCGTTGCTAGTCCAATGCAAAACACCCATCAGATCGAGATTTTGCGTGGCGCATCCGCCCTGCTATATGGATCCGGATCCAGTGGCGGCTTAGTCAATGTAGTGAACGACCGGATTGTGACCACCATGCCAGATGCAGTGTCCGGTGCAATCAATACAAGTTATGAGACTGTGAATCAAGGTAAGACTGCCAATATTGAGCTCGATGCGCCTGCGGGACCGTTAGCCCTGCATTTTGATTCCGCAATCAGCAACTCAAACAACTATCGTATTCCGGGTTTTGCAGAGCAAGGTGGACCTAATGCAAATTGGGCTATCAATCCTGGTGAGCCAGTGAACGTTCCCTATAGCGGTAAGCTTCCCTTCTCTTTTAGCAATCAGAATAGTTTGGGCTTAGGGGCAAGTTATGTTCGTTCTGATGGGTATACCGGCATTTCTTTAGAGCGCATGAATCATAACTATGGAATACCTACTTCCGAAGGTGGTTTTATTCAACAATCACAAAATCGTTATGACATCGCTCATCAGTCTAATGATCCTTTTGCTGGATTCAGCTCAGTCAAGATCAGCGCCGCAAACACAAATTATCAACATATTGAATTTACCAATAATGGTGTGCCGTCAACACAGTGGAATAACACCGCTACGGAAGCAAGATTAGAGTTGGCTCATAAAGAGTTTTTGGGCTCAAAAGGAATTGTGGGTATGCAAATTATGGGCTCCACTCTTAATGCTATAGATTTAGCAACCAATAGTTATGCAATAGTCCCGCAAACGAAGTCAAACTCCAGCGCCCTATTTCTAGTTGAAGAAGGAAAATACGGCCCTTTAAAGACAAGTCTTGGGGCGCGCTATAACTATGTCAGTCAAAACCCAAATACCGCAACCCAGTTTCCTAGTGCAGCCAGCCAGGACTTTGTGCCCAACTCTTATGGCCCTCCGACGTTACAGAATCGCCAATTTAACTTGATGTCATATTCAGCTGGAGGTCTACTTGAGGTTGCCAAAGGTTATGGCCTTGGTCTGGCCTATACAGTTTCCCAAAGAGCACCAACAGCACAAGAGCTCTACTCATACGGCCCCCATGATTCAACGGCAACCTTTGATATTGGCAACTCCAATCTCGGCGTGGAAACTTCGCATAACCTTGAGTTGAGTTTTCAAAAGACCTTGGGGTTGATTCGTAGCAAAGCAAGCATTTATAGAAATCAGTTTAATAATTTTATTTATGGCTTCTACACTGGTTCATATAGCCAGGCTAACGAAAACTTTTCAGTTGTGCAAGCATCACAAGCAAATGCCACTATTCAGGGTGCAGAGGCAGAGTTAACTTATAACTGGAATGAAACTGGCATTGGCGGTCGCTTATTTGGTGACGTATCCCAGGGGACATTCACCTCAGGAGGTAATCTCCCCTTGCAACCTGCACCTCGCATAGGAACGGAGTTGGCTTATCAACGTAATGGGTGGCTGACCAGTGCTAGCTATATTTATAGCTACCAACAAAACAAATTAGCGAGTTGGGAAATTGGGCCTACCCCCAGTTATAACTTAGTAAATGCTAATCTATCCTACACAGAGCGCATAGGAAGAATTAACTGGACTGGATATCTGATTCTGAAGAATTTATTGAATGAAGAGATCCGCTACGCTACTTCACCAATGGCTGTAAGACTTTATGCGCCTCAGCCTGGCAGAAGTTTAATGGTCGGGATTAGAGCAGCTTTTTAGTTTATTAACGGCGAATAAGTTGACGAAGCTTCTTAGCAAAAGCGGTATTGTCATCAAGACCTTTAAATATCTCTGCACCTGGCCCTACTGCGGCTACGGTGATCGGTGCGGGGGTATGGCCTGATGTACCCCAATAAAAGCCTGTTTGACGTGCTATTGCTAATGCCAAGATATTGCCTGGCAGGTAATTCGAATTGGGGCCCAGTTGACCTTGATTCAAAATCTTGTCTCGAAGATCGTCCCCCAAGATAAGTCCCGGAAAATAATCGCCCAGCATCTTATCCAAGTATGTATTCAGCTCTGCTTGGCTACCAACTGCTTTAGATTTCGCTTTAAATTGAACTGAAAACTCATTGAGAGACATTTTGAATAGCTCAATTTGTTGTAATTGTTGTAGACCTACGTTGAGATAGTTATTTGCACCGGCAGGTTCTAGGTTTTTACGCCCGTAGGTAGGTGAAAAGCCACCCGTCTCATGATCGCCGGTGACGATAACTAATGTGTTGGGATTATTTTTCTGAAACTCTAGAGCAACCTTAACGGCATCATCAAATGCCCACAGATCTCGCATCAATGCAGCAACATCATTCTGATGGCCAGCTGAATCGGTGTTTTCATTTTCCGCAAATAAGACAAAACCATTGTCATCGCGACTACTTGAGTTGAGTGCCTTTAAGCCCGCAGATAACATGCTAGCAAGGCTAGGCATTTCTTGTGGATTACGATCAATCTCATAATCAATATCCTCATCTGCAAAGAGTCCAAGTAATTTACTAGCACTAACCTTCTCTAGATCTTCTGGATTATCGATATATTGATAGCCTTTATTTCTGAAGGCCTCAATAACATTTAAGCCATCAACACGTTTGCCGCTTTTAGAGGTATTGGGTAGAAAGTAGTTTGCTCCGCCACCAAGCAACACATCGGGTGCTAACTCGAGGTATTGGCTGACAATGGCTTCGCTATCGCGTCTAGATTTAGCGTGAACGCTAAATGCAGCCGGGCTAGCATCGTATATTGGAGCGGTACTTATTAAGCCAATACGCTTGCCACTATCCTTTGCAAATTTCATCAATGTAGTGGGCTTACTACCATCAGGTAATACAGAAATAGCCCCATTATTGACTTTATAACCGATCGACATTGCTGAGGCAGCAGCTGCCGAATCTGTTACAAAATAATTGGCTGATTCTGTTTTCATCAGCTGATAATGTCCATTTGTCATTACAACGTCTGTAATTGCAAAGGCTTTTTTTCTTAGGACCTGACTTGAATAACGGCCAAATTCATATTGACTAGCTGTTGTGCCATCAGCGAACAGAATGATGATGTTTTTAGGAGCGCTTGGTTTTGTCTGCGCTGTAGCAGGTTGAAAGGCTATGAGTGCGAGTGTAAAAACAATCGCAATCGCGTTTTGGATTCTGGCAGTGACTATTCTGCGGCAGATCATTGTGATTATGCGGTTGGTACTAGGTCAGCAATACTTTTTGCAGAACTCATTGCCAAATCAGCATCTTTGGTTTCAACCATGACGCGGAGTAATGGCTCGGTGCCAGATGCGCGAATCAATACCCTGCCGATATCTTTGAGGTCGTTTTCTACTTTAGTAATCTGCTGTTTAAGGGCTTCATCGGACTTCCAGTCATAACCTGCCTTAAATTTCACATTCAAAAGCACTTGCGGATAAATAGTAACTGAATCTAGCAACTGAGCCAGACTCTTTTTATTTTGACTCATGGCTGCAAGCACTTGTAGTGCCGCAATCGTGCCATCGCCTGTTGAGTGTTGATCAAGACACAACAAATGGCCCGAGCCTTCGCCACCTATGATCCAACCATTTTGTTTTAATAGCTCAAGTACGTAACGATCGCCAACATTAGCTCTTTCAAAGCCGATACCAAGCTCTTTAATCGCGTGTTCAACTGCAAGATTGGTCATCAAGGTGCCAACCGCTCCACCCAATTTCTGGCCACGGTCTAGACGATCCTTTGCTAATACATAAAGCAGCTCATCACCATTAAATAGGCGTCCGGATGCATCAACCATCTGTAAGCGATCAGCATCACCATCAAGCGCAATACCAAGATCGGCTTTCTCTTCTTTAACTTTAGCTATCAATGCTGCAGGTGCCGTGGCGCCGCAGCCATCGTTGATATTTCGACCATCTGGGCTTACCCCAATCGAAATAACCTCAGCACCTAGCTCATGAAATACATGCGGTGCTGTGTGATACGCGGCACCATTAGCGCAGTCAACGACGAGTTTTAAGCCCTTTAGATTTAACTCACCTGGAAAGGTGGACTTGCAAAACTCAATATAGCGGCCAGCTGCATCATCTAAGCGGTATGCTTTTCCAAGTTCTTTAGAATTGACGCATCCCATTGGTTTTTCGAGTTCGGCCTCAATCGCAAGCTCAAATTCATCGGATAACTTGTCGCCCTTGGCCGAGAAAAACTTGATGCCATTATCTTGATAAGGATTGTGGGATGCTGAGATGACTAAGCCTGCAGATAAGCGCAATGCTTTAGTGAGATAAGCAACGCCTGGGGTGGGAATGGGGCCGCAAAGCATGACATCAACACCGGCCGCAGCAAATCCTGCCTCTAGTGCAGCCTCTAGTAGGTAGCCTGAAACACGGGTATCTTTACCAATCAGAATTTTGCAGCGTTCGCCAGGTTTGGCATCGCGAGTTAATACTTTGCCAGCGGCGTAGCCTAATCGAGTCATAAATTCAGGGACGATTGGAAAGACCCCTACTTCACCTCGAATTCCGTCTGTACCAAAGTATTGTTTTTTCATAGATGTCATTATAAAACTTAGATAGGCTTCTAAGTCTTAACAGCCTCCCAAAGCTTTAACGCATCAACGGTCTCAGCCACATCATGTACTCGAACTATTTTGGCACCCCTATCTGCGGCCATCACAGCTGCAGCAATGCTTGCTGCTACTCGTTCATTTGTATCCTTGCCGGTAATTTTTCCCAACATAGACTTACGAGAAATTCCAGCTAATACCGGCAAACCCAAACTAGAGAAGGCGGTAAAGTTTGCAAGCATCTCGAGGTTGTGTTCTAGGCTTTTGCCAAAGCCAAAGCCAGGATCAATTGCAATTCTATCTTCGCTAATTCCCCCAGCAATCAAAAGATCAGAGCGATCCTTGAGAAATTCAATTACTTCAGAGACTACATTTTGATAGTCGGGATTAAATTGCATGGTGAGCGGATCGCGTTGCATGTGCATCAATACTATTCCGCAGTCAGAACTCTCTAGTGCAACTTCTACAGAACCTTCTTGTCTGAGAGCCCAAATATCGTTGATGCAATCTACGCCAGCAAGTAGAGCTTGACGCATCGTTTCCGATTTATAGGTATCGATCGACAAAGGAACACCGCAATCTTTGAGAGCCTCAATGACGGGTAGCACCCTATCCAATTCTTCCTGTAGCTCAACCGGTTCGGCGCCTGGTCTAGTAGATTCACCACCAATGTCAATGAGATCAGCGCCATTAGCGATCATGTACTCTGCTTGGGCAATCGCATCTTTTAGCGTTCTAAATTTGCCGCCGTCTGAAAATGAATCTGGAGTCGCATTCAGAATGCCCATCACAATGGGGCGTTGGCGTTTGGTAAAGTCAAAAAGAAAACGCCCACAACGCCATGTTGTGGGCATATTTACGTGACCTTGATTAAGCATCAAAGGCAAATGGCATCAAGCGCACTTATGCGGTGGCTGGAGCACTGCCTGCTGCTGGTCCTGGCGTTCCAGCAGAATTGCCAAATTGAGTCGCAGGTGGCGGTTTTGGCGCTCTTGGTGGACGACCTTCCATGATGTCGTTAATCTGCTCCGCATCAATGGTTTCCCATTCAAGCAATGCAGCAACCATTGCTTCAACCTTGTCTCGGTTTTGCTCGAGAATCGATTTTGCTAAAGCATATTGACTATCAATCAAGCTACGAATTTCCGCATCTACTTTTTGCTGAGTAAGCTCAGAAACTGTCTTGGTGCTATTGCGACCAAAAATGCTTTCTGATTCTGTATCAACATAGACCATCGTACCCAAGCTATCACTCATACCATAGCGAGTCACCATATCGCGAGCCATTTTAGTAGCGCGCTCAAAATCATTGGAGGCACCAGTGCTCATGGAGTTGAGGAAAACCTCTTCCGCAGCGCGTCCACCAAACAAAATGGCTAACTCTTCCATCATGCGATCTTTATAGAGGTTAACGCGATCAAACTCTGGCAACTGCCATGTGACACCTAATGCCATGCCACGCGGCATGATGGTGACCTTATGGACTGGGTCTGCCTTAGGAAGCACCTTGGCCACAACAGCATGACCAGACTCGTGATAAGCGGTATTGCGACGTTCTTCTTCACGCATTACGGCTGACTTGCGCTCTGGACCCATGTAAATCTTGTCCTTAGCGTCTTCAAAGTCTTTCATATCCACAGAACGCTTATTACGGCGTGCAGCAAACAATGCAGCTTCATTAACTAAGTTTGCTAAATCAGCACCAGAGAAACCAGGAGTGCCGCGAGCCAAAACCGCTGCGTTTACATCTGGATCAATCGGAACCTTGCGCATGTGTACTTGCAAAATCTGCTCACGGCCACGGATATCAGGCAAGCCAACATGCACTTGACGATCAAAACGACCAGGACGTAGCAAAGCCTTGTCTAAAACATCAGAACGGTTGGTTGCAGCAACAACGATCACGCCGCTATTACTTTCGAAACCATCCATCTCAACCAGCATTTGGTTCAGAGTCTGTTCACGCTCGTCATTACCGCCACCCATACCAGCGCCGCGATGACGACCAACAGCATCAATCTCATCAATAAAGATGATGCAAGGAGAATTTTTCTTGGCGTTCTCAAACATGTCTCGTACACGTGATGCGCCTACGCCCACAAACATCTCTACGAAATCAGAGCCTGAAATAGAGAAAAATGGAACTTTGGCTTCACCCGCAATAGCACGTGCTAACAGGGTTTTACCTGTACCGGGAGGGCCTACCAGCAATACGCCGTGTGGGATGCGACCACCGAGTTTTTGAAACTTCTGCGGATCTTTTAAGAAGTCGACCAACTCAAAAACTTCTTCTTTGGCTTCATCACATCCAGCAACATCCGCAAAGGTTACGGTGTTGCTATTCTCATCAATCAAGCGAGCTTTTGATTTTCCAAAGGAGAACGCTCCACCTTTGCCGCCACCTTGCATTTGGCGCATCATAAAAAACCAAAAACCAATAATTAAGAGTGTTGGACCAAGGTAGTACAAAGCAGATACCAGCATATTGGGTTCATCATCCGCTTTACCAGTAACTTGAACGCCATACTTCATCAAGTCGCCGACCATCCAGATATCACCTGGAGAAATGATGGAGTACTTGTTTCCATCTGCTGGCGTCACTTGTAATGTGCGACCTTGCACATCTACTCGCTTCACTTTGCCGGCTTTGGCATCGTCCATAAATTGCGAATAGGTAACTTGTGTTTGGTCTTTGGGCTTATCAAACTGTTTGAAAACAGTAAAAAGCACCAAGCCCACAATGAGCCACACACCGATTTTTTGGAACATATTGCTGTTCAAAATGAGTCCTTTTCTGGATAAATCCAGGAGTTAAAGCGAATCCGCTACCTAAGTATTTGATTCTACTACCACCCTTTTTCAAGGGCTAATGGCGAATTTATTTAATAAAACCCTATAAATTAAGGGTTATTTGAGCAATTTGCCGCTTATTTTGGTGGTTTTAAGTTCCGCCCCAAGAGGAAAATCTCCGAGGAGCGGGCTCTTGAAGCCTTTGGCTTTCTGGAAGCTACGGTTTTAAAGACCTTTTTGAAGGATTCAACAATCTGGCTGTAGCCACTACCGTTAAAGCATTTAATTAGCAAAGCGCCCTCAGGTTTGAGATGGGCAACTGCAAAATCTAAGGCGATTTCTGCCAAGAAAGCCATTCTTGCGGCATCAGCAACACCAACACCCGACAGGTTTGGGGCCATATCGGATAGCACAAGATCAACCTTACCCTCTGCATCCTTTGGGAGCAGTGCCTCAAGCGCTGCAAGACCCTCCTCTTCACGGAAGTCGCCCTGTATAAAACTGACATCAGCAATATCTTCCATGGGAAGAATATCGATGGCAATGATTTGCCCATCTGGTTTGCCTGATTCAATTTTTGGATTGCTTTTACCTAGCTCGGTTAAGCGATTACGCGCGTATTGTGACCAACTGCCCGGGGCACTTCCCAAGTCCACAATCGTCATGCCGGCTTTGATGAGATGATCTTGCTCGTCAATTTCGCTGAGCTTATAGACCGCCCTAGCGCGATAACCCTCTTTCTGAGCCATCTTCACATAGGGATCAGTTAAATGATCCTGCAACCAACTTTTATTAAATTTATTCTTTGCCACAACTTACCCACTTTCGCCCTCTATTTTCCTAGTTTCCGGCATCTAAAGCAAAAGGAATTACGAAAAATAGAGCGAAAATGATCCAATAAAGACGATTTCAACAGCGAATGCTCTATCATCAAGCCCATGACTGCACTCACCCTGACTCCCGCACAACGTAAATCCCTCAAAGCCGATGCGCATGAATTAAGTCCTGTGGTAATGGTTGGTGGAGACGGACTCACGCCAGCCGTTATCAAAGAAGCTAAATTAGCCATCAAGCATCATGGCTTAATTAAGATCCGCGTCTTTGGAGATGACCGCGAAGCTCGCGTTGCCATCTATGAAGAGCTGTGCGATCAGTTGGATGCAGCGCCTGTTCAACATATCGGCAAGCTATTAGTTCTTTGGAAACCAAAGGATGTCGTTGATGATGCCTTTAGCAATCTCGGTCGCTCCAGCAAACAAACCAAGAAATCGTTGCAGGCCCCCCGTACTAAACGCCAACCTAATCGCACAGCTAGCAAGACAGGAGTTCGCACAAGCACTTCCGAGCGATCTGATCGTCGCTCGGCTTCAAATAAGTCGCCATTTGCACGAGCTGCCGCTGTGAAGTCAGCCACACCTAAAAAGCGTGTACTGCGTTCAGAAGCTGCAGAATCCAAGATTGGTTGGTCTTCTCCTGGCTACCGCAAAGCAGTAGCTGCACCAGCGCCAATTAAGAAGCGTAAAGTTCGCATGAGCAGCACCAAGAAAAAATCTTTAGGCTCTTAAGCCATTCGCGATTAAATGAAAACGCCGCTAGTCGGCGTTTTTTGTTGTCTGCCAAACGAGCACTAATCCCAATACGGCTTGAATCATAAACAGCGTACTGGAGGCACTATGAAGGCGGTTGAATAAAACGGCATAGGTGGATTCACGGACGGACAATCCCAAATACAACGCCTGATCTCTGAGAGAGTTCATCCAAGGAATAAGAATAAAGGCGGCACCAACAGTACAAGCAAGCATACCCAGCAATAGCCAACGAGCAAGACGATATTGGGACTTGCCATGTCGCACTAAATGATTGGCCATCACCATCAATATCAAGCTGATGAATACACCAATATATGCAGTAGATTTAAATAGATTGGCAGCAACAAAGCCTGCAACTTGCCTATCACCCAAACTAGAAAAGAGAACCGGTACAACTAAAAAACCGATGGTGATGAAGCTACCGACCCAGAGGCCTGAGATCAGGCTAAAGATTCTCTGGGTTCGGGTGTGGTGCATTAGACGTAACGCACAGCCAGAATTTCAACTTCGCGATTGCCGCCTGGCGCTTGAACGGCTACAACATCGCCCTCTTCTTTACTAATTAATGCACGGGCTATTGGCGAGCTAATCGAAATTTTGTTTAATGCAATGTCAGCCTCATCATCACCAACGATTTGGTAAGTGAATTTTGTACCATCCTCTAAATCTTCTAAGTCTACAGTTGCACCAAAGACTACGCGACCCGATACATCAAGAGTAGCTGGATCAATAATCTGCGCAGCCGAAAGCTTGCCTTCAAGCTCTTGAATACGGCCTTCAATAAAGCCTTGCTTTTCTTTAGCGGCATCATACTCAGCGTTCTCTGATAAGTCGCCTTGTGCGCGTGCTTCAGAAATCGCATTAATAACTGCAGGACGCTCTACGTGCTTAAGGCGGTGCAACTCCTCCTTCAGAAGCTCTGCACCGCGCTTGGTAATCGGAATTGTGCTCATGCTACCAACCTAACTTATAACTTAAATTCTTGCGCAAAATTACGCGTGTAAAAGTTAATTTTAGATTAAATAAGCGTCCGATGTAAGTTTTGCAAAGAATAGACCTCTAGTGAGTCTAGCTTGCCATTTTGTGAGGCTAACAAGCCATCCATTACGGCACGTGCGGCACTAATCGTTGTGTAGTAAGTCACACCATTTGCCTGCGCGCTAGTACGAATCGATCTAGAGTCAGCAATTGCAGTCCGAGTTTCATCCACAGTGGTAAATACCAGCGAAATTTCCCCATTCTTGATGAAATCCACAATATGAGGACGACCGTCTTTTACCTTGTTCACTACTCTGACTGGCAAACCAGCAGCTTCAATCGCTGCAGCAGTGCCCTTGGTAGCAACCATTGGGAATCCCAATTGATGCAATAACTTGGCAACTTCAACGGCCTTAGGCTTATCGCTGTCTTTGACGGTTAACAAAACAGTTCCGCTCTTAGGTAGCTTAATGAATGCACCTAACTGAGACTTAAATAAGGCCTCGCCAAATGTTTTGCCAACCCCCATCACTTCACCCGTAGAGCGCATCTCTGGTCCGAGTATAGGATCGATGCCAGGGAACTTATTGAATGGGAACACCGCCTCTTTAACTGAAAAATATGGCGGTTTAACTTCAGTCTTAATACCTTGCTGACCCAAAGTTTGACCTACCATGCAACGGGCTGCAATCTTCGCCAATTGCAAGCCGGTCGCTTTAGATACGAATGGCACAGTGCGAGATGCTCGTGGGTTTACTTCAAGGACGTAAATGACATCCTTGCCATCAACACTCTGAATGGCAAACTGTACGTTCATCAGGCCAACCACGTTGAGGCCCTTGGCCATCGCTGCTGTCTGACGCTTAATTTCTGCAACAGTAGCATCTGATAATGAGTATGGAGGCAATGAACATGCAGAGTCACCAGAGTGAACACCGGCCTGCTCAATATGCTCCATAACACCGCCAATAAAGACGGTCTCGCCATCGCTAATGCAATCCACATCGCACTCAATCGCATCATTTAAGAAGCGGTCCAAGAGAACTGGAGAGTCATGAGAAACCTTAACGGCCTCACGCATGTAGCGCTCTAAATCTCGGCCATCGTGAACGATTTCCATTGCGCGGCCACCCAAGACATAGGATGGACGCACTACCAATGGGTAGCCAATTTCTTCAGCTAGCTTGAGAGCTTCCTCTTCTGTGCGTGCTGTGCGATTTGGCGGCTGACGTAAACCTAGATCCTGCAGTAATTTTTGGAAACGTTCACGATCTTCAGCTGCATCGATCATGTCAGGCGAAGTGCCGATAATAGGAACGCCATTGCGCTCAAGATCTAAAGCTAACTTCAGAGGTGTTTGACCGCCGTACTGAACAATCACACCCTTAGGTTTCTCTTTGGCAACAATCTCAAGAACATCCTCAAGCGTCAAAGGCTCAAAGTACAAACGATCTGATGTGTCGTAGTCGGTAGAAACAGTTTCTGGGTTGCAGTTGACCATGATGGT
>ERZ650311.1171-NODE-1171-length-13550-cov-11.823342_pt1 | contig 13550 bp, 18 predicted proteins | sample MGYA00376247_ERZ650311 | MGnify/ENA primary metagenome ERZ650311 (study PRJEB26733, sample SAMN07839324) | wastewater metagenome | biome: small river; feature: stream; material: water | place: USA: North Carolina | collected 2016-07-28 ... | reverse complement strand
ATAACCAAGCTTCGGCCGGGAAATCGTTTGCTACTGCAGCCCACCCTAACGCAGGTGGCATTGCTCCAGATAACCCACCAATCACGATGTTCTGAGGAGTTGCTGGCTTTAACAATAAGGTGTAAATAATTGCATAACCAATAAATGTTGCAGCGGTAGCCCACATTGTTAATGGATTAGCGAAATTCCATAAAAGAATCATTCCCGCAGCACCTATCACTAATGCAAAAATGATTATTTGTATATCTGTGATCTCACCAGTGGCTGATGGTCTCCATGCAGTTCTACGCATCTTGGCGTCAACCTTTTGCTCAACTAGACAGTTCACCGCAAAAGCTGCACCTGCCAAAAGCCAAATACCTAATGAACCCCCAATTAACACTGGTAAAGGAACCATGCCTGGAGTTGCTAGAAACATCCCAATAATGGCGCAAAAAACAGCCAGCTGAGTAACTCTTGGTTTTGTTAAAGCCCAGTACTGACGCCACCTTGGCATCACCTGCAGAGTATTTTTAGACACGATCAAACTCCTCTGCACTTAACGTTAACATCCTTATAAGAACCACAAGTATTGCTGCAGCTCCACCAGTATGGAGTAAAGCAGCAACCAATGGCCAATCCAAAATAATGTTACTCATACCAGTAATTAATTGAATGATGCACAAACTTAATAATGTAAATGCCCAACGTCTTAGCTCTGGATTTGCTGAAACAATCGACGCCCTTAAAGTTTTAAAGCCTAAATAAAATAAAACACTCAGCGCAAAAACGGCAGCCATTCGATGAGCCCAATGTATGGCTCTTAATCCTTCAATACTTAAATGCACCCCATCCACTGTTTTACCTAACTCTCTCCACAAACCAAAACCCTCTGAGAAATTCATTGCGGGGAATAATGATCCATGACACAAAGGAAAATCATCACAGGCCAAAACAGCATAGTTAGTGCTAACCCAACCACCTAAGAATATTTGAATAATTAACACCATCAACGCAAACCAAATCGAACCTCTATTCATGCGATAAGAACTAACTTTTTGATGGCCATATATGCCATGCTCCAATTTAGAGCTTAGGCTTGATAAATAGGTTAAGGCTGCCAATAGAGATAACCCCAACATCAAATGGGTAGTAACAATGATTGGCTGCAACTTCAAGGTAACAGTCCACGCCCCAAACGCCCCCTGCAAACACACCAACAACAAAATCAGACCAGCAGTAAATGGAATGCGCGCGCCAAACTGTTGACGCTTTAACCAAGCCCAAACTGTAATCACAATGATTAAGAACCCGACGCCCATCGCAAAATAACGATGCAGCATTTCAATCCACGCCTTACTAAGAGTAACCGGTCCTGTTGGCATTAAATTTTCTGCTTCACGTATTTGAGTTAACGCAGCAAGTGGATTAGATAAACCATAACAACCTGGCCAATCAGGGCAACCAAGACCAGAATCAGTCAAGCGGGTAAAGGCTCCAAATAAGATTAAGTCAAATGTAAAAAAAACCGTGAGCAACACCAATCGATGAAAACTAAATGTTTTAGATTTCCACCATAAAACAAACAGCAAACATGCCCCAATTGCAAAACCAATTAACAAAAGCTGTATCCAAACAACCAAACTCATATCAATTAACCTTGCCTGTTGGATTCCACTTCAGCAACTTTTCCATGTCTTTAGACATTTTCTTAAAATCAGGGGCATCTGGATTAGTCGCAAAGCGCATCATCCTGTCCCCATGCGGATCCATCAAATGAATCGCTGACTCTGCACTATCTAGCTTCAACCATTGCAGTAATTTTTCTTTTTGAGCTTGGTCTTTGGGCATTCTGATAAAAGTAAAACCAGCCACCTCTTTGTCATATGCTTTTTGCAATTCAGCATTAATTGGCTCACCATCAGTCACCAACCATATCAATTGCAATCGCTGACTCTCTTTGCCCATGGCAATCCTTACCTGTCTCATTAAATACAGTAATGAGACACAGGCATCATTCCCAATCTTGCATTCAGATGCAGGGCGCGCAAGTAACAAGGTCCACTTCCCTTGTATTTGGGCATCCAATCCATCAAGTGGCATTGTCTGCACGGGGCTGACCAATTGACCAATATTTGTTTTGCCCCCCTGGGGCTTGATCACGTAAAAAGTAAAATATGAAGCAAGCACTGGTGCTGCACACACCAACAACAGAAGAATCATCTGTATACGACCACGCTTTGTCGCAGCATCAATCCTTTGACTGCCCGTTGCCGGGATGAGCGGATCTAAATCATCTTTTTGCATCAAACCTTTTTCCTTAATAACCCACTAAACAACCAAAATAAGATAGTTAAAGCAGCCAATGAAAACCACTGAAACGCATAGCCCTTATGCTTTTCTGAACCATTTTGCATAGGCGCCCAATCACGTTGCAAACCATCATCTAGACCACCTTGCACCTGTCTTAATATAAATGGCAAATACGGCGCATTTATTTGCGCAGATTGTTTTTCAATATCAAGATTTTGCTGAATTTTTTGCTTTTGTGCTGAAACATCTACATTACCCACATTCATGACTCGCGCTGGATGCTCAAACACCAAACCTTCCACTTCAACTTGCCCATCTGGGGTTATTAGAGGCGGCAATTTTTCACGATCGATGCCATCTCTAGGAACCCAACCCCGATTAATCCATATCAACTGACCACTGTATTGCAATTTCAATGGGGTTAAAACATAAAAACCAACCGTAATACCTGTTTTTGGATCTCGTCCCTGTGGGTGCGGACGGTTTTCCAGCCAAACTGTTGCATCGGGTATGTATACCCCCCTAGCAACCATACGATGGTGCTGGGCCTCTTCATAAGTCCATTGCTTTGCATTGGCTAACAAAGGTGCCGCACGTTCTTTTTTTGCTATATCAGCAGCCAACGATAACTTTTGATCCATTCGATCAACCTGCCAAAAACCTAAAGCCATGGCAATCGCGAATGTCACTAAAGCAAAAAAAGTGGCTACCGGTCTTAATAAAACTAACTGTTTAAACATAAAGCAATGATACGATGCATACCTATGAATTGGATTATCCCTATCGCTTTTTTATTGATTTTAGGCAGCCTTGGCTCAGCCCTCTTTTACATGATGCGAGACAAAGGTAAAAGCTCTAAAACCGTTTACTCTTTAATGCTAAGAATTGGCTTATCTATTGCCCTCTTTATTGGCATATGGATTGCGCACTCTTTGGGTTACATACAAAGTACTGGCATTAGAGTTGCCGGCTAATTGAGAAAATTTTTGCTTTAGTTAAATATCTAAATATTTCTGACTGACATTAAAAAACGCCGCTTAAGCGGCGTTTTTTAATGTGTGATTGTTTACATCCAGTAAACAACTACATACAGACCTAACCAAACCACGTCCACGAAGTGCCAATACCACGCAGCACCTTCGAAAGCGAAATGATTCTCAGGCGTGAAGTGACCCTTCATTGTGCGGAACAAAACAACCGCCAACATGATGGCACCCATTGTTACGTGGAAACCATGGAAGCCAGTCAACATGAAGAATGTTGAACCATACACACCAGAACTAAGTTTTAAGTTTAGATCGCTATAAGCGTGGATATATTCATAAACTTGGAAGCACATGAAAATTGCGCCCAAAGCTACTGTTGCAGCTAAGCCTTGAATAACTTGCTTACGATGACCTTCACGCATAGCGTGGTGAGCCCAAGTTACTGTTACACCAGAACTTAACAACAAGATGGTGTTGATAGTAGGAATAGGCCAAGGACCCATTGTTTTAAAGCTATCAACCAAACCGGCTGGGCCAGCATTAGGCCATGTTGCTGCAAAATCAGGCCACAACAATTTGTTATCAATGTCACCTAACCATGGCATTGCAATGCTTCTTGCATAGAACAATGCTGAAAAGAATGCGCCAAAGAACATGATCTCTGAGAAGATGAACCAAGCCATTGACCATCTGTATGAGACGTCAACGTTAACGCTGTTCATACCTGTTTCAGATTCGTGAATAGCATCACCGAACCATGTGTATAGAGATGCGATTGTCCAAATCACACCAGCAAGACACAACAACATACCAAATGTGCTGCCATTAACCCACATGGAAGCACCGTAACCAAAACCTAATAAACCTAGGCTGGTAACGATTGGATGACGTGTTGGAGCCGGTACGTAGTAGTAAGGGGCTTTTGAAACACTGGAAGACATTCTCTCTCTCCTAAAAAATCAATTCGCTACAACTGCTTTGACAATTAATAACAAAACTGTCATAAAAATTACTGCACCTAATATGCCCGCAAGAACAATATGAACAAAAGATACAGAAGACATATCTGCATCCTGACCAGACCTCTTACGCACTCCTAAAAACCCCCACAAGACTGCTCTCATAGAGATTAGAAACATCATGATGGAACTACGACTTTGCTTTTCCATACTTATATTTTCGACGGCTTACTGTTATGTTCGCCTGTAATTACTTTTTGACCATTACCCACCTCAAAGAAGGTGTACGACAAAGTAATGTTCTTTACATCTTTCGGTAAAGCTGGATCAATCACAAAAACTACTGGCATCTCACGCGATTCGTTAGGCTTAAGCGTTTGCTGCTCAAAGCAGAAACACTCCAACTTCGTGAAATGCTGTGTTGCTTGTTTTGGCGCATAACTTGGAATTGCTTGCGCTGATACTGCTCTACCTTGCGTATTAACTACTTCATAAACCACTTGAATCATTTCGCCAGGGTGCACCTGCATTGAATTTTTGACAGCACGGAATCTAAAAGGCCCCTGTGTGTTTGAATCAAATTCAACAGTGATCAAACGACTTTCATCAACTTGAGTATTCTTGCTAACCGCTTTAACCGCACGCGTACCGTAATCATTCTTACTGGTAACAACGTTAATACCTGTTACTTCACACAAAACTTTGTACATCGGAATCAAGGCATAACCAAAGGCAAACATCGCTGAGCTAATAACCACAAGTTTTAGCAACATTTGACGGTTGTAATTGGTCAGATTAAAAGCCATTGATTAACCGAATATCGCTTTCTTAGCAAAAATACCGACAAAGAAAACTAAAACAACAGTGAACAAAACTAAGCCCAAGCGTCGATTACTCGCGCTTGGGTTTGTTTTATCTTGAACCGATTGACTCATAAGTGTCCGAATACGGATTACTTAACTGTTGGAGGTGTTTCAAAAGTATGGAATGGTGCTGGAGATGGAACAGTCCACTCTAGACCTTGTGCGTTTTCCCATGCTTGCGCTTCAGCTTTCTTACCACCACGGTATGTTGGCAAAACAACAAACAACAAGAAGTAAACCTGCATCAATCCAAAACCTAGACCGCCAATCGAAGCCACAGCATTGAAGTCTGCGAACTGAACTGGATAGTCAGCATAACGACGTGGCATACCAGCCAAGCCCAAGAAATGCATTGGGAAGAATGTTAGGTTAAAGAAAATCATTGAACCCCAGAAGTGAACCTTACCGCGGAATTCATTCACCATGAAACCTGTCCACTTTGGTGCCCAGTAGTAGAAACCTGCAAATAGCGCGAACAATGAACCCGCAACCAATACATAGTGGAAGTGTGCAACTACGTAGTAGGTATCTTGAATCATGATGTCAATTGGAGCCATCGCACAGATCAAGCCAGTGAAACCACCCATTGTGAACACGAAGATGAAACCAATAGACCACAACATTGGAGTTTCAAATGTCATTGAACCCTGCCACATTGTTGCAACCCAGTTAAAAATCTTCACGCCAGTTGGAACAGCAATCAACATAGTTGCATACATGAAGAACAACTGGCCAGTTACTGGCATACCAGTTGCAAACATGTGGTGAGCCCAAACGATGAACGACAAGATCGCAATCGAACCTGTTGCATAAACCATTGAGCTGTAACCAAATAATCTCTTGCGTGCAAATGTTGGAATTACTTCACTGATGATGCCAAACGCTGGCAAGATCATGATGTAAACCTCTGGGTGACCGAAGAACCAGAAGATATGCTGATACATCACAGGGTCACCACCACCAGCTGCTGAGAAGAAGCTTGTGCCAAAGTGACGATCTGTTAGAACCATTGTGATCGCACCAGCCAAAACAGGCATCACAGCGATCAATAGATAAGCAGTAATCAACCATGTCCAGCAGAACATTGGCATCTTCATCAATGTCATGCCAGGGGCACGCATGTTAAGAATAGTCACAATAATGTTAATTGAGCCCATGATTGATGAGGCACCCATCAAGTGAACAGCAAAAATAGCCATGTCCATACCAGGACCCATTTGCACAGATAGGGGTGCATATAGCGTCCAACCAGCAGCTGTTGCGCCACCAGGAACAAAGAATGATGACAATAACAATGATGCTGCTACAGGCATGATCCAGAAACTAAAGTTATTCATACGAGCAAACGCCATATCTGAAGCGCCCACCTGTAGAGGAATCATGTAGTTAGCAAAACCAACGAAAGCCGGCATGATGGCACCGAACACCATCACCAAGCCGTGCAAAGTTGTTAACTGGTTGAATAGTTCAGGACGAATAAATTGCAAACCAGGTTGGAATAATTCCAAACGAATTAAAAGAGCCATCACACCGCCAGCCAACAAGCTAACGAATGAGAAGATTAGATACAAAGTACCAATATCTTTATGGTTGGTTGCAAACAACCAACGGCGCCATCCATGTGGATGGTCATGTGCGTGATCATCGTGATGATCGTGTGCGTGGCTTACTGTGCTCATAGTCGCTCCAATTACCTATCTATATATGTTTATTTAGCTGCGCGTGCTGCAGTGAAGTCTTTTGGCTGGATCAATTCACCAGTCTTATTGCCCCACGTGTTGCGCGTGTATGTCATAACGGCTGCCAACTCGACATCATTTAACTGATTCCACTTTGGCATTGCATTTTTACCGTTCAATAAGATTTTGTATTGACCGTCTTTAGCGCCTAAAACAACTTTTGATCCATCCAATGCTGGGAATGCACCAGCACCTTTACCGTTCGGCTGGTGGCAAGCTGCACAGTTAGCGGCATAAACTTTTTCACCACGTTGCTTTAGCTCATCCATTGTGAATGTTTTGCTTGGATCATCAGCCAAAGCTGCTAATTGTTTTTTCTTCTCAGAAGCCCATGCTGCGTAGTCTGTGTCTGAAACAACTTTCACAACGATAGGCATGAACGCATGTTCTTTACCGCACAACTCTGAACATTGGCCACGGAAAGTGCCCACTTTTTCAGCGCGGAACCATGTATCACGCACAAAGCCAGGAATCGCGTCTTGTTTTACGCCAAACGCAGGAATTGTCCATGAGTGAATTACGTCATTAGCCGTTGTTACTAAACGGATCTTTTTACCAACAGGAACAACCATCTCATTGTCAACTTCCATGAGATATGTGTCGCTCTTCTCTGCTTGGTTATTAATTTGTTCACGAGGTGTAGACAATGTTTGCAAGAATGAAATGCCTTCGCCTTCGCCCTTGATGTAGTCGTAACCCCATTTCCATTGGTAGCCAGTCACTTTGATTGTGATGTCAGCATTTGTTGTGTCTTTCATAGCAACAACTGTTTTTGTTGCTGGCAAAGCCATACCAATCACAATCAATAGAGGCACAACTGTCCAAATAATTTCTACTGTTGTGCTTTCATGGAAACTTGCTGATTGATGACCCAATGATTTACGGTGTTTGTAAATCGAGTAAAACATCACGCCAAATACGGCTACGAAAATTACCACACAGATAATCAACATCATCCAGTGTAGAACTGCTACTTCTTCAGCAACTTTTGTCGCAGCTGGATGTAGGTTTAACTGAAAACGTGCTGGACCACCCGGCATGTCATTGATAGCCCAAGCTAAATTAGCTTGGAGCAAGCCCACTAAACCAAATAGCAAACCGGCTAATGATGTGCGTTGTTTCATCTTGATTCCCATTTAATAAATTCTTGATCTATTGCATCGCACGATTACCTGTGCACGTAATATCCGGTGATTATATTTGGTGAATTTGATCTAACGCAATAAATTACTAAGTTTTTTAGAGATTTAGATAGTAACCCTTAGCCATCAGGGTGTGTGAGCACTTGCTTACTTAGCGCTTTACTCTAACAATTTGATCAGGACTAATTGTCGCCACGCCACCCTCTGCCTTAGATAAATCCTGGGTAGGTGTCCACGCATGCCCATAAACCACTTCTAGAGTTATTTTTAAGGGTAAATCTTCAGGTAAATCTGAACGCCTTGGGTTTCTTGTATTTAATAGGCCCAAATCAAAAGCATCGGCAATTAACAAATCTAGTGTTTCGTAATCCAAAGTGATGTATTCCATGTCCATCACAGGCTCACAAAACCCCGTCTTTAATAAAGCATCGCCCACATCATGCATATCCCATGCACTTGGGACACCCTTTAAATCTTTGCCATCAAAGTACTTGGTTATTTCTTTACCAGTATCTGGACCCATGTAACTAAACATGAGTAATGCATCTACTTTTAATAGCTCCCGCCACTTTTTAATGAGTAACTCTGGGTTTTCATCATCTTGCAACTCTAGGTTTGACCAAATTAAATCGACCTTATCCGTTACAAGCTCAAGGCAAGGTCGATTGATCAAATTAAAAAAGGTTTTTTTTAAGCCTTTTGCAACCAACTGGGGATTGGCAGAAAAATGTTTTGCTCTGGGATATCTTGTACTGAGCAACCCAATGTCAACTTGTCCCAAGTGACAAATTATTTGGGGCTCCATCCTAACAATCGACAACTTATCTTCCATGCGCTTTGCAATCTCAAGCGATAGAAATTTAGGCAATGAGTTAGACACTGTTGAGATTGTGGACATAGCCGTGAGTATACTCAGCGTCCCATGAAATTTCTGCTCCCTACTTCGTGTATTGGCTGTGGCAAATTTCAAGCATCTAGGATTTGTCAAAAGTGCATCAACTTACTAAAGTCCCAACAAAAAAACAGATGCTCACAATGCGCCTCAATTTGCGACGAAACAAAAACAACTTGCACTAATTGTCAGAACCAAACATCTTCATTTGATAAAACTATTTGTATTGATTGTTATGGCGGCCTATTGACCAATGCTGTTCATGATTACAAGTACAAACATCAAGTAGCAATCGCCAAGGGTCTAGTCGATACCTGGGTAGAAATTCATGGCAGCCATCATTTAATGAGCAACGCCAACCTTTTAATACCAGTGCCCATGAGCTCTCAAAAGCTATATCAGCGAGGCTTTAATCAATCATGGGAACTATGTAAATGGTTTTCAAAAAAGTTCAAGATTCAAACATCCTCATCGATTCTTTACAGAAGACACCTTGAAAGTAACCAGGCTCAAGCTACCAGAAACGAAAGAATCAAAAGATTAGAAACCGTGTTTGACATCAATCAAATTGAAATCAATATGATCAAAAATAATCGCATTGCGATCGTTGATGATGTAATGACTACTGGGGCCACATTAAGCACAATTGCAAAATTACTTAAAGATTTTGGCGCCCAAAGTGTTCATAATTGGGTAATTCTAAGAACCCCTCATAAATAAAAATGCTAAACGTTGTATTAGTCGAGCCAGAAATACCTCCCAATACTGGCAACATTATTCGCTTATGCGCCAATACTGGTGCGAAATTACACCTCATAGAACCGCTTGGGTTTCCTCTAGAAGACTCTCGATTAAAGCGTGCCGGTTTGGACTATCACGAATACGCCAACATGAAAGTTCATGCCAATTGGCAAGCATTTCTAGAATCCGAAAAACCATCGCAAGATAGGATGTTTGCCATTACCACCAAAGGCAAAGCACATCTTTCAGAGTGTAAATTTCAAGAAAATGATTACCTAGTATTTGGCTCTGAAACAAAAGGCCTAAACCAAGAGGTGCGTGATTATTTTTTACCTGAGAGAGCTCTAAGACTACCGATGCGCGCAAACAGCCGCAGTCTTAATCTTTCAAATGCTGCTGCGATTATGGTTTACGAGGCTTGGCGCCAAATGAATTTTATTGGTGGTGAATAGTTTATCGAGACTCAGGTCTCGCATCGCGACTCATTAGCAGTTTCACTGCTTCAGCAACATCTTGTTCGTTAAATAAAACCTCACACACCATGTGCGTGATTGGCATTTCAATGCCTTGTGCTTTAGCTAAATCATTGACAGCTTGAGCACATCTAACACCTTCCGCGACATGCCCCAAAGCACTTAATACTTCTGATAATTTTTTGCCAGACGCCAACTGCAATCCAACCTGTCTATTTCTGGAAAGATCACCTGTTGCCGTTAGGATTAAATCTCCGACACCAGTTAAACCCATCGCCGTCTCTGACTTTCCGCCCATCGATATGATTAACCTCATCATCTCTGAAAGGCCTCTTGTAAGTACCGCAGCGCGTGCATTTAAACCAAGCCCCAAACCATCACCAATACCTGTTGCGATCGCCAATACGTTTTTAATGGCGCCACCTAACTCAACACCCACAACATCATCGCTGCCATACACACGCATATTGCCATGATGAAAAACTTGTTGAACCAGAGCAACCAACTCTGCCGAGCTACTGGCTGCTGTTAGTGCGCAAGGCATACCTTTTGCAACCTCACTGGCAAAACTAGGTCCTGATAAAACTGCCAAACTGATGTCACGATCCATAGCATTGGCAAGCTTTAACTCACGCTCAATCACCTGATGCGGCATGAGTGATGTACCCGGCTCTAATCCTTTACATAACCAGACCCAATTTTTAGGCACTTTAGTGAGTTTTAATAAAGCATGAACAGTCTCTTTAAGACCTGAAACTGGAGTAGCAATCACCAACAAATCTTGCTCATCTGCATGAGTAAAAATTGTTTCCCAATCAGCGCCAATTTTGAGCTGCAAAGGAAGATCAATGTTTGGCAAATACTTTTGATTACGATGAGTTTTAGTCATCTCATCTGCCAAAGACGATGAGCGACTCCACAAAGTCACATCAAAGTTCTTAGGATTCTTGGAGGCGTGCATGGCCATTGCAGTACCCCATGCTCCAGCCCCAAGAAAAATGACTTTCATAGTTAGTTTGGCAAGATGATGCCGCTATCGTTTGATGCAGGAGCCGCGGCAGCCTGTTGCAAACGTTGCTCATAAAGAGCATGGAAATTAATTTCAGCCAAATGAACCGGCTGGAAACCAGCACGACTAATCATGTCTGCAATATTTGAACGCAAATACGGGAACAAAATTGTTGGGCATGCAATACCTAGTAGCGGATCAATCTGCTCTGGTGGCATTTGGCGAATTTCAAAAATACCAGCTTGATGAGCCTCCACCAAGAAAAGAACTTTGTCTTCAATTTTTGTTGTAACTGTACCCACCAATGTGATGTGAAAGTTGTTTTCATCAAGTTGGTTAGCCTGAATATCAACTTGAACTTCTAGCTTAGGCTCACCTTGATTCAAAAGAATTTGCGGAGCGTTTGGTTGCTCTAAAGAAATGTCTTTAAGGTAAATGCGCTGAATCTGAAAACTTGGATTGTTGTCCGCTGTATTAGCTGAACCGTTTGCTGCTTCTGTCATGTTTTTCCTATTTATTTACTTTTATTTAATTATTTACCTAGCAATGGGTCTAATTTACCTGCTTTATCTAACGCTGATAAGTCGTCAAATCCGCCCACATGAGTTTCATCAATGAAAATCTGTGGAACAGTACGACGTCCAGTTCTTGTCATCATCTCTTCTCTTCTAGCTGGATCCTTATCCACCAAAATTTTTTCTGTGATCACAGCGCCCTTTGAAGTCAATAATCTTTCAGCCATCACGCAGTATGGGCAAACTTGTGTGCTGTACATAGTAATTTTTGGCATTTTGGACCTTTTATTACTTAACCAATGGCAAACCAGCCTGATTCCACGCTGAAATACCACCTTCTAAACACATAATTTCTGAAAATCCAGCTTTTTTGAACTTTCCAATGGCACCACTTGCTCTAGAACCACTTAAACAAACTAAAATAATAGGCTTGTTTGTATCAAGTTTTAGATGCTTAAAGCCCTTATCAAGCTCTGAAACTGGTAAATGTTTAGAATTTGCTATGTGTCCTGAACCGTACTCTTCAGCACTGCGTATATCAACAATTTGAGCTCCTTGTTGATTAACAGACTGAACAGCAGCATGAACGCCTAGCCATTGTTGATTAAAGCGACCCAATAACTGAGGCAAAGCCAGTGCCAAGCCCGAAGTTACTAAAGTTGCTAGTAGTAATAGATTATTTGTATTTGTAAAGAAGTCCATCAGTAAATTATAGAATGTGAATATGAAACAACTCGTACTTATCCGCCACGGCGAATCCCAATGGAACCTAGAAAACCGTTTTACCGGCTGGGTTGATGTAGATTTAACACCAACCGGTGTTCAACAAGCTATCCAAGCTGGTGAAAGTTTAAAGGCTGCCGGCTATGATTTTGACATCGCTTACACATCTGTGCTGAAGAGGGCGATTCGCACCCTTTGGCACGCCCAAGAAGCCATGGACAGATTATGGCTACCCGTTGTGCATAGCTGGCGCCTCAATGAACGTCACTATGGCGCACTAGCCGGCCTAAATAAGACAGAAACAGCTGCGAAATATGGCGACGAACAAGTTCATATTTGGAGACGCTCATACGACGTAAGACCTCCACTATTAGATCCTAATGACCCTAGAACTTCGTATAACGACCCGCGTTACGCCAAATTAAAGCGCGAAGAAATACCACTAGGTGAGTGTCTAAAAGATAACGTTGCTCGCGTTTTACCGCTTTGGGAAGAGTCCATTGCTCCAGCGCTCCGCTCAGGTAAACGGGTATTAATTGCAGCTCATGGCAACAGTATCAGATCCCTAGTAAAGTACCTAGATGAAGTTTCAGATTCAGACATCATGGAAATCAACATCCCAAATGGTGTTCCATTGGTTTATGAATTAGATGACAACTTGAAACCTATTAAACATTTCTATTTAGAAAAGTAAATTATGTCCCGGTCGATTAAGAGTATTGCCCTTGTTTGCACAGGCCTCATCGCAGGCGTTGCACTAACACTGCAACTTTCTGCAACTGCTCAACAGGGCAACTCTAATTTGCCACTTGATGAGTTACGTAATCTATCTAATGTCTTTGGCCAAATTAAAAGAGATTACGTAGAACCAGTTGAAGACAAAAGATTATTAACTGATGCCATTAAAGGTATGGTGAGCGGCCTTGATCCTCACTCTTCCTATTTAGATAAAAAAGATTTTGCCGAGATGCAAGAACATACCCAAGGCAAATTTGCTGGCTTGGGTATTGAAATCACATCAGAAGATGGTGTGGTCAAAGTTTTAAATCCTATTGAAGATACGCCTGCCGCTAGAGCTGGGCTTCAATCAGGTGACTTAATTACCAGGCTAGACGACAAACCTGTGCGTGGCATGACTCTAGATCAAGCCGTTAGACGCATGCGCGGTGAACCTGGCACAAAAATTACTTTAACTATTTTTAGAAAAAGTGAAGAC
>ERZ650311.1169-NODE-1169-length-13566-cov-5.426319_pt1 | contig 13566 bp, 3 predicted proteins | sample MGYA00376247_ERZ650311 | MGnify/ENA primary metagenome ERZ650311 (study PRJEB26733, sample SAMN07839324) | wastewater metagenome | biome: small river; feature: stream; material: water | place: USA: North Carolina | collected 2016-07-28 ... | reverse complement strand
ACTATCCATTGTTACATGATACCTATGATCTCTTATCTACACCCATTGAGCGACTACATAACCAAATGGCATTCCAATAAATGGAACACACATTGGTACCCAAAACCAATGGCTTTCAACTGTAAAAGGATCGCTACCATAAATAATAGTAGAAGCAATTCGCGGCGCTAAATCGCGTGCTAAATTAAATGCAAATCCATTAGATCCTTGGAATAAACCAAGTCCACCTAAAACTAAACCAATTACTACTGGTTTAAATGGACCATCTGGTGCTTTAAGAATACCAAACATTAATAGTGCACTACCAAGGAATTGATCTAAAATCGATGAAAATAATGAGTTACTTGGATCCTTAAGAGTACCAAATGATCCAATCAATGCATTACTCTCTGCGAAATTATTAATACGGCTATAGTATACTGCAATTACTACTAACGCTCCTAGAAAGCCTCCAACTAATTGCGATGCGGTATAGCAAATAAACTTTTGGAATGAAATCTGGCCAGCTAACCATAGAGTGCATGATACAGATGAGTTAAGATGCGCACCACTCTTAAGAGCCACTACAATACCAGAGGTTAATCCTAATGCAAAACAGATTGCGATATGAATTTGATCAACTGATGAACCAGTTGATAGAGCTGCTAATACAGCTTGATGTACACCTGCTAGTGAAATATATACAAAGAATGCAGTTCCAAACATTTCTAATGCGCAGTCTTTCCAAAGAGGTCGTACTTCTTCGGCGAAGACTGCATTGCGAGGGGAATAACCATGTTCCGGGGTTGGGATATTAATTACTTGTTCAGCTCGTGACATTATTAATTATATTTGTTATCGCTATTTATATTTTAAATAACAAACCTCAGTAATAAAAAGATAAATAATTATAATGGGTGGATAATTTGAAATCAAACAAAAGTAATCAAATTTCCGCGAAGATAATATAGACAATATAAAAACACAATGTCTTCAAATAATCAACCTCTTTCGGGAAATTCTTTTGTTCCAATTCAACGGTCGAGTTTGAATTCGTTGATAACAAGTATCATATTAGACTCAGATACTGCAAATAGTTCGTTTCTAATACGTACAGGGGATAACTCATCATTTTATATCGACAAATATTCTAATGTAGGCATCAACACAACTAGTCCAGGAACTCAATTAGAAGTGGCCAGCGCTAATGGTTCATGTTTACGGTTACGGTATGGTGCAACAAGTGCCCTTGCAAATATATACGTTAGTAGCGGAGGTAATTTGAGTCTTAATCCATCTGGAGGTGAATTAAATACTAATGGTAATTTTAATATTAGTGCACACAATGGTTCTACTACTGGATTAATGTTAAATGGTACTTTAGTTCTATCATCAGCGGCGCAATTAAACTATATGACTGTTACAGCCGGCACTGCAGCTGCGAGTAAAGCAGTAGTATTAGATAATAATCGCGATATTACAAATATTCGTTATTTAACAGCATCTCAATTAACTGGTACTATTCAAACAGCAGCTCAACCAAATATTACAACAGTCGGTACATTAACATCATTAACTGTAGGTGATATTGAAATTACTGGATCATTAACTGTATCTGGAGGTGGTGGTAGTATTAATACAGCATTAGAATATCTTACAGGTATTACTCCTGGAACTGCTCTAGCAAGTAAAGCATTAGTATTAGATAGTAGTGCCAATATTGTAGGTATCTCTGGTATTGGTACTACTTCTATTACTATCGGCGGTAATACTATTGGAGCGACACAATCCGCGTATCTTACTGGTATTACTACAGGTACCGCAACTGCAAGTAAAGCATTAATTGTTGATGGTAGTCGTGATATATCAAATATTCGTTACTTAACCGCATCGCAGTTAACTGGTGAATTACAAACAGCAGCACAGCCAAATATTACATCTATTGGTACACTTACAACACTTACTATTGGTAGTAGCATTTTAGGAAATACTGAAGCAGCCTACTTAACATCAATTGGTGCTGGTACTGCGGCTGCGGGTAAAGCTTTAGTACTTGATGGTAGTCGTGATATTACAAATATCCGAAATCTAACTGCTACAAACCTGTATGGTATTATTCAAACTAGTTCACAGTCTAATATTACGTCAGTTGGTACACTTACTCAATTAACTATTAGTGGAGCAACTGCGCTTACCTCTACTATCGATGCTACTAGTTCTACTGCAGGAGGTGCATTAACTATTGATGGTGGATTAGCAGTAGCTAAAGCTGCATTTATTGGAACTAATTTAACGGTCGGCGGAAATCTAATTGTTAGTGGTACTACTACTACTGTGAATTCAAGTACTGTGGCAATAAAAGATAATGTTATTTTACTCAATTCATCACCAGCCGGATCTTATGATGGTGGTATTATTGTGCAACGTTATCAACCAATTAGTAATACAATTATTGGAGATGTTGTTGCAGATACGGCGAAAGAAACCACTACTGTAGTATCCGCTACAAGTAATACTGTAGTATTAACTACTGGGAATGCAGCTGATAATTATTATAACGGTTGGTGGGTTAAAATTAATTCAGATATCCGATATGTATCTGGATATGTTGGGTCAACTAAAACGGTTACAGTTTCAACTACATTTTCATCGACTCCTACCGCAAGTACAGCAGTATCATTATATAATAGATCCAATGCTGCATTTACTTGGAATGAAGCTAACAAACAATTTGCAGCTACTTATAATGCAAATGATTCATCAACAGCATTAACTACATTAGATTATGCTGATATGAAAGTAGCTGGGTTATATACTCTTAATCCTATTAATATTTCAGATGCTACCGAAAGTTCATCTACCTCAACTGGTTCTATTATTACATTAGGTGGTGTTGGAATCGCTAAAGCATTGCGTGTAGGTAATGGAATTTATGGTACAATTCAAACAGCAGCTCAAACAAGTATAACATCTGTTGGTACTCTATCTAGCTTAGTAGTATCTGGAAGTATTACTACTAATGGAGCCACGTTTAGTTCAACTGAAATCAATTATTTACTATCATTGTCTCCAGGTACAGCTACTGCTAGTAAGGCATTAGTACTTGATTCAAATTCAAATATCGCTGGAATTGCATCTATATCAGCTACATCTGCAACCATTGGTGGTAATGTTATTGGAGCAACTCAAAGCGCATATCTTACTGGAATTTCTGCAGGAACTGTATCTGCAGGTAAAGCATTAGTAGTTGATGGTAGTCGTAATATTATTAATATTAATGCATTAACTGCAAGTCAATTAACAGGTACATTACAAACAGCATCACAACCAAATATTACATCTATTGGTACACTTACAAATATTACTATCGGTAGCAATACTTTGAGTAATACAGAAGCTGCATATTTAACATCGATTACTGAAGGTACCGCTTCAGCTAGTAAAGCATTAGTAGTAGATGCTAATAAAGATATTACATCAATTCGTTATTTAACTGCAACTCAATTAACAGGTACATTACAAACAGCTGCTCAACCAAATATCACATCGATTGGTACTCTTACAAATCTAACTATTGGTAGTAATACATTGAGTAACACCGAAGCTGCTTATTTAACATCAATCACTGCAGGTACTGCTAGTGCAAGTAAAGCATTAATACTTGATTCTAGTACTAATATTACTGGAATAAATTCTATTGGTACGACTACATTAGTACTTGGAGGAACTAGTTTAGGAACAACACAAGCTGCATATTTAACATCGATTACTCCCGGTACAGCTGCAGCTAGTAAAGCATTAGTAATTGATAGTAGTAAAAATATTTCTGGTCTCGGTGTTATTGCTAGTAGTTTTGAAAATAATACGTCTACTCAAGTTTCATATCAAACATGGACAAATAGTCTTGGAACTCCAATTGTAGTTAATCTTGCTATTTCAAATGCAGCGCCAGTATTCGGCACTGCATCTAATCACAGAATGCGATTTATTACTAATGCTACTGTACAAATGTGGATGCAAACTAGTGGTAATGTATCTATTGGTGTTGATTCTGATACATATAAATTAAATGTAAATGGATCATTCAATGCAACAAGCTATTACAGTAGTGGTACTTTAGTAAGTTTTTCTAGTATTGCTGGAGTAACTGATGGTACTGCAAGTGCTAATAAAGCAGTAATTTTAGATGCAAGTACGAGTATTACTGGAATCAATTCAATTGGTACAACAACATTGGTACTAGGTGGAAACAGCTTAGGAGCAACTCAATCTGGATATATTACTGGGGTTACTGCCGGTACCGCAACTGCTGGAAAAGCATTGATTGTTGATGGTAGTGTAAATATCGCAGGAATTAATTCATTGTCTACAACATCACTTACAGTTAATGGAACTGATGTTAGTGCTGCAATTACGGCATCCGGTTATGTTACTGGTATTACTCCTGGAACTGGATCTGCGAGTAAGGCACTTGTATTAGATTCGAGTTCAAATATTACTACTGGAGTAAATTCATTTGCTACAACAACATTGGTACTTGGTGGTAATAGTCTAGGGGCTACTGAATCTGCGTATTTAACATCGATTACAGCAGGTACAGCTGCCGCTAGTAAGGCTTTAATAGTAGACGGTAGTCGAAATATTGTTAACATTAATGCATTAACCGCAACTCAATTAACTGGCACATTACAAACTGCAGCACAAACAAATATTACATCAGTTGGTACTCTTACTGGATTAACAGTATCTACTTCATCAAATGGCGGCATTTCATTAAGAAAGACTGATGCATCGACTACTAGTATAGCATATCCATTGGAGGTATGTCATTACTTATCTTCTGGTAATGGTGGTGTTGGTATTGGTGCTGGAATGACATTTAATGCAACAAATGGGTCTGGTAGCGTAATTTCATATGGACGAATATATGCAGTTTCATCGGATGTTACGCATAATGCACATGCTGGTGGGTTAGGATTTTCAACTGTAATTAGTGGCAATTTTGCAGATGTATTAACTTTAACCTCATCATCAACGACAAATTCTACATTAACTTTAATTGGCGCATCATCTACAATTTCAGCTACTAATTTAACGGGAACTCTAACTACCGCAGCTCAACCAAGTATTACATCGGTTGGCACTCTTACTTCTTTAGCGACTGGAAATATTACTTTAAATGGTACATTAATCTCGGCTACTGCTGCTGAGATTAATTATACGGCTGGAGTTACGGCAGGTACTGCTATTGCAAGTAAATCATTAGTATTAGATTCATCAAAAAATATTGCAGGTGTAGGTTCTATCGGGTTAACTGGTGGTAATATTATGCTTGACTTATATGCTGCTACATCTAGTGCAAAATCTGCAGTTACTCTCCGTAATGATACTCGTACAATTGAATACGGTCTTATGGGTACTACCGCAGCAGCCAAAGCAAATATGTTTTATATTTTCAATAATGCTGCATATGCTTTATTAATTGATTCGAATAGTAATATTGGCATTGGGGTAGATCCAAATTCATCATACAAATTGAATACAACTACAGTAAATGCTACGTCATACTATGTTAGTGGTAGCTTAGTTGATCTGTCGAGTGTATCGTATTTAAGTGGAATTACTCCTGGTACGGTTTCTGCTAGTAAAGCCATTGTAGTTGATTCTAGTTCAAATATTACATCTGGATTAAATTCGGTTACTATGTCTACATTAGTACTTGGTAGTACTATTATTAGTAGTTCTGAAATTGCAGTAATTGATGGAGTAACTCCTGGTACTGCTGCTAATAGTAAAGCATTAGTATTAAATGGAAGCGGAAGTATTACCGGTATTACTTCTATTTCATCTACCACTGTTACTATTGGTGGTAGTCAACTTGATGGTACTGAAGCTGGATATCTTGATAGTGTAGTTGCTGGTACTGCAGCTGCTAGTAAAGCATTAGTATTGAATGCTAGTTCAAACATTACTACTGGTATTAATTCATTGACTATGTCTTCATTAATACTTGGTAGTAATACTTTAAGCTCTACTGAAGCGGGATATTTAACATCTATTACTTCAGGTACTGCTGCAGCTAGTAAAGCATTAGTATTAAATTCAAGTTCAAATATTACAACCGGAGTAAACTCATTTGCTACAACTACATTAGTACTTGGAGGTAACAGTTTAGGCGCTACTGAATCGGCCTATTTAACATCCATTACTGCCGGTACTGCAGCTGCAAGTAAGGCACTTGTATTGAATAGTAGTTCCAATATTACTACTGGATTAAATTCATTGACTGCTACTAGTTTAGTAACTACAAATTTTTCATTAGGTGGTACTTCAGTTACCGCAACTGCAGCACAATTAAATTTCTTATCTGGAGTAACTGCTGGTACTGCAGCTGCTAGCAAAGCATTAGTATTAAATTCCAGTAGTATCATAACTACTGGAATTTCATCGCTATCTGTTGGTATTGGCAGAACTTATACATCTGGAACTCAGTGTGCAAATATAGTAATTCCTTCACAAACATTTGTAAATCAAAATAGTGGCGGTACTGATTCTACATTTCAATCAGTATTATCAATCGCAAGTACCGGATTAAATGCTCCAAATGCCGGAGGAAATCCTATTGTTACTACGAATGCGGCTACGGTATATATTGCTGGTGCATTTGGAATTGGTAGCAATATTTCAATTACAAATAATTATGCACTTTATGTAGCTGCAGGTACTTCATTCTTTGGTAGTACTATTAGCATGAATGGTACGCTATTTACATCAACTCAAGCCGGATACTTATCTGGTATTACTGCTGGTACTGCAGCTGCTAGCAAAGCATTGGTTCTTGATTCTAGTTCAAATATTACAGGCATCAATAATTTAAGTATAGATGGAGTTTTAACTGTAGGTACAAGTGGATCTTCTGATAATAGAATCAACTTTAAAGGGGTTTCTGGAGATACTACCGATAATTTTACAGTTTTGGCTGAACGATTGTATAATGGTACTGATATCTCAGAATTATTGTTATTTAAAGGTAATGATTTATCAACTGGGGGTTCTGGTCCAGATCGTATTCGTTTACGCGCGCCGCAAATTGTATTTCAAGTTGCTGGAGAAATATATTCAGCATTAGCTGATAATAATACTATTATGGCTATTCAAAATGATAATAGTGTAGCAATCAATACTATATTATCAATTGGAACATCTAGAAATTATGCTAATAGTGCATTTGGTGCAAATATTAATGTAAATGATTGTACTCTTTCAAATTCATATACTGCAGCAAGTAGTACTGATTCAGGGCATTACAAAAAGGTATCTATTGGAGTATCTACTTTAACAACCGTAGTAAATACTGCAGTTACTACTACAAATGCATCATCATTATTTATTCAAAGCGCTCCAGTTGCTGGTACTCGAATGACTATTACAAATGCATATGCATTATATGTAAATAGTGGAAAAGCATTCTTTGGAGGCGAAACAACAATTAATTCAGGTGGTAATAGTGGATTAAGACTTATAAATTCAAATAATGGAGTCAGTGATAATTGTAATATATTATTCACAAATAATAATCGATCATTTGAATTAGGTATTCGTAGCGCTGCTGCTGGTACTGGACCAGCAAATGGATTTTATATTTATGATAATGCTAATGCTGCAATGAGATTTACTATTGCTAGCACCGGTAATGTAGGCATTGGGCATAATGCACCACAAGCTAGATTAGATATGGGCCTTACTGCAGCTGATCGAATCTTAGCAGTATTTGCAGGCGCATCTGGTGGCGATTTCTATGGATTTGGTGCAAATAATAATGTCGCATTATATCATACAAAATCAAGTCATACATTTTATGCAGGATCTACTGTGGGCGCTACAGGAACTCAAGTATTTACAGTTGGGTCAGATGGTAATGCATTTGCATCGGCAGGATTACATGCATCAGGCTATAGCGTACTTTCTAGTGGCGCGGGAGCTCATATACATTATGCACTAAGTCAAGCTCAATTCTTTGGATATGATTATTCTGCTGGTCAATATAAAGATGTTAGTATCAATAGTGGAAGTATTTATGCTAAAACAAGCGCTGGTGCAATTGGGTTTGGAGTTGGTATTAATACAACTACAATGAATGCCGCATTAACTGTATTGGGTAATAGTAATTTCTTAGATGGTAGTTACAATAAATGTATTCAGGCTATAGGTGCCGGTGGAGTAAGTATAATGATAGAACCTCATTCAGGTAGTAGTGGTACTACTACTAATGCAGGCTGGATTGGCACTAGCACTACTAATGATCTACGGTTGGGTACAGATAATGCAACTCGTATGACAATATTATCAGGCGGAAATGTTGGTATTGGTACAAATTCTCCTGGTGTTTTATTAGATGTAAATGGTATAGCATCAGGTGTCAGAATAAGAGCTACTTCAGGAAACGCATCTGCTTGTTTTATTGGAGGATGGGATGATTCTGGTTATTGGGGTTTAGGAGAACATGGTGGTGCTGATACTGTAAGATTAGGAAAGTGTGATTCAAGTGGATCATGGTCTAGTGGACGATCAAGTTTAGCAGTACAAACATTATTTTATGCCGGTTCATTAACAAGTGATTCCGATTATAGGTTAAAGACTGATATTACCCCATTATCATATGGTTTAAATGAAATATTAAATTTGAATCCTAAAAAATATAAATTATTGAGTGATGATAAAATATATTATGGGTTAATAGCTCATGAAGTTCAAGAACAATTACCAGAGATAGTAATCGGCGAAAAAGATAAAATCAATGACAATAATGAACCAGTTTATCAAGGTGTAGATTATGTTAAAATAACCCCGGTATTAATTAACGCAATTAAAGAATTGCATACTAAAAATGTTGAATTAGAGCAGACAATTCAAAATCAAAATAATTTAATTAATGATATTTTAGCAAGACTACAACAATTAGAAAATTAAAAAATATAAAATTATTATCATCTTTTTTTATCATTCGGAAAACCCGAAACTATTGTAGACATAATATAGCAATAATGTCGATATTTAAACCTCCAACACCAGTTATTATTGCTAGTAGTGGCGGTGGCGGTGGTGGTAGCGGAACCTCGTTAAACACTTCTGACGCATCAGTGATTTTAAATACAGATCCAGATACTGGCTCGAGTAATGTTATTATTACAACTAACAATGAGCAGGCTATAGTTATCAATGAATCGCAGAATGTTTTAATAGGTTCTGCATCATCTCTACCACCGCAACGACTAGTAGTAACCACTCCAAATGGAAGTGGTATTGCTTTAATCCATGAAAGTAATCAATCGCAAGCTACACTAGATATATCGACATTAGGAACATTATCTATTAGAACAGCTGGAGATACGATAGATGCAATTGGAAATGATTTAATGTTAGACGATAGTTCTATCATTTTAAATGGAATAACTGTTAATGCTACAGGAACTCAATTAAATTATTTAGTGGCAACTCCAGGCGCAGCAAGTCCATCTAAGGCATTAGTATTGAATTCAAATTCAAATATATCCGGTATTAATGCATTATCTGCAACTAACTTAACTGGAATATTACAAACTGCATATCAGCCAAATATTAATCGAGTATCTAATTTGAATATAGAAAATACTCTTTCATTAGGAGGCACTAGTGTACAATCATCAGCAATTGAATTAAATTATGTAAATGTAACTCCTGGATCTTCATCTGCAAGTAAAGCATTGGTATTGGACACTAGTAGTAATATCACTGGTATAAATGCATTAAGTGCTAGTCAATTAACCGGCACTATACAAACAGGAGCACAGCCTAATATTACGTCACTTGGAACTGTTTCAAATTTGAAATTAACTGGTTATTTAGGGGTTGGTACTAACTCACCATCGACTGATATCGAAATATATTCCACATCTAATCCAGTTTTAAAATTAAATAATGGTACATTTTCATCCAATATTGCTATTGATGCTAATGGAAATTTAAAACTAAATTCCGATGGAAATGTAATTATTCAAAATAATCATTCACTTCAGCTTAATGGCAATGGAGAGATTTTTGGAGCAAATCGAATTTCCGCGTCATATTTGGTTGGTGTTATTGAAACTAGTTCACAACCAAACATTACTACTATAGGAGAATTAACTAATTTAGTAGTAAATGGTACTATTGGAGTAGGAACCAATTCACCCAATAAAAAAATTGAAATAATTGATTCTTCTGGTAACTGTCTTAGATTATCAAGAACTAATAATTACTATGCAGATATACTAATTTCAACTACTGGCGACTTACAATTATTACCGGTTGGTGATATTGTATTAGGTTCGGGTACTTCAATTAAATTAAATGCTGGTACTATTACTGGATTATCATCAATAACTGCTACTAGTATTACTGGAACATTAGCAACAGCAATTCAATCTAATATTACTACAATTGGAACTCTTGGATCACTTACAGTTACTAATGGTATATCTGCAGGTTCATTAAATGCTACTACTATTACTGGTACAATACAAACAGCAAATCAGACAAATATTACTTCTATTGGTGAACTTGGATTACTAGTAGTTACTAATGGAATTTCCGCAAATTCGATAGAAGTTAATGATATTACTGGTACTTTATTAACAGCATCACAACCAAATATTAATGAAATTGGAGTATTAACAAATTTAACTGTTAGTGATACATTAACTGTCGCAAACATTAATGCCACTGATATTTATGGAGCATTAGGAACCGCAAATCAATCAAATATTACTACCGTCGGTACTTTATTTTCATTAAATGTTTCCGGAGCAATTGAATCTAATTCTTTAAATGCTACTACGATTACTGGTACTCTACAAACAGCAAATCAATCTAATATTACTACAATTGGAACTCTTGGATCACTTACAGTTACTAATGGAATTTCTGCTGGTTCATTGAGCGCTACTACAATTACAGGAACTTTACAAACAGCATCACAAACTAATATTACTACTGTTGGTACCTTAACTCGAGTATATACATCCGGTAAAATTGGTATTGGTATGACTAATCCCGCATATGAAATCGATATTACTTCAAGCGATGGTAAAATGTTACAAATTTTGTATAATACAAATACAGTATCATTTGATATTACTAGTAATGGCGATTGTTCATTATCAACTAATAATGCAGAATTAATTTTAGCTAATGGTACTGGATTAACTTTTAGTGGAGGTGGTACTATTAGTGGATTAACTACATTAACTGCAACTAATGTTTATGGTACAATTCAAACCGCATCGCAGCCAAATATTACTACTATTGGAACTTTATCAACTTTATCTACTACAACTATTTTAATCGGCGATACACATACATCTAATTATGATTTATCTATTGTTTCAAATACTGGTCGTTTATGTTCATTTACATATGGATCAGTAGTAGTAACAAATCGCGTTGCTACTGGCGAATATATAATTAATTCATCTACTGGTAGAATTGCATTAGATACTGATGTTGATCTAGTGTTAAATGGTGGTACTATTATCGGATTAGATAATATTTCAGTTACAAATTTATCTACTACTATTACACAAGCATCGCAGCCAAATATTACTGAAATTGGTACATTAACTGAATTAACTGTATCCGGATTAGTATCACTTACTAGTAATAATGCAACTGCATTATCAGTTAGTGGAGGTGCACATATTTATGGTGATTTAACAGTTGATGGAGATTTTACATTTGGTGGCACTCTATCATTAAATAATCTTAATTTATCAACATTATCGGTTACAGGAGGTTATACAGCAAGTTCATATACTAATGGTGGTACATTGACTATTACTGGAGGTACTGCTATAAGTGATAATTTATACGTTGGTACTACATTGGATGTTGGTACTTCTATTAGTCTTGATGGTACTGTATTAGATTTTAGTAATTTAAATCTATTATCAAATATCACAACTGGAACTGTATCAGCAAATACCATTTTTGTAGCAGATAGTAGTGGAAATTTATCTGGATTTAATCAATTGTCTGCAACCGAATTATATGGTTCTATCGAAACAGCTACCCAAACTAGTATTACTAGAGTAGGTACATTAAGTGATTTAAATGTATCTGGATACCTAGGAGTGGGTACTATTACGCCATTACAACAATTAGAAATTAATTCTACTACTGGAGACTGCTTACGATTATCGTATGATAAAGCTACTTCATCAACTAATTTTGCGACTTTCTTGATGTCATCGGCAGGTAAACTAACAATAACATCATCCGGCGGAGCTACTACGATACCACAAATATCAGCAACTCAAATATCATTAGGTAATACATCTAATACAACAATGCCACTAGAAATCGGATTTACTGCATTTGTTTTTAGTGGCGCATATGCGTACAATACAAGTACTAACTCCAAGGGTACAATTGCAGCTGGTGGTACTACAAGTTATAATTATAGTATTAGGGCATTAGGTCGGATATTATGTACTCAAAGTGTTGATGTTACTTCTGATCGTCGATTGAAATACAACATTAAAGATCTTAGTGATGACTATTGTGCTAAATTTGTAAACGACACTACTCCAGTGTCGTTTAACTGGAAGAATGGCGATTCAATGGCATCATATGGTTATATAGCACAAGATTTACTTCGCCATGGATTCGATGACTTAGTTAATTTAGCACATGATGATAACATGGAACAGGAAGTAGATACTGATGGATTAATCAGTCCTTCTGGAATCAAATTTACTATCTCATATCAACATATCATTCCAATTCTAGCAAAAAATCAGAAGAAATTGATGCAAGAAAATAAAGAACTTCATGAAAAGGTTGATAAACTAATGGATATTATACAACAATTAATGAGATAAAATATCTGTTAATACTTGATGAATATATGAAACCAAAGGGTTTCTAAAATTGATTGATTTCTAATATAAATATATACGAAGATAAGATCGCTAAAATCATTTCAAAATGTACAAACTAATTATTGCCAGAAATTTGACTAATGGAATTGGTATTAATAATACTATTCCATGGAAATCAAACTCAGAAGATATGCAGTTTTTTAAATCAAAAACAGTTAATCAGATTGTAATCATGGGGCGAAAAACATGGGAATCACTTCCAAACGCACCATTAAAAAATAGAATTAATATTATTCTTACAAGTAATCCAGATCAAGTCTCGGTCGATAAAAATACTAATACATGCTTTGCATTCAAAACAATTAAATTGTGTGATAAATTTATTAACGCACATTATCCAACTTTAGAACGTTGGGTTATTGGTGGTGAAGCAATCTATAATGCATTTATGGAAAAAGAATTAGTAACGGATGTATATCTATCACAATTTAACTCTATGGAACCATGTGATAGATTCTTTCATTACTTTAATAAACATGATTTACATGGATTTCAATTTATTTCGGCAACTGATTCAAAAGATGGTTTATTTGCGGTTCAGCATTATTGCAAACGCAATTATGAAGAGTTAGCTTTACATAGATCGGAAGAGCACACGTCTGAACTCCAGTCACGATCAGCGATCTCGTAT
>ERZ650311.1167-NODE-1167-length-13574-cov-15.417708_pt1 | contig 13574 bp, 16 predicted proteins | sample MGYA00376247_ERZ650311 | MGnify/ENA primary metagenome ERZ650311 (study PRJEB26733, sample SAMN07839324) | wastewater metagenome | biome: small river; feature: stream; material: water | place: USA: North Carolina | collected 2016-07-28 ... | reverse complement strand
TTGAACACGCCCTTGCGCAGCCGCTCCAGCTCGCTGACCTTCTGCCCGCCCTCCGCAGGAACCTCCAGCAGCCGCAACAAGGCAGACGCGGACTCCGAGGTCAGCTGCTCGCCGAGCTGGCGCCACAACCGGGCGTCCGCCGCGTTGCGGCCGTCGCCGATCAGCCGCTCCAACGTGGTGATCCCCGGCAGCAGCGCCTGACGCTTCCGCAGCCATGTCACTGCGTCGCCGAAGATCGCCTTCGGTCCGTCGCCGGTCATCCACGCCTGGTCGACGATCCACGACGTGAGCTCCGACTCCATCTCGCCGAACGGCTTGAGTCCGTACACCTGCTGGATTTCCCAGGCGTGTTCGAGCTTGGTCTTCTCCCGATCGGTGTACCGCTTCACCATCGACGGATCGGAGATCTCCAACTGCTCGGCCAGATACTCGATCAACGCGGGCGGGACATCCAGCGGATCAGCCAGGAACATTCCCAGGTGACGCACCGTCACCACCTGCACCGCGAACCCCAGACGGTTGTAGTCGCGCCGCCGCGCAGCGATCAGCCGCCGGTCCTCGTCATCCAAGTAGCAGTAACGCTCCAGCTCCTGCCGAGACAACGCACCGAACCGGCCATAGCCGCCCTCATCAGTCACGACGACATGAAATCACCTACAGCGCAAGGTCGCTCGGCGATTGCCCCTTAGCGCCGGATTTCGTCAATCTGCTCCCCGACCCCCTTGCCGAGCTGAGACAACACCAGAGCGCAGCAGGTGGGGGCGTGATTCCCGCGATTCTGTTCGTTGAGATGTGGGGGCTGTGGGATGACCAGCCGCACGCCGTGCCGCAGCACTGGGCCGAGCTGTCACCGCTGGCTCGGGTGCTGTGGGCGCGCCTGCTCTGCCTCCACCTGGACGGACTGGAGGACGGACTGGACACCAGCCCTGCCGCAGTCATAGCCACAGCCGCCGCCCGCACCGCCTGACCTCACCCGATCCCGACACCCTGGAGTCCCTGTGTTCCCTGACCGTCTGACCGCCGTAGCGACCGCCGCCCACAACGCAGGTGCCCGCGACCATCTGCACAACCTGGGCGCCGTCCACCAGGCCGCGCACCACGCCACGCTCACCCTGGACCGATACGCGCCCGAGCAGCTGCCCGCGTCCACCTGGGCCGCGATCCTGACCGAGTACAGGCGCGAAGCATGACCGCGCCTGCTGACCTGGCCGCCCAGATGATTTTTTCCCGCGATCGTCTGCGAGACATGCGCGAAGTCACCGCCGATCTGCTGAATCGCACCTACGCCGGACTGGACGCCGCGACCCTCACCAGGGACATACTCGGGCACCCGCTCACCGCCGAGCAGGCCCTCACCGAAGTGCATGAGGCATTAGCCGGTCTGGACCGCGCCCTGGCGATAGCCGATCACGCAGTGACTGACCTGCTGAGCTACACCGGCCGGGAGCTATAGGGGCGTGCCGCTGTACTAGTACCGCTCGGGACCGGGCAAGGTATCCGGCATGACCACACCCGTCCTGCCAGCGCGTATGACCACCCAGCTGGGCCTGCATTCGTGAGCGATGCCGCGACCAACCTCACAGGCTGGGCAATTGGAGCATCCGGCGCGGTGTTCGGGTTCCTGGCTTGGCGCGCCTCACGCGAGCGCCAACCGTTCCGACTCGGTGAGAAACACGACGACATCGTGCAGCTCACCCGCACGAAACGCCCGACCGTGCAGATCCTTGAGGTGTTCGTGTTCGGTAACCGGGCACTCATCACCCAGGACCGAGCCGCAACTGTGGAGTTCCGAAGACTGGAGCGAGACCAGTCCCTGATTCTCAGTGTGGAGGGCATACGGCCTGGTGAGAGCGTCACTGTGCGTTACCGCTATGTGTGGCCGTGGGATTGGTTTGCGAGCCGTCCGAGTGTCCCGCTGTGGCTTCACAAGCGCATAAACAGATCGACCGCGCAGGTCGCCAAACGCGAGGAAGCTCTGCGCGAGAATCACCAGGTGTGGAAGTACTGGAGCAATCACCTGCTGTGACTTACCCGGCGTGCCGCTGTAGTAGTGCCGCTCTGGACCGGGCAAGGTATCCCGCATGACCGACGCCCAGCCCGCGAGCATCACCGAGCGCCCCCGATGGTCTGCCAGTGAGGCAGCCCGACGCTGTGGAGTAGGCCGCGCCACCATCCAGCGCGCTCTGGACGCCGGCCGACTGCCTGGAGCCGTCCGCACGGATAAGGGCTGGCAGATCCCCCTGGAGGCCCTGCTGGCTGCTGGGTACACACCCGACCGTCCGAGCGCACCCCACCAGCCCACGCCACCCCAGGCCCGCCCTGCCCGCGAGCACCACCGGGCAGCCCCCGCCCCTGACCTCGAGCACGCCCAGCGAGTAGCCGAGCTGGAGGCCCTGCTGGCAACCGAGCGCGCCCGCGCCGATCTGGAGCACGCCCGCAGGATGGCAGCCGAGGCTCTGGCCGCAGAGCGCGCCGAACGCGTGGCCGACCTACGGCACGCCCTGCGCATGATCGAATCAGCGCCGCCCGAGCACCCGACCGAGCAGCCAGCCAGCACCGCGCCCGATCCTGTAACCCCAGATCACAGCCCGATCCGACGCCGCTCGGGTCTGCTGGGCTGGGTGCTCGGAGACTGACCACCCGGCAGCCGGCCTTCGGTATCCGAGGCCGGTCGAACCGCGGACTCACCCGCACCCGCTCACAGGCCCGCACAGCTCCACCACCGCATCACTCGGGTATTCATCCCCAGCGACCATCCCCAGGCCCCCAGCCACACGCGGCACAACCGCAGCATTGCGCCGCGTGTGGCCGACCCCTGGTGTTCTGCCCCTGTGGCTTGCAACCTGTGACCCCGCCGAGACCCGCGCACCCACACCGAGACCAGCCCGCAGAGCAGCCAGAGCCTCACCAGCCGCCAGCCGATCCGCCTCACTGCCCGAGTGCCACACCGCCCGCTCCGCAGCCACCACCTGCGCCAGAGCAGCCAGAGCAGCCCCAGCCCCCACCGCCACACCCGCAGCATCCAGGCCGACCGACCCACGAGACCACCGCAGCGACCGACCCCGACCTGAGCGCACAGCCAGACCAGCCCCCACCAGCGCATCCAGCGCCAACCGAGCGCCGTAACTGGGGTCACCAGCAGCCACGCCCGCCCCCGCAGCGAGCACCTGGGTTGTCTGCCCGACCTCACCGAGGAGCGACCACACAGCCCGCGCCCGATGCCCGAGCACCGACCACACCGGGGAGAGAACAACCGCAGGGTCTAGGGGAGTGCCCCCCATAGGGGTGTCTGCATCATGTGGCAGATCCCCCCGGTAAAGCTCCGCAGCCAATCCTGGAGTCCCGAGCGTGTACCGACTGGCCTCACTGGCTGGGCCGTCGTAGTGACTGCGCGCCACCTCGAGCACCCCCAGATCCACCAGACTCCGCAGCCGTCGGTGTGCCTCACGCGCCGAGCAGCCCAGCCACAGCGCCAGATCCCGCACCGCCACAGGCCGACCCACCAGCCCGCGCCCGTCCAGGTACCTGTGCGCGATCACCGCCACTACAGCCGCAGCCGCATCGTGATCCGTCCAGGTAACCGCCAGCTCCAGCCACGCATCACAGCGCGCTCTGTCGTCGGCACTCACCGCCCCCCGATACGACGCCCACAGCTGGGCCTGCCGCGTCCAGTGCGACCGACCCCGGTCTGCTCGGGCCGAGTACTTCCCGAACACCGACCGCGTGGCGTAGTGCTCTCGAGCCTCATCCCAGGACCGCACCCCGTGGCACCACAGCGCCCACGCCGCCCGACACGCGAGCACCGACCGATCCGCACCAGGACCAGGCACCAGCTCCAGCGCCGCCAGCTGCTCGGGCGTGAACCGATCCCGCCGCCGCCATGCCCGAACAGTCGGGCCGGCCGGCACCGAGACCGGGGCCGCACTCGGGCTGTGCGCCACGCTCACAGGTCGGTAATCAGTCGGTAGGCCCACAGCTGCCAGAGCGTCCAGAGCACGCCGAGCGGCCGAGCGTGCCGATAACCGCCGACCATCCAAACCGATCGGAACCGACTGCGCCGCAGCATCTTTCAACGACGCCGAACCTGGCAGACGCAACGCTCCACCGACACCCTGCCTATGGTCCAGCTGCCGAGCCGACACCCCTGCCCACAGCCGCACCTGCTCCACCAGATCCACCAACCGCGCGCGGGCCTGTGCGCTCGGGCAGCCGAACACCGCGTGTTCACTGTCCACCGATCCCGACGCCGCGAGATAGACCAGGGACGCGCCCACCTGCTCCGCAGCGTGCAGCAACTCGGACCGCACCACCGACGCGCACCCGTCCAGGTCCAGCGTCACCAGGTCGGGCCGTATCGGTGCCACCACGACGAGTCCGTTGGTGTGGTCTGCCTGGAGCATGAGCTGGGCCGCGTCACCCTCACCGACTGCTCGGGCCTGGTTGTCCCGGCCTGTGGGTTCAAGTAGCCGAGCGGGCTGGGTCGGGTCCACCAGCAGCGCCACAAGGTCGGCATATCGCGGGCCGTCTGCGCCTGTGGCTGTGTCTGCCCTGCTCGGGCGTTGTGACGAAATCGGGGTGTCTGCCAGCGACACACTCCCCGGAGATGGTGCAGTCGCCGTGTTGGGTTGTACCCTCACGAGTGAATCCAGTTCTTTGAGCGGAACAGATTTAGCGACGGAACCGAGTTGGTAGCTCGACCGCCGCACTTACTTTGAAGGCCCTCCAGCTTCCAGGCTGGGGGGCTTTCTTCATTCCTGGGTCACGGTGCCACCTCACCCGCAGCCGAGTCGGTAGGCGCGCCGCCCCTGACCGCAGCCGCCGAGGCAGTGTGCAGCTCCAGTAGGCCCAGCTCTCGGGCCTGTCTCATCCACTTATCTGCCGTGGGCTGCCCGACCGTCCAGCGTTCAGCGATAGCCCGCCGCGCACTCTTTCCCGAGGCCCTGGACTGTCGCGCCAGCTCTGCTACCTGCGCGAAGTGCTCGGGTCCGTGGGTTGGTGGACGCCCTGCGCGCTTGCGCGCTGGCTTCTCAGGCTGGTTGAACCTCGACCAATCCACTTCTATCGGGCCGGCATCGGGCAGCGCGTCGTCTTCTGGGAATACTTGCCCCAGCTCGACAGCAGCCGCTGCCAGTCGCCGCACAGGTATCGCGTGCAGATCGTCGGCTGTGATCTGACCGCCGTCCAGGGGAACTACCCGCAGGTCCAGCAGCACAGGACCGCCGATCGTGCGCCCTGCTCGAACCTCATAGGTGCAGTTATGTCCTGCCAAAGTCACATGAACCGGCCGAGGCGATCCCACGACTCCACGGACAGATCGAACATCGCCGCGCCGTTCCCCTGGCAATAGCTCGGAGCGCCGCCCTAATTCCGTCATAGCCGAAACAGTAGAGACCTACCGATAACACCGCAATAGTGGGGGCATGACCATCCATCAGCCGCCGACCCTGGCCGAGATCCGCGAGCGCCCCACTGTGTCGGTGCCCGAGGCTGCCGCAGTGCTCGGAATCAGCGCCCAGAGCGCCTATCGAATGAGCCGAGACGGACGCCTGCCCGTGGTGAGGCTGGGCCGCACCCTGCGCGTGCAGTCCGCTGCTCTGCTCCACCTGCTCGGAGCAGAGCAGACCGACACCGAGGGCACCCGATGACAACTACCGAAAGAGACGAAACAATTACTGCCGCAGCTGTTTTCGATCGTCATGCCGACCTCACGCCGCCCGAGTATGCGATAGATGACGCCGAGCCGTTCAGCGTGCAATACGCCCGAGTGCAGACACAGGTCGAACTGTGGGAAGCCGTGCGCCGATACGAGCAGCAGAACCGCAGCTTGGACGCGGAAGCCGCCGCCATAGAGCGCGCTCTGGACCGAGCCGAGCAGGCCGAGGCCCTGGACCCCGCCGAGGACCGGGAGCGAGCAGAGCGCCGAGCAGAGCAGGCAATGGCCGACCGTCGCAGCCGCGTCCACCTATGGGCGGCACAGCGCGGTCTGCGCTATGTCGTGACCGCCAGCACCGACCACAACGGGAACCGAACCGAGCAGCACCGCCTCACCGCACCAGCTGGACACCTGGACCTGGAGTTGGAGCCGTGGGAGTACGCCCGCCCCCTACTGCTGGACAGCCAGCAGGTAGTCCCCAGCGTCAAAGGCGACACCCTCGACGCCGTGGAGACCTGGCTGGGCCTGCCGCATGACCCCGCCGAGTCGGGCACACCCCGGCCGGCACGCACCCCCCGCGAGTAATCCAGTCCGACTGTTCCGCTCACACCCTTGGAGACCCACCGCATGAGCACCAACGACACCCCGCAGCTCGGACTGTTCGCAGATCCCAGCTGTGCCCGAGACGAGGCCGAGGCCCTGGCCCGCCTGTGGCACCTGGACGCCGAGCGCCACCTGGCCCGCATGATCGTCGCCGGCACCGACTTCGACGCGCACCACCTCACCGAGCAGGGCCTGGCCGATCCCCCGCGCCGTCGCCTCATGTCGGGCCTGTTCACCAGCGCCCACAGACGGGGCCTGATAACCAAGGTCGGCTATCACCCGTCCAGGCGCGCTACCTGTGGCGCTGTGATCGCTGTGTGGCGTGGCACCGACCAGGGCCGCGAGCACGCCCACCGCCTGCTCACCGAGGAGCCGGCGCGATGACCGACCCGACACCGACCGCGCTCACCCTGCGCGTGCATGGGCTGCCCTACTCGGAGATAGCCGCCCAGCTCGGACACCCCGACACCGACCACACCCGCCGTGTCGTGGGCGCCGAGCTGGCACACACGCCCTATGCCATGTTCGGGGAGTATTGGGCCGTGCATGTTCTGCGCCTGGACTCGCTGGTGGAGGTACTGCGCGCCACTGCCCAGACCCGGCACCCGACCGAGCAGACCCGCGCCGAGCAGGTACTGAGGGACACGCTCACCGAGCGCCAGACCACCCTGGAGGCCCTGGCATACCGACTGGCACAGCAGCGCGCTGAGAAAGCCGCACAGCAGCAGCCCGCCGGCCACCGCTCGACACTGGGAGCCGAGGCAGATCAGCACCAGATCCTGGCAGACCATGAGCAGGCAGATTCACGCATCGAGGACACCCGCCGATGACCACCCGGAAAAAGGCCGGCAAGAGCAGCCGCACCAGCCCAGCCCGCATAGATCACCGCGCCCGAGCTGCCGCAGCTGTGCGTATGCGCACCGAGGGCCTGAGCTACCGCGACATAGCCGCAGAGCTTGGGTTCACCAGCGAGAACGCCGCCAACAAGGCCGTCCTGTCTCTCATCAATCGCACTGAGACCGAGGCAGTGACGACACTGCGCGATCTGGAGGGCCTGCGCCTGGACCACCTGTGGCGCAAAACCATCCGAGGGATAGAGCAGAGCGAGCAGACCGAGCAGGGTGTGAGCGCGCCCCTCATCGGTGCTGCCGTGCGCATCAGTGAGCGCCGCGCCCGCCTGCTCGGGCTGGATATCCCTGCCCGCATGGATCTGCGCACTGAGACGGTGGACCTCGAGGGGGCCATGCGCGAGTTCCAAGAGCTTTTCCAGATCCACCCACGCCACCCCCTGACCGACCCTGAGCAGTGAGGACACCACCAGCCATGACCACAGCCACCCCTACGCCCCAGAGCACCCCCGACCTGACCGCCGCTGGGCTGGCCGACCGATTCAAAGGCGACGCACACAAGCGCATGAGGCAGGCCCGAGAGACAGCCGACCATCTGGAGGCTGTGCTGGAGTGCATCGACGCCGGCGAAATCACCGCGACCGCCACCGAGATAGCGCGCCTGGAGGGCGCTGACCTGGCCCTGCGCCTAATCACCACGCCGCAGCCGGCCGGCCGACGACGAGGCTCCCGCAACGAATAGCCCAGCACTCCCGCAAAAGCGCGACCTGCTCCACCGATCCCCCGGCCGAGCAGGTCGCGCTTTGCGTTGCGTGGCATGACCGCGAGCACCACCCGACCGAGCAGCCGACCACATCGCCTGACCAGCAGCAGACCTCTCACAGCATCAAGGCCGGCCACTGCTCGGACACCAGACCACCCGCGCACCGGGCACGACCGCGAGCAGGACCGAGCACCACACCAACCGGGCAGCTGCCCGATACGAAATCCCCCTACCGTTCTGTACCTGACGCGCCAGATCCCGAGCCGATCCCCCCAATTCGCTGTAACACTGAAACACTGTCGACCGTTAGTGTTACAGTTTCGGGCATGACCACCCCCCAGCGCAGCGTGATCCCAGGCCGGCGCACCCGAGCAGTAGCCGAGGCCCCCGCCAACACCGCCGTTGCCTACCTGCGCGTGTCCACCGACGAGCAGGCCCAGAGCGGTGCAGGCCTGGACGCCCAGCGCGCAGCGATCACTGCCGAGGCCGAGCGTCGGGGCTGGACCATCACCGAGTGGCACACCGACGAAGCACTCTCGGGCGGTCTGATGCCGTCCAAGCGCCCAGCCCTGCGCGCCGCTCTGGCAACACTCAAGGCCCGCAGGTCTGCCGCCCTCATCGCGTCCAAGCTGGACCGCGTGAGCCGTTCAATGGCCGACGCTGGCACTCTGCTGGACCGCGCCCGCAGTGAGGGCTGGCAGCTGGTGACCTGCGATCTGGCAGCCGACACCAGCACCCCCGCAGGTGAGGCAGCCGCAGGCATGATGATCGTGTTCTCCCAGTTGGAGCGTCGTCTTATCAGCCAGCGCACCCGTGAAGCCCTGGCTACGCGTAAGGCAGCAGGTATGCAGCTCGGGCAGCCAATGAAGGTGTCTGACTCTGTATTGCGCCGCGTAATCACCGAGGCCGCTGCTGGTGTGAGCCTGCGCAAGATCGCTACCGGCCTCATGGCAGACGGAATCCTGACCGGCTCGGGCAGCCCGACCTGGCACGCGCCGCAGGTCCAGCGCGCCATTGACTGCCAGCGTGGCCGCGAGATCGCCGCCGAGCTGTTCGCAACAGAGCAGGTCGCCCCGCGATGACCGCGCCAGCGCCGATCCATGGACGCCCTACCCGCCGCCCAAGTGTCCGCACCCTGCCGACCTGCCACTACTGCGATATGCCCGCCGCAGTATGCGAGTACGACCACTTCCCGCTACCGCAGCGTCACGGTGGCACCGAGACTGTGCCCGCGTGCATCAACTGCCACAGCCTCAAAGATCGAGTGAGCGGGGAGACCTGGCCGCAAGAGCAGGCCGACCGCGCGTTTGTTCGGGGTCGCATGGACCGGTTTGGCGGGCAACTTGCCCGTCGTGCGCAGACTCTCGACGGTCACCGGACCGGCGGGAGTCGGCAAGGCGACGCTGGCGCGTGCCGTCCTGGCCGGCCGGAACGTCGCCGAACTGGACGGTCCGACGGTGGGTGCCCTGGAGTCCGGGGCACGGCTGCAACGCGTCACCGACGCCGTCACCCGGCTCCGGCACGATCGCGGCGTCCTGTTGGTCACCGATCTCGACGCCCTGCTGCCCGCCGAGCCGGAACCGGTGTCGACGCTGATCCTCGACGAACTGCGTCGGGCGGTGGACACGCCGGGGGTGGCCTTCGTCGCGACGACCGCGCATCCCGACGCACTCGACGACCGCACCCGCGGTCAGGACGTGTGCGACCGCGAGTTGACGATTCCGCTTCCCGACGGCGCTACGCGTCGGGCCGTGCTCGAACTGATGCTGAAGCGGGTTCCGACGGACGCCCTCGACCTCACCGAGATCGCGTCGCGGGCACCCGGTTTCGTCGCGGCCGATCTCGCCGCCCTGGTTCGGGAGGCGGCGATCCGTGCCGCGTCGCGGGCGAGTTCCGCCGGCAGTGAGCCCCGCCTGGAGCAGGCGGACCTGCTGGGCGCGTTGGAGGTGATCCGGCCGCTGTCCCGGTCCGGGACGGAGGAATTGGCTGTCGGATCGGTCACGCTGGACGATGTCGGCGACATGGTGGAGACCAAGCAGGCTTTGACGGAGACGGTGCTGTGGCCGCTCCAGCATCCCGACTCGTTCGCGCGACTCGGAGTGGACCCGCCGCGCGGCGTCCTGCTGTACGGCCCTCCCGGTTGCGGCAAGACGTATCTCGTCCGGGCGCTCGCCAGTTCCGGTCAGCTGTCGGTGCACGCTGTCAAGGGAGCGGAACTGATGGACAAGTGGGTCGGCGCATCCGAGAAGGCGGTGCGCGAACTGTTCCAGCGGGCACGGGATTCGGCGCCGTCGATGATCTTTCTCGACGAGGTCGACGCGCTCGCGCCGCGCCGTGGGCAGTCCTCGGACTCGGGTGTCACGGATCGTGTCGTCGCGGCGCTGCTCACCGAACTCGACGGTGTCGAGCCACTCCGTGACGTCGTCGTGGTCGGGGCGACGAACCGGCCGGACCTGATCGATCCGGCGCTGCTGCGTCCCGGACGGTTGGAGAAGTTGGTGTTCGTGCCGCCGCCGGACGCCGACGCGCGGCGCGAGATCCTGCGCACCGCGGGCCGTTCGGTGCCGCTGGCCGACGACGTCGACCTGAACGCGTTGGCCGTGGATCTCGACGGCTACTCGGCGGCGGACTGTTCGGCACTGCTGCGCGAGGCGGCGCTGGCCGCGATGCGTCGTGACGTCGACGCCGCCGACGTCACCGCGGCCGATGTCGCCGCGGCACGCCAGTCTGTCCGGCCGTCCCTGGACGCCGCCCAGGTTGCGCATCTGCAGGCATATGCGGACGGGCGCTGACGTGCTACCCTCACCCGCATGGCGATCTCCCGTGGGGCACGCACGCTGGTGGTTCTGCTCTGGTCGGTACTGCTCGGTGCCGCGCTCGCGGCCGCACCACCGGCCGCTGCCGACGCGGGGACGACCTGGCTGTGCCGTCCCGGACAGGCCGGCGACCCGTGCGGCGGACGGTCGGGCGCACCGGTCGACTGCTTCTACGTCTACCCCACGATCTCGGCCCAACTGTCGACGAACGCGAACTTCGACCGGTCGCCGGAGGTACAGGGCATCGCGCGGCTGCAGGCAGAACCGTTCGGCGCGAACTGCAACGTGTGGGCGCCCGTGTACCGCCAGGCCACGTTGCGGAGCCTGTTCGCCGGGGCACCGGAGGAGCGGGCGGCCGCGCTGGAACTCGCCTACGACGACGTCCAGCGCGCGTGGGACGACTACCTGGCGAACCACAACGACGGACGCGGCGTCGTCCTGATCGGTCATTCCCAGGGCACGCGGATGTTGCGCACCCTGATCCAGGAGCGCATCGAAGGCACGCCGGTGCAGTCGCAACTGGTGTCGGCCCTTCTGCTCGGCGGCAACGTGACGGTTCGCGAGGGCGACGTCGCCGGAGGCGACTTCGAGTCGGTGCCCGCCTGCACCGACGCCGCCCAGACGGGTTGCGTCGTCGCGTTCTCGGCGTATTCGCGTATCCCCCCGGACATCCGGTACGGCACGTCGACCACCCCCGGACTCGAGGTGCTGTGCACCAATCCGGCTTCCCTGCACGACAATTCCGCGACGGCGCCGCTGCACAGCGTCATCGGGGGCCGTGACGTCGATTCGTTCCACGGTCACTGCACCGGCGGCGCCGCGAACGTGCTGCTGATCGACGGACCCGGCGCGCAGCTGCTGCCCGCGGTTCCGAACGAGTCGTGGGGCCTGCACCTGCTGGACGTCAACGTCGCGCAGGGTGACCTCGTCGACCTCGTCGCCGCCCAGACGGCGACCTACATGCGCTGACGCGTGGACTGAGCGTGAGTTCGGTAGCCAGGGCTACCGAACTCACGCACGGGCGTCAGCGCCAGGCGGCGAGGAGCTCGGTGGCGCGGGCGGCCAGGTTCACCTGGAAAAGGGGGCCGAAGCTGACGCGGCCGACGCCGAGCGACGCAGTCCGAACACGATGTCGGAATACGACCCGGTGTCGGTGATGATGACCTCCGGAATCCGCCCGCCGTGCTGGGACACGATCACGTCGATGGTGTGCAGCGAATCGCGAGGTGTTCCGCGCAGCACCTTGCCTGCCAGCCCGGCGGACTGGTCGTTGAGCATGTTCAACCAGGTGATGCCCAGTTTCCGGCCGAAGTACTTCGGGTTCGGGCGGGCGTTATGGGTGCGCACGGGCACCACGAACCGCATCCCGTCCACCGAGGCGACCAGCCCGCCGCCCCACGCTTGGGCCAGGGGGATGTCGGCCTGGGCGTCGACCAGCACGGCGTTGGCCGCCTCGATGGTCTCGGCCCGCACGTAGCACTGGTCGACGTGCAGCAGCCGATCCCTGGTCAGGGCGTCGACACCAGGCGTTGTCACCGGTTTGAACCCGACGTTCATCGCATAGGAACAGAGCACGGCCGCCACCGACAAGCCGAGGTCGGCGACGCGGGCCTCGTTGCCCGAGGTGTGGGTGAACGCCTCGGTGAAACCGGGATGCCAGCTCATCACCTCCGTGACCAGTTCCGGCAGGTCCACACGCGGGATCATCGCCTCCACCCGGCGGCGCAGGTCGACCAGCGACGCGGGCTCGGCCTTGGCGTCCAGCGCGGCGACGTGCAGTTTGCCGTCGGCGTCGATGCTGGCTGGGGTGTCCTCGCCCAGCCGTGCGGCCAACTCCCGATAAGCGGTCTCCAACGCCGTCGCGTGATCGGTCAGCAGCTGCGTCGGCGCGGCGGGCAGGCCCAGCGCGTTCATGCCGGCGTCACGCGCAGCCTCCCAGGCTTCGCCTGCCAGCAGGTGCGCCCGCGGGTCGCGCCACCGCGACGAACGCACCGCGAAGATGCTGCGGTGCTTGAGGTGTCGGTGGAACTGTTCCAACACGCAGATCGTGTAGGAGTTCCGGTCGACGGTGCCCTCCGGTCGGCCCGGCGTGTAGATCAAGCGCTTCCACGCGCCGACGATCAAGTCGTGGTCGACCTTGCGGGCGTCCAGCAGGTTTGCCGGGATCTTGCCCGACGACCTGGATGTCAGCAGCTCGGCGAGGGTCTTCATTGCCGCCAGGACGGCGGCGCCGTCACTGGTCGCGCCGAACTCGATCGTGTCCATCAGCATCGACAGGAACGGGCGGACCGTGGCGAACTTGCCGGCCAACTCGATCAACCGCTGCCCATCCAGCTCCGCGTCGTCGGCGGGCACCAGCTCGTCGACCGCCTGGACCGCGTGCCGCAACTCGGCCCGGGTGACGGTCTTCTCGATCATGTCCAACACCACGCCCAGCCCGACGTCCTGGTTGACCTCGACCATCTCCAGCAGCACCTTCACCGCTGCCGCGAGCTTGCCTGCGTTGCGTGACACCCTCGGATAGCGACGCAGCTTCTCCTCGCGAGACTCCCGCTCGGCCTTGGACAGAAGCTTCGTCGTCATCAACATGTCGAAGGTCTCCAACACGTCGTCGACCGCCCGCGCGCTCAACACAACGACCGTCGCGGCCAGCACCGCCAAGCGCTGCTCACGCGTGGGCAGCCGCCGCAGCGCGGCGGCCTTGCTCGCCAACCCGTAGGTCGCCAACCCCGTCAACCGACGCGGCGGGATCGCCCTCACGTCGATGCTGTCCACCCCGACCGCTTGCAGGTCGACAACCCTGCGCAGCGCCGCGAGCATCCCCTTCGACGACGCCTTGAACACGCCCTTGCGCAGCCGCTCCAGCTCGCTGACCTTCTGCCCGCCCTCCG
>ERZ650311.1166-NODE-1166-length-13589-cov-4.574775_pt1 | contig 13589 bp, 14 predicted proteins | sample MGYA00376247_ERZ650311 | MGnify/ENA primary metagenome ERZ650311 (study PRJEB26733, sample SAMN07839324) | wastewater metagenome | biome: small river; feature: stream; material: water | place: USA: North Carolina | collected 2016-07-28 ... | reverse complement strand
CCGCGATGGGGGTGATGGCGCGCCGCCCCAGCGCGGCCACCAGGGGCGTCGCCACGGCCGCGGCGGTGCCCAGGCCAGGGCTGTCCGACGCCTCGCCCACCGCGCCGCCGACCATGCCGGCCGCCGTCTGCATGGCGGGCTGTTCCGCCAAGGCCGCCGTGAGCCGGCCGGCGAGTGATCCCCCCTGCCCGGCTGCGGTGGCCACGCGCGCCGCCCCGGCCGCCGGCACCAGGATGGCGGCGGTGTCCACGATGCCGTGACCAGCCCCGCGCGCCAGCTGCTCAGTGGTGCCTTGCGGCGCCTGCGGCTGGCCGACCACCGCGTTGATGCCGCCCTGGATGCCGCGGGTATAGGCGCCCTCCGGCATGGCCGGCAGACCGACCGCGCGGAGCCCCTGGTTGTAGAGGTCCGGCAGCGCGCCCAGGGTCTGGGCGAGCCGTTCGTTGAAGCCGGCGCCAAGCTGCCCGGCGGCGCGGGCGGCGCTCTCCAGCATGCCCGGCCCCTGCTGCGCGGGCCGGCGGGAGGACGCGAAGGCCTGCAGGGCGCGCGACATGACCTCCGGCGAGGTCCCGTCCGGGAACTCGATCCGAGCGCCGTCCGGCATTTGGACAATGGGCATGTCAGCGCACCGCCTCCACTTGTCCGGTCTGCGGGTTGAAGCGGTGCGTCACGGCGCCGGCCGGCGGCGCGGCCGGCGCCTCCGGCGGGTTGATGATCGTCCCGCGCCCGGCCGCGCCCACCATGGCCTGGGATGCCAGCAGCCGAGCCTGTTCCTTCTGCGCGATCATCGCCGGGGTATCGCCGGGCTGCGGGAAGTAGGTCCGGATTTCCTGCGCCATCTCCTCCGCCCCGATCACCGCGCCGCTCTCCCGCCGCAGCTTGGCTCGCACCCAGTCCTCTTGGGCCTGGCGGTAGAGCTGGCCGCCCTCTGATGTCAGGGCATTCCCGACGATCGGCAGTCTGCCCATCGTGGCGTCCGTCCAGTTCCCCGGGTTGAACCCGCCTTGCACCACTCGGGAAAGGGTCTGCTCCGCCGCCATCATGCGGGACGCATACCCGGCGGAGATGCGCTCCTGCTCGGTTGGCTGGGACGACGGAGGCGTGAAGCCGGGGATCGGCTCAAGCTGCTGGGTCTGCGGGTTCATCCGCATTCCCTGCGGGATTGGCCCCTGGTTGGCGCGGACCTCCGCCCTGGCCGCTGCCTCTTGGGCGAGCCGGTCGCGTTCATCCTGGCGCGCCTGCTGCCTCGCCTGCTCGGCCATCGCCTGCCGGTCACGCTCCTCCTGACGCGCCGCCGCCGCCTCAAGCCGCTGATCACCCGCCATCTGCCGCGTGGCCTGCCATGCGTCCAACTCCGCCTGGGCGCGCCGTCGGATTTCCGGGTTGCGGGAGGCGCGCCCCTGCTCCAGCCACGCCAGCCGCTCCGGGGTCATGGCCTGGCTGGGTGTCAATGAGGCATTGGCGGGCGCCGGAGCCGCGGATGTCGCGGGTGCCGCGGCGGCGGAAGACGGCGGCAGCGCGCCACCTCCGGCCGCGGTCGCACCCGGCGCCGTCGCCTGCTGCCGCAGCCTGTCCAGCGTGGCCTGCACATCGGCGGGAGCGGATGCGTCGACGGTGCCGCCCGGCGCCGCCTGCGGGATGTACTGCATCACCTTGCGCACATAATCCGGGTCGCCGCCGCCGTTGTAGGCGCGCAAGGCCGCGGCGATGTGCTCCGGGTTGCTCCAGTCGGTGCCGCGCGGCGCCCTCGCGGCGAGGTAGCGCGCGCCGAAAGCGATGTTCTGCGCCGGGTCATTGAGGGCGGCGGGCGGCAGCGGCTGCACCCCATAGCCCGGCGCTGCGGCAGTGGACTGGAGCACCTGCATCACCCCCTGGCCGTCGCGGGGGCGGCTGGGAATGCGGCCGTAGTCGCTTTCATGCCGGGCGACGGCCGACAGGATGTGGACCGGGACGCCAGTCTCCCGGGACGCCGCATCGAACAGTGGCGCCATCTCGGCAGGCATAACCCCGGCCTGACCGGGCGGCGCAGTTCCGCCGGGTTGCGCCGGGTTTTGCCGGGTTCCGCCTTGCGCCGGGCCCCCGATGCCCGGCAGCGCCTCCCGCATGACCGGCGCCGGCGCCGGAGCGGCGCCCCCGGCCGGCGGCTGCCCGCCCTGCCCGTTCATGCGCGCGGACCACGCCGCCGCTTCGTCCTGCTGCTGCTGGTCCCGGTCCATCAGCGCGGACAGCGCCTGCTTCTGGTCGAGCCGGTCGCCCTGCTCGGCGTTCTGCATCGCGTAGCCCGCCACCACGCCGGTCAGGGCCCGGGCGAGCGCGCCCAGCGGGGTCGTCGGGCTGCTGTCGAGCGCGTTCCCCATCATGCGCTGGGCGAGGATGGACCGCGTGCTCTGCCGCTGGCCCTGCCGCAGGGCGTTGGCCAGGTAGTACTGGCTGACGATGTCATCCGCCATGTGCGCACCTCGTAAACTGCCAGATGGCCGGCCGGCAGCCGGACAGGATCGCGTCGAAGTGGTCGGCCAGCAGCTCGCGGAGGACGTTCCGTCGGACCGCCGGCGCGCGGACGATGTCCGGAAGCCACCCGGCCGCGGCCGCCTCGCGCAGCACCGCCTCCGGCGAATGGAAGCGCGCGAACAGCGCCGCCTCTGACGCTGCGTTGTCGCCGGACAGCCGGGCCAGGTCGAAGATGAAGCACAGGCCGCCCGGTCGGGTGACGCGCGCCGCCTCGCGCAGCGCCGCCGCGAGGTCGCCGTGGCAAAGGCTGAACAGGAACAGCACCGCGTCCACGCTGGCGTCGGCCAGCGGCAGGTGGTGGAAGTCCGCCACCACCCGGACGCCGTCCGCCTGCCTGATCTGCGGCTCCGACAGGTTCACCTGCACCCACCGCAGATCCGGCCGATCGGCGGCCATCAGCCGCGCCACCTCGCCAATGCCGCACCCGAGGTCCGCCACCAGGGCGCCGCGCGGGAGATCCATCAGGGCGGCCAGGACGCGGATGTGCCCGGCCTCGGTGTCCGCCAGCATGGCCCCGTGCAGCACCCGGTGCCCGCGGTCCACCACCTCCGGCGTCGCCGCGTGGATCGCGGCCAGATAGGCGCTCATGGGACGATCCCGCAGGCCGCCAGCTCGCCCGCCAGCGGCGCGCTGCTGACACCCACCTCTGCCATCACCAGCCGCATCCGCTCGGCATAGTCCCGGTGCAGATCGGGGTATCGCTCGGCGAGGTAGGCCCCTCGCCCCTCGCCCCACCACGCCGTGCACCGGGCGCACTCGGGCGCGTTGACCATCCGGCCATACATCGGCGGCAGCTCGACCCCACGCGCCGCGAGGTAAGCCCGCACGTCGTCGTGGGACCAGTCCTCCAGCGGGTAGAGCAGTTCCACGCCGCCGGCCATGTCGCCCGTGCGCGCCGGCAGCCGCGCCATGTCCGCGCGCTTGGTGCCGCGGATCAGCAGCGTGTTGCCGTCCTCCGCGACGCGGTCGAAGAAGGGCGCCATCAGGTTCGCCCAGCAGCAATCGTAACGGCCGACCAGCCGCGTCCCTCGCCCCTCGCCCATCTGCTGGCCGATCCAGTGCTGGGTGTGCGGCACCAGGTCGGACGGCAGCCCGTGCTGCCACTGCCACCCGCGCACATCGGTCTGGATGTGCTCGAATCGCGGCAGGCCCTGCGCCATGCGCGCCACGTGCGCCACCATCTCCGGCAGCAGGTCGCCGGTGTCGAGGTGGTAGACCGTGACGCGGTCCAGCAGCCCGGCCTCGCGGAGCATGGTCAGGACGGCGGTGGAGTCCTTGCCGCCGGAGAAGCCGAGCGCGATCCGGTCGTGCGCGTCCAGCGCGGAGAAGTCCGGCGGGGTCGGCATCAGATGGCGATGGCGATCGAGCCGGCGAGCGCGGCGGCCGAGCCAGCGGTCGCCGCCTTCTGCTGGTTCCGCGAGTTCACCGCGCCGACCTGGCCGGAATAGGTGTTGTAGACATCGCCGGACAGATCGGTGCCCTGCACGCCGGTTTGCGGTGTGTTCGTGAATTGCGGCATCTGCACCTGCGACCCGGAGAGCAGCGCCGCCAGTTCGTTCAGCGGCTGGTTCCGCAGTGCGAGCTGTTCCTGCAGCGACTGCTGGCGATAGGTGTTCTGGAACCCGGCATCGTTCTGCGCGAGCCCGGCGAGGCGGGATTGCTCCTGTCCGGCCTGCGTGATGGCGCCGAGCCGCGCGTCGTTGACCCCGCGGTTGAAGTCGTCCATCGCGCCGCTGTAGGCCTCGGAACCGTAGCCGATGCCCTGGTTGGCGAGCCGGGTTTCGAGCGCGGCCCGGTCCCGGTCAATCTGCGGCTGCATGCGCGACATGAGCGCGTTCTCGACCTGGTCCCGGCCGATGTTGGGGTCGCCGTAGCGGCTGAACATTGTCGAGAAGTCGCCCACGCCGCCCGACAGCGACGGGTTGAACGGGGTCGACATGGTGCCCTGCAGCCGCTCGAGCTGCGACACGCCGGCCTGTCCATAGAGCTCCTGCGCCCGGTTCGACAGGTCCATCTGCCGCTGTTCGGACGGCGCGAGGGCCTGCGTCGCGGAGTAGCGCGGCGTGCCATCGGCCCACTGGCCGATCTGCGCATACTCCAGGATGCCGGAGGGGGTGTATTGGTTCACCATGTTCAGGCCGGCCTGCGCCTGCGCCGTCTCCCGGTTCATGGCCCCCTGCGCCTGCGCCGTCGCGTAGGGGTCCGGTGCGGCCGGCGCCTTGCTCTTGCCCATGCTCTTGCTCCTAGCCCTTCGCCGCGCCGCCGGGGCCGCCGCCGCCGAACAGGCTTTGCAACCACCCGCTGAACCCGCTGGCCTGGACGCCGGCCGCGTCCGGCTTGGCCGGGTCCCAGCTCTGCATCGGTGCCGACACGCTGGCGCCGCTGCCGAATTTCTGTTGCGGCCCGAGCAGGCTGTAGAGCGCGCCCGGCATCTGCCCCATCGGCATCTGCTGCGCCTGCGGCGACGGCTGCCCGAGCATGCCCGCCAGGCGGGACGGCTGCTGCGGCATCTGCGGCGCCGGGTAGCCTTGCAGCTGGTCCGCCAGAGACCGCCGTCGCATGCCCTGCTGCTGCACCATCGCCAGCTCGGCGCCGAGGCGCGCGAAGGGGTGACTGGGGTCGCTCATGTTCAGCGGGTCGTAGTCGTAGGCCACGCCTAAGCCCTCCACCTGCTGCGCGCCCACTCATCGCGCATCATGCTGCAGATCACGGCATGCACCTTCGGCCCGAAGTGGTGCCGCAGCACCGCCTCGCGCTTCATGCCGATGCCGACGTTGAACCTGATCGCCCGCTCGCCGGTGTGCGGCATGGCGGTCCACACCTTGTTGGCGCCGGCGGTGACGAAGGCGTAGCCGAACAGCCCGCGCAGCGCGGCGTGCGAGGCCCAGAGCGGCGTGTCAGCGGCCATGGAACACTGCAGCGTCCGCGCCATCGGTTGCCAGTCGTGGAACAGCACCACCGCCGCCAGCCGCTCGCCGCGGAACACGGCTGCGCACTGCGCCCCCGGGTCGAAACCGTCGCGCCCGACATGCGGGATGCGGCTACCCGCCCACTCGCGAAGCACCAGCTTCACAGCGTCGTCGCGGGCGAAGACGATCATCAGCGCGCCCGCAGCGGCAGCCAGCCTTCTTGTCCAAGAACCTGCAGCAAGTCGGCCGGTATCTGGCGCGTGGTGTAGAGGTCGCGTTCGGCGCCGCTCATCCATCGCGGCGCCGAGGCCCGATCAAATCCGAGCACAGCAAATGGACCGGGGTTCTGGTTCGCTGCTACGAAGTCAGGAATGCGCGCCAGATCATCCATGGCATACAAGCGCGGCCGGTCATAATAGCGGGTCGTGTTGAACTTTGCCTCAAAGGCGGCCGGCCTCATCAGGCGCGGCAAAAGGCCGCTTTCGGCTATGCTCTCAAGGTTGGACATATCGGTTGCGTGATAGAGCATGCCAGGGCGAGCGAACCTCGAAAGATCCGCCTGCGCCGGGTAAACCAGCCGCATTGCATCGGGCAGCCTGGACACGCTTCCCGCCATCCCCAGAGCGAGGCCGGCCTGCCGCTGAACCTCGCGCAGCTGATCTTCAGCCAGCGGAAGCCCGCCCGTCAACGACGGGTCGGCCAGCGGCGAGAGGTGCGGCGATGGCGCGGACAGGTAGGTTCCGTCCCGCGACGGATATTCCGGCAACGATTGCTGCAACCGATCCAGGGGATCGGGGCTTTCCAGCAGCGAGCGCGTCATGCGGCCGCCGCCCATCGGAACGCCGAGCATTTCCAGAAGACTTGCCATCTACAGCTGCCCGCCGGGGATGAAGGTCAGGTTCGTGGCCGTCCAGGCCACCGCCGCGCCCTTCTTCGACACCCGCACCCGCGGCGCGATGGCCCGGCCGACCCCGCGCGCGCCGCGCCAGCCCCGCCAGACGCGGAGCGCGATGCTCCACCGCGACGCATCCCACTTGCTCGAGCCCCACTTCGCCGTGGTGGCGCTGGCGACGGACGGCGCCGGCAGCGTCGCGCCCAGCGTCGTGTCGAAGTCGGTTGCGACCTCGATTGCGGCGCCGGGGTCGGTGTTGGCATCGAACAGGCACTCGATCAGCTTGCAGGCCTTCTTCTGCCCCGGGCTGCCGAGATAGTTGAATGCCTGCAGCGCATCCGCGTCGATCGCACTGCCGTTGTCGCTCTGCTCGGCGTCGAAGCGATAGACGACACCGTCAAGCCCGCCGAAGTAGGGCTCCTCCCCGCACATGGCCCAGGTCACCGCCGGGATGCCGACGAAGCGGCAGGGCGCGTTGGTGATGGTGTTCCATGCGAACTGGATCGCCGTGGTCGCGGTCTCCGGCACGTTCAGGATCAGCATGGTGCCGCGCGGGTAGATGAAGGGCTGCCAGCCGAACATGCCGCCGGAGGTCCGCACCGCCGCGTTGACCGCCTTGTTGATCTGCGCCGAGAGCGCCACCCGCTCCGTCTGCGCGCGATCGGTCGGCATGATGGTGGACGCCGCGAGCAGTCCGTCCTGCGTCAACAGGATCAGGTCCGACGTCACCTTCTGGAAGAAGCGCGCGCCGATCGGTCGGCCGAGGCGCCAGACGCCCAGCAGGCCCCAGGTGGAGGCCGATGCCGGGTCGGTGCCGGCATAGATGATCATCTCGCCTTCGGTGGTGACGAAGCAGGCGAGCTCCTGCATGCCCTGGCCGTAGCTGTCGCGCGACCACACCGCCATGCCGGCGATGGACCCGCCCAGCGACGCCAGCCCCGCCATGGGGAACTGCGCCGCGGCACCGCCGATGGTGTTCACCGGCAGATACCAGGCCGTGAGGCTGTTCTTCTCGCCGACCCAGAGGCGCCGCTGATGAATGTTGCACCACGCCAGATTGGCGACGGTCGGCCCGGTGATGGTGGTATTCGCCCAGGTCGAGCCGTCGAACAGGCGCGGCGTGTCGGCGCCGTTGCAGCAGAAGAGGAACTGCCCGCCGGCGGTGCCCATCTGCACGGACTGGAACCGGACATTGGTCAGCCCGGAGACCACCGCCGAGCCGGCCGCGCCAGCCGTCGTCACCTCGCGGATGACGGTGCCCGCCGCGGCGAAGAGGCGGGGCGAGCCGTTGGCGGGCGAGTAGGGCAGCAGCGTCTCGACGGCCGATCCGAGGCCGGTGGCGTGCGCCGTGTAGCCAGGCCGGATCGCCACGCGGTCGGTGCCCGGGAACCAGTTGTCCAGCACCACGGCATGCGTCGGCGGCATGTCGGCGAGCGCGTCCCGCGTGTCCCATCCGCCCACCGGCGGCGGCAGCGAGACGGAGCGCGAGGGAACCGTCCTCACCACGGGATGAAACTCCCGCTGTTCGGCGCCGGCGCGCCTGGCGATGCCCGCACGCCGCCCCACACCTCGGCGGTGTTGGCGGTGCCGTTGGTCGGCATGTTGTTGGCGGCCTGGCTGGTCAGGAACGCCTCGAAGTCGGCCCGCGCGGCCTCCCACGGCTGCCCCTCGCTGCGCAGGTAGGACGCGACGGTGCCGAGGGTGATCAGCTCCTCATCGAGCACCGCGACGTCGGTGTCGGCCGCCCATGCGGATTGCGGGGTGCCGCCGCTGCTGGCGCACCAGTTCCGTGACACATACTCGAAGGCGCAGGCCTCGCCGCCGGCCATGCCGGGGTAGATCATGATCGAGGTGCCGCGGAGGGTGAACCAGCGATCGAAGCCGCCGCTGGGCAGCGTGGCCTTCATCGACTGCCACTGCACCGCAGGGATGGCGCCGGCGATCAGGCGGCGGAAGGTGCGGTCCCACAGGGTTTCCGCGATGAGGCGGTCCATGTCCGCCGGCAGCACGCCGGCCTGCGTCTCGCCGGCGACGGCCGTGAAGCTGACCTCCTTCCGCAACTGCCGCCACGGCACCCGCGTCACCAGGTCGCGCGCCGTGCGGGTCGCCATGCGGGTCATCTTCTGCACCGCGCCGTCGGTGCTGCCGATGACGACAGCCGGGCGAGGCAGGCCGACCTCATCGGCCACGTCGTTGATGATCGACAGCAGGGTCATGGATCAGCTCCGGCGGCGGCGAGGCTCGGGCTCCGGCGGCACTATCTCCGGCGCCGGCACCACCTCGGCCTCCATGCTGTCGCTGGCCGCCACGGCGTTCTCCACCGGCTCGGGATCGGACAGCATGCGGTAGCCGGCCGCGCGCGCCTCGGTCTCTGCTGCTGCGTCGTGCACCACCACGGTGGCGGACAGGTCCGACCAGCCGCGGAGGTAGAGGCTCTTGGGGTATTCGTGGAACATTGATTGCTCCTGCGAAGGGGTGGGCGAGGCCCGAAGGCCCCGCCCCGGCTGCTAGTTGGACAGGATGCGCGCGGCGAGCTGCGGCCGGATGGTCTGATAGCCATAGAGCAAATCCAGACGAACCGGAAAACGATCGTAATTAATGTCGTACTGCCGCACCAATCTCATACTCAGGCCATCCATCACGGCCCGGCTCGCCATGTCGACGCCCTTCGGCAGCACCAGGTCGGCGGTGGCGAAGGTGAAGGCGTCCTTGTGGAAGGCGAGGCTCGGCTTGTAGATCGCGCTCGCCCCGCCGATCTTCGTCACCGCGCCGCCGTTGGTCGGGCTGCCGGAGACGTTCTGCGTCGCGCCGCTGGTGACGATGGCCGGGCTGATCGCCAGGTTGCCGCCGCCGCCGGCGTAGTCGGCCGTCACCACGAACTGCTGCAGGATGCCCGTGCTAACCTTCGTCTCGGGGTGCACGCTGTTGCAGCCCGCGAGGTTGACCACGTCGCCCTTCTTGAAGGTGGTCGAGCCGGTCGCCACCGTGACGGCGCTGCCCGTCTGGTTCGCGCCGTTCACGGTGTAGGTGGTGGCCGAGAGCGCGGTGCCGGTGGTCTGGGACGGCAGCAGCGTGTTCTCGCTGAACTCGAAGCCCGCCGTGTGGCCCATGACGCCGTCGCGGTATTGCGCCTTGATCTCGGAGCTGTCCTGGAACAGGCCCTTCAGCGCGTCCACCAGGTCGACGTTGTCCTGGGTGTTCAGGATGACCGAACGCTGCCCGTCCATCGGCGCAAGGTTGTCGTTCAGGATCTTCCGCGCCTGCAGCGTGTTCTTGAAGGTGATCGCGCTGCCGACGTTGTTGACGGCGTTGTAGATGTCCAGCGCCATCGCGAAGGCATCGGCCTCGATCGCGGCGGCGAGTACGGCCATGGCCGGGTTGATGATGCGCTGGGAGAAGTCGTCCAGCGACAGGGTGAGGTCGGCGCTGGTGAACTGCGTGTCCACACCCTTCTGGGTGGTGACGTTCAGGGTGACCTGGTTCTCGGTCGTGTCCTGCGCCGAGAGGTTCGCGCCGGTCCGCACGGTGTATTGGTTCGGCAGGCGGATGCGCAGGGCGGAGCCGATCTTCGCGCCGTCCTTTGCGAAGCTGTCGTCGTAGGTCCTGTTGATTGCACCAATAAAATTTAGCTTTTGGTGCAATACACGAAGGGCCTCTCTTGTAATTTGGTTCGGAGTTAAGAGAGCGTTCGCCATCTGTCCATTCCTTTGCGCCTAGCGTCCGGTCAGCGCCGGCCTCGCTTGGCGAGTTGCGCGTTGCGCCACTTCAGCCACTGGTCATCCGACATGCTGTCCGGGTCAGGCGCGGCGGGTGCCGGGCGCCCTCTCACGGCAGCGACGGGGGCAGTGGGTGCAGCGGCAGGTTTCGGCGGGGTTCTGGCCTGCGCCTGCAGCTTGTCGAACTGCGCGGCCTTCCACGCCCAGACGGCCTCGCGGGGGAACCGGGCCCATTGCTTGGCCTGATCCTCCGGAACGCCGTGCTTCATGGCGTAGGCCACCGCCTCCGCCGCGTGCGTGTCCGACCAGCCCTTGACGGTCTTCGCCACGTAGTCGCGGCCATCCTGCTCGCGGCGTGCAAGGGCTTCCTGCTCCGCGCGCGTGGCCTGCGCCTCGTATTCTCCGACCTTGGCAACGACGCGCTGGAACTCAAGCTGCTTCTGCGCCAGCAGATCCGACACGCGCCTGGCCTGGTCCGGCTGGGACTGCCACAACGCCTGCAGGTCTACCTTCGCAAGCTGCTCGACTTCCTCGCGAAGCTGTAGCCCCCGCGCGAAGGTGCGCTGACCTTCGTCGGTGAGGGCCTTCACCCTCGCCACATACTCCGCCTCGGCCGCCAGCGCCTTCCGCTGCTCGGCCACCTCCTGGCTCTTTCGCGTGTAGTCTGACCACGTTCCCTTGGTGAACGCGTCCAGCTTCTCCGCGACTTCGTCAGGAACTGCGCTCCTCGGGATGCGCAGCTTGTTGCCGCCGAAGTCGAACTCGATCTCCTCCGGCGCCTCCTGCTGGGCCTCCGCCCCCTCGCCTTGCCCGTCCTGCTCGGCCGGGTTGGGCTGGGTGACGATGTCCTCCGCAGGTGCGGCTTCGCTTTCGGCGCTCCCGCCCGGGGCGGCGCCATCCATCTCTGCCATGTCGTCCTCTGGTCAGTGCAGCAGCAGGATTGCCGCTGCTTCGTCGTCCTCCTCGAGCTGCGCCGCGCGGCGAGCTGCGTCGGTGGCGATCTGGTGCAGCATGGCCATCACGCGGCCATGCGCCTCGGCCTCGCGCTGCTGCTGCATGTCGCGCAGCAGGCGAGCGAAGGACCGGGTTGCGTCGGCGCCGTCGAAGGCGACGGTGCGGGCCGGCAGGGCCGGCATCACGATCTGGCGCGGCGCCTTCCTGGTGACGGCCGGCTCCGGCTCGGGCGCGCCGTAGAGTTCCCGGAACCGCGCCCACGCCTCCTCCGCGGTGTCGAAGCCCTCCAGCAGCCCGCCCGGCGTCCGCACCCGCCAGCGCCGGCGCCTGGGCATCGGCGCCCATGGCCCGCCGCCGGTGATGCCGGTGCTGGGCGCCGGCGGTGTGCCGCCGCTGGCCGTGACGTCGTCGCCGGCCGCGGCGGTGTCGGTGATGGTGGCGCCGAAGGTGACCGCCGCCGCCATCGCATCGGCAGCCGTGACGTCGTCGTCAATCTGCTCGCCGGTGGTGCCGGTCGCCCCGTCCGCTGCGGTCACGCTGTCGGACAGCGTCGCCGCGAAGGTCACCGCCACGCCCGCGGCCTCGCCGGCGGTCGCGCCGTCCGCGATGGTGGCCGCGGTCACCTTGACCCCGGTCACTGCGTCGGCGCCGGTGACGGCGTCCGCAACGGTGGCGCTGGTGGTCAGCGCCGGCGCCACGCTGTCCGCGGCCGTCACGCCATCCACCAGGGTCGGCCGTGCCGTAAGGGCCGCGGCCGAGCTGTCCGCGCCGGTGGCAGCGTCGGAGATGGCCGGCGCCGCGGTCAGGGCGACGGCGAGGCTGTCGGCGCCCGTCACCGTGTCGGTGATGGTGTCCGACGTCGCCTTGCCGCCGACCACCGCGTCGGCCGCCGTCACGGCATCGGAGGTCGAGGCGTTGGCCGTGAGCGCCGCCGCCGAGGCGTCGGCGCCCGTGACCGCATCGCTGGTGCTGGCGTTCGCTGTCGCCGCCGCCGCGTTGCTATCCGCTGCCGTCGCCGCGTCCGACAGTGCCGGCCTGGCGGTCAGCGTGACGGCGAGGCTATCCGCGCCGGTGACCGCATCGGAGATGCTGTCCGACGTCGTCAGGGCGTTGGCGAGGCTGTCCGCGGCCGTGACGGCGTCCGCGATGGTGTCGTTGTAGGTGGTGTTCGGCGGACCCGGCACCTGGTAGAGGCGCGCCTCGCTCGGCGCCGGGCTCCACAGCGGCGACGGGTCGACCAGGAATGCCTGCGTCTCGGCGTCCGTCCACAGCGCGCCGCCGAGGATGCCGAGATAGGACAGGCCGGAGTCGCCGCTCGGGGCCAGCGTCGAGCCGTAATAGTTGATGCCCAGTTCGGTGCCTGCTGCCGTCGCAGTGGTCAGGGCGGCAGCGACAGAGCCGGAGCTCCGCGTCCATGCGCGGGTGCTGGGGTTGAAGGAATAGACGTCGAGGAAGAGTGTCGTGCCGTCGTAGCGCACGACAGCCCGGAAGAACTCCGACGTGGAAGTCTGGCCGCCGGCTGTGATGCCAATCGTGACGGATGTCCCGCCACCAACATCGACCCCGAAGTTGCCGGACGTGTAGTTGCCGACCGCAAGGAAGTTGTTCGCGCCGGATCCGCCGAAGATGAAGAAGCCGGAGCCGTTCGTCTCGGTGGGGTCGAGGCACCCCTCAAGGAAGATCGTGCGCCGCGCCGAGCCGTTGACGCCCATCAGCGTCGTGGTGAACAGCGACGTGATCTGCGAACTGGATGGCGTCGCGTCGCCGGCCCAATAGGTGCCGGCCAGCGGAGACGGCGCCCAGCCCGTCGTGGAGGGCGGGATGTTGATCTGCCCGCCGAAGGTGCCCGTGTTGACGAAGTGCCCGTCGAGCGAGAGCCAGGTCAGGATCCCGCGCAGCCGCGGATCGCTGCGGTTCAGGAAGGTCCGCGGCAGGAAGCCCGCGCTCATGGCGCGCTACCCGAGGCGATAGGTGCGGTAATAGACTTCGTTGCCCGACGACGCGAATGCGGCGCCGGCGCGGTTGCCAATGCCGAGCTTGAACGACCCCGGCGGGATCTCAAGCCAGCAGCGCGGCGGCATGAACGCCACCCGCTTTATGCTCGCCCCGGAAGTCAGCGGCAGCGCGGCGATCATCGTCGCGCCGGAGATGGCAGCATCGGCATAGTTCGTGCCGTCGCGCAGCAGCGGGATGAGGTGCAGCTCGACATAGCCGCCGGTGCCTGGGGTCAGCGATCCCAGCACCAGCGACGCATCAAGGCGCAGGTTGAGATTGGTCCCGTTCGCGATGACGGTGCTGCCGGTCGCCAGCGAGCCGTTTGCCAGGCTGGCCATGCCGAGGCCCGCGTCTGCCCACGCTACGCCAGCTTCCCACTTCAGCGTCATGCGATGGCACCCCTCGCCAGCCCGACGACGCGCTCGATGACGTCGTTCGGCGTTGCGCCGAAGAGGCCGGAGCGCAGCAGCGACCCGAGCCGCGCCGCGGCGGGCCCTTCGAACGAGACCTGGATCCGGCCGAACGCCTCGGCGTACACGTCGATCTCCTCGTCGGTGCCGACCCGCTCGGCGAGCACCGGCACCGAGTCGAGGTCCTTGAACGGGTTGAACG
>ERZ650311.1165-NODE-1165-length-13594-cov-38.645616_pt1 | contig 13594 bp, 18 predicted proteins | sample MGYA00376247_ERZ650311 | MGnify/ENA primary metagenome ERZ650311 (study PRJEB26733, sample SAMN07839324) | wastewater metagenome | biome: small river; feature: stream; material: water | place: USA: North Carolina | collected 2016-07-28 ... | reverse complement strand
GATCTGGGCCGTCGGTCGGCAGACTGGCTTGTGGTGCAACTCTCATGCCGAGAGATGGTGCCTACCCGGTCAGCTGCGAGAATTGATGGGAGATCGCTTCCAGAAGGTCTAAACTAGCTGCTGTCGCCACGCCCAAAGAAAAAGCAGTAACTTCTAAAGCGCACAGAAGAGCAAATTTAATCCGCTGCTCCAGTGTGATCTCAGACCTCGAAGTGAAGGATTACCAGATCCAGAATTAGGATTTGGTGTTATTTGCTCTTGCTCCTCGTCGGATTACGCAGGTCGCGCCAAGACAGGTTCTCCGGCGGAACGGGCGCGGTCTTCGCCTTCTTCAGCGCAGCCACGTCTCGCAGGACGCGCCGCTGCACTTCTCGCGCCACTTGGCCTCCCACTCCGCGGCGATCTTCACGACGGTCGCCGAGGCGATCGTCGGGCCGATCTTGCTGTCTTTCAAGGTGTGCGCTAAACTATGGGCCAGGTCTTTCAGGGTCTGTTCTTTGGACACTGTGTACTCCTTAGAGCATGTTGCGTTCGCTTCAGAGGTGTTGGTCGCTCTCGATACATTGCTTTCGCTCGTCGAGTTTTGCGCGCTCATCGTATGTTGCTTTCGCTTACGGCATATTGCGCACTTAAGTCGTGTTGCTTTCGCTCAGCAAGTATTGCGCGCTCTTTCCCGGCTGCTTTCGCTCGAGAGAGATTGCACGCTTGGCACCTATTGTTTCACTTGGCTGTGTCTGCGCGCTCGGCCTGCATTGCATTTGCTTGTACTGCGTTGCGCGCTCGAAACTCTTCGGCCTGAGCCTTTCTACCATCGGCAAGACTGAGCCTATGCCGATCGCGCGCCGGAGTCAAGAACTTTATAAGTCTTGGATCTGGGCGAAGGCAAGTTCTCGGCAAAGTGCTTGAAATTGCACGAGAGAGACATCTTCGTGCTCATGAGCGAGGCGCTTTGCATCCTGCTCTGGCAGATACAGCTTGCCGATCGCGATGCGCCCTTCGAGGTCGGGATTGTCAAAGCGAAGGCACCGATCGAGCCTCCCCGGCCGCGTGCTGAGCTGGTTCCAGTGGCTCTCGTCGCGAGGCTTACCAAGCGCCGGGTCTATGGCCGACAAGTCGTTCGTCGTGACGACTATCGCCACTCCGTCCACGCTCTCAGCACCATCGATAGCGTTGATCAGCGTGCTGAAGCTGACGCCGATGTCAGGCATTTTGATGTTTTGACGGCCGCGAAAGACGTCGTCCACGTCCTCCATGAGGACGATGCACGGGGCCGCACGCTGCACCTCGGTCCACATTTTGTCAAAGACGTACTGCGCGACGGCCAAGTTGACTGGGATCAAGTCAACACCTATCGCGTTTGCCAGTATCTGAGTAGCTTTGCTCTTGCCGTTGCCCGGCGGGCCGTGCAGGAGCCAGCCGCGACGCCAGGGGAGGTTCTTCTCTTGGCAAGCCTCCGCAGAAGCAAACCAGTTTTTACCGTCCTGCAGCAGAGCGGCCAGAGCGGGGGACTCCCAGAACTTACCTGGCTTGATCGGCGCTCCAAATCCAAGCTCCGCCCCTTCTGCGTCCTTCTTCATCGACAACTTGCGGAGGTAACCCCCGCGCGATACTTCAAGTCCAAGCAGGGCTTTCTTGAAGATGGAGGCCACGTCTGTTCCGCGCACATAGCCTAGACTGTACTTGGTATAGCCTTTGTCGTCGAAAGTTCTGAGCGTCAACAACGTCTTACGCTCCGCCAAGTACACGATCCTATCAATGCGTGGGTGTGCTTCGAGAGCGTGGCGTCCCGTGCCGAAGGTCATGCTGTGGTAGCTGGACACAGGAGCCCACAGCTTGATCGCTGTAGATTCTAGATATTTTCTTACATAAAACCACAAGGAAAAGTCGATCGGCGACTCTATCCAGACGGCTGACGTAAAGATCTTGGTGAACTGCTCCGGAGCGGCGGCGATGATGCGCCCGAGCGCGTCGGAGGCCGTCTTGCTGATGAAATCACTGATGCTCATTTTTTACTCCTCAATCTAGCTTGAGCTAAGCATACCGCCTCGGTCAAGCATAAAAGCACCATCCAAGCGCATGAGCGGCACGCCGAATCCATCTTTAAATATCCGCGAACTCAACGGCAACCTGATCGTCAGCACCAACACCGGCGAGGGCACTCTCCTCGGGATCGGCGTAGCGTCGGCCGGACCGCGCAACGTGCCCGTGCCTGCCTCCCAGCTCTCTACGGTGAACGGCTTCGGCGTGGGGCCCCTTGTCTCCAGCATCGGCGCGCACATCGACAACACCAATCGTCGCGCGTACTTATTCCAAGTCGACTACGATACTGCCGGCACCTTCGGCGCGGTCGTGAAGCAGCCCTTCACGAACCCCCAGAGCCCGAGCGTGCTGTCGCTGTCCGCGGCGAGCTTCAGCGCGCGGACCAACGGCATGGCGCTGCCCTTCGGGAGCGGAGCGCTCAACATCTCGACCGGCTTCCTCGACCCGCCGAGTCCGCTGCCGCTCACGATCGTCACCGCCGGCGGCTCCGCGGCCCAGGTCATCACGATCCGGTACTACGACGACGCGGGCGTGGCCCAGACCGCGATCATTGACGCGCCGACGCCTGGCACCTACACCACCGGGTCCACGGTGCGCGTGGCGTCTATAATCAACTACTCCACGGACGTCGACCCCGCGGCGGCGACCACGCTGACCTACGCCTACGCCGGCCCGCAGGAGCGGCTCGACCACATCCGGTTCCAGTGCACCGCAGGGGGTCAGGTGTCCACCGTCGGCGCGCAGCGCCCTCAGATCCGGTACAGCTTCGATGACGGCGTGACCTACAGCGCCAGCTACCCGCTGCCGACCACCGGCATCCTGGACCTGTACACCTACCCGGGCGGGTTCACGCCGTGGCACACCGGCGTGCGCGCGACCTTCAGCCAGGGCACTGTATACTCCGACTTATACGGCGCGGCGCGCCTGGCCGGTGCCACGGTTGACGGCGACGTGGTCTGGACCAAACAGGCGAGCTCCGCGGTGCAGGTCGTGCAGGTGGTCAACACCACGCCCACCGCCTTCGGCATCGTCGTCAGCTCTCCGACCGTGACGATCACGGCTGAGACCGCGGGTGGCACGGCGGCAAGCTACGCTGGCTTCGGGTCGCGCCTCGCGGGCGTGACCTTCGCGGTCGGGACCGTAGGCACCGGGGGCAACGCGATCACGATCGCCTTCGTGGCCGACGGCACCGGCGCGGGCAGTAAGTCGATCGTCGGCAACGCGATCACGGTCCACTACGAGGACGGCGTCACCACCGTCACCCAGGTCAAGGCGCTCTTCCCGGCCGCCGTCACCTTCGGCAGCGTCACCGCGACCGGGGGCACCGGCGCAAACGTCATGACCGCGCCGGGCGACACCCACGGGGCGACGAACCTCGCCGGAGGCATCAACGCCGCGGTGCAGACCACCGGAGCCGACGCGGTCGCCGCGGTGCTCGCCGACGCCAACGCCGCCGCGCTCGTGCAGGGCGAGGTCGTCGGCACGGGCCTCGGCAAGATCGCCGCGGGCACCACCGCCACGATGGCCAACGGCGGCGTGCGGTGGACCGGGCTCAAGCCGGGCGTCCGCGTGCGCCAGCTCGTGGCGGGCAACGACACGGACGAGACCGTGAGCGTCTCGGGCCTGGACGTGACGTTCAACTTGGCTACCGACTCGGACGGCGCGCAGACCTCGACAGCGAACAGCCTCTTGGCCACCCTGGCCGCCTCCGCCACGGCTTCGGCGCTCGTCTCGGGCGTCGCGGACGGCACGGGTGCGGGCCTCGCCGGCACCTGGAACGACTTCGTCGAGCTCCTCATGGACGTGGAGCAGGGCGACGAGTGGACCAGCTACACCACGCCGCCTAAGTTCAGCAGCGCGCAGCTCAGCGCCGCGCTGACCCTGATCCAGAGCAGCTTCATCAAGACGCTCGGGAACGTCGAGTTCATCCACCTCGTGCAGGACGACCTCGACAACCTGAGCTTCCAAGACTTCTCGAACTGGGTCAACGCGGTCAAGACCAACAAGAAGATCCCGATCTGGGGCGGCGGGCACGCGCTATACCGCGTAAGCCAGACGACCACGGACACCGCCTGGGCGACGGCAGCCGTCGCCGCGCTCCCGAGCCCGCGAGCCAACAGCGGTACGGTCTCCCTGTGCGCCGGCGAGGTGGACACAGCGGTCACGCTCTACGGCTGCCAGCTGGCCCTCTGCACCGCGACCCTGTTCTTCGCTCGGTGCATGAACGTCATCATCAGCCAGAGCGCCAACCAGACGCAGTGCCCCGTGCTCACCGCGGACGGCACGCAGTACGCGCTGACTGGCACCGGGCTGCACACCGTGGCCGCGGGCGCGGACGAGATGCAGGCACTCTGGGAGGGCGACGACGCGCTGCTGGAGCTGCACGCGCAGAACGTGGCCACCGGGCGCACGCTCGCCGAGTACGACGGCGTCTTCATCCGCCAGACGCTCGACTTCGTGGACGACAACGCCGCAGATTACATCTTCTGGGAGCGCCGCCGGGTCATGAACCGGGCCTTCCGGGGCGTAGACCGCTCGCTCGCGCCGCTGCTCAACGGCAACGTGCTGACCGACCCGCGCACCGGCACCTTGGCCGAGAGCGCGCGACAGCAGATCCAGGCGCGCGTAACCGGCGACCTCAACAGCGGCGTACTGCTCAACGACCAGGGCGTAAACCACGTCAGCGCCTTTCTCTTCAAGGTGTCAGCAACCGAGAAGACCGCGCTGACCAACACCGTGGTCTGGAGCCTTACGATCGTGCCGCTGGCAAAGGTCATCACGCTGAGCGGCACCATCGGCTTCGCAGTCACGCTGACCGGGACGGCCAACGTCACCGGCCAGGTCGTGGGAGGACAGTAGGACATGGCCACCATTCGCAAAGACGCGCCGGGCTTCAACAACGTCCAGTTCCAGTTCGCCGACGTGGAGCTGATCTTCCCCGGCAACCGGACCTTCACCCAGGTCACTAAGCTCAGCTACAGCGTCAAGGTCGCGCGCGAGGAGGCCCGCGGAACGTCGCCGCTGCCTCAGGGCGTCACCCGCGGCCAGTACACCTACGAGTGCTCGCTGAGCATCAACCGGGCCTTCCGGCAGGACTTCGTCAACCTCGTGGACAGCTCGGGGCAGGGGCTCTTCGAGACCTTCATCGTGATGACGGCCTCCTACGCCCACCCGCAGAAGAACGCGGTGGAGACCGACACGCTGTACATCATGATCAACGAGCTGAACTTCGACACCTCGGCGGGCCCCGCCGTGCAGATGCTCGACGTGCCCTGCTACTGCGGGTACATCCAACTCAACAGCGGCGGCAACTTCATCGTCCAGGATGCGAGCTTTACTTACTAGGCCGTCGCGAACTCAAATAGCTTTTCTCGTATACCCATCCAGTCGATCGTGTCGCCGAGCTTCATGGGCGGCGCAACCTCCAACCACCGACGCTCAAGCTCTTTCTCGATTTCGTCGATTGCTAGTGCATGTCGGCGCCAGCCTTCGAGCCACAGTATCGGCGGCAGCAGCTTTCGATCATGATCGAAACGCGTGCGAAACACAGTAACGAGCAGCTCGCCTGCGCTTATTTCAGGCAATTGCTGCTTAATCCTTTCAATAAAGTTCATCCATCACCCCACTTCGCACCACCAGGCGCGGGCGTAGGAGATGGCGGGCCGCGCCGCACCGACGCCTCGAAGCGCCCGAGCGTCTGGGCTCGCCGCTCCGCGACCTTCTGCAGCGTCTCACTCTTTACGCCATTGCAATTGACTCCGCCGTTGGCCTCGGCGCGCAGTACGTCTGCAACCGCCTCGGCGAGGTCAAGCTCCAAGATCTTCCGTATGCGCTTGTTGACGCTCTTTTCGCTCATCGCTTCTTGAACCCCCTTGCGGCAAGGCACCAATCGATCTGCTCTTCACGCCGCGCCGCCGAAGATTCGGCGATGACGACGTGCGGCACGCGCCAGAGCTGTAGCAGCAGCTCGATCTTGGCATCGATCCTGTTCTGGCCCTCCCAGCTCGGGAGCGCCCGCGTGCCGTCCTCCGCCCGCAGCTCCCTGTGCGGGCGGACCAGGAACACTACAGCCTCGCGCTGCCGCGCGACGTACTCCTTGACCTCGGGGCGCTCGGCGAGGTCCGCCGCGCAGCGCCCATTTTCACTCGCATATACGAGGTTGTCCAGTCCCCGGTCCGCCACGAAGGGGCGCTCGGTGCGCGCCTCCTGCGCGATCTGGCGCTCGAACACGGCGAGCTGATAAGCGTCCGCAGTCTCTGCCCTGACGCGCAGGCTGGCGAGCGTGAGGCCCTCCTCGTTCAGGACGCTGCGCGCCGTCTCCGGCACCTTGCGCATGCCGTAGCGCGTGGCGACGTACTTGACCAGCTCGCTTTTTCCAGTGCTGTCCGCGCCGCAGAAGTAGACGCAGCAGGGCTGTACGATCGGGAGCGGTCTGTCCTCGCCGTAGCCTGAGACAAACGCCTCAGCGAAGACAATGGCGTCCTTGCGGAAGATCGTGCGCCCGTGCCCAAGCAGGCGCTTCCCTTTGAACTCAGGCACCCGGTTGTGGACGGTCCAGAGCCAGCAGCCTCGGCCAGGCCGCACGCGCACGGTGAGCGTGGGCGTCTTGGCCTTGTCCCCCGCAACCTCATCGCTCTTCCAGTTGAGTGGCATCAGCGCGCCTTGTACGCCCGGCCGCCGCGACCGCCGAGCGCCTGCCCGCGCTTCGCCTTGCGCCCGTGCTTGGGGTTGAGCCGGCCGCCCAGCGCGACGCCGAGCATGCCGCTCTTGCGCGTCCCTGGATTGAAACGTCGCTCTTCTCTGCTCAATGGGCTTCTGTATGGCACGTCCATGTAAATCTCCAAGTGCATTGGACGCGGCACTCTGTCCGCCCGTCAAGCCTACCGTCACTGTCCCCGGCTTTCGGTCATCTACGCCGACGGCTAGCGCTGCAGGATTGTACGCTGAGCTAGTCTCCCCTGCAGATGGCAAATTCCCATTCTCGGTTGAAGCCTTGTTTAAGGGCTTTCGACGAACGGTATCAGCGTTGCCAGAGATGTTGGGCTACTTCGCGACGTACTTCATGCCGCGCCGCTCGCCCTCGGTCTTGACCTTGTTCTCGCCGCGCAGCTCGGCGAGCGCGGCGCTAGCGTTGGCCACCTTGGTCTTGGCCTCGATGTCGGCGCGGCTGTAGGACGTGCCCTTGTTCGCGGTCAGAAAGTTGAGGACCTTCTCGGCGTCGTTGTTTTTCTTGGTCTTCTCGGCCATGTACGTGCTCTCCGTGCTGTGGACGTTGATCAATGGTGCGTGCATAAGTTAAACAAAGCTGAAGCCAAACGTCAAGCACTATTTGTCGGCCCAGCACGATACGATCAGGTTTTCCGGCTTGTCCTCCAGCGCGCAAGTCGGGATGCTCTTTAGGCCCGCGCGCCGCAGCCCCTCCTGCATAGCGTCGAAGACGCACCGGGCGACGGCGTGCTTGTGCGCCTCGGCGCACTCGGCGTTGATCTCGTCGTGGACGACGTTAAAAATAAAGGCTTCCCACTCGGGGTGGGCGTCGAAGTCCGCCTGGACGAGGGCCAGGGCGATCTTGAGCGCGTTGGCCTCCGACATCATCCAGACGGCGCTGACGGCGTCGGTGCCCTTGACGCTGTAGCGCCCGTCCTCCGGCCCGTCCGCCCACGCCGGGACGTTCCACTCCTTGATCAGGTACAGCTTGCGGTCGCGCGCCGCGTTCCACACCATGCCGTACTCACCCTCGGCGAAGGGGAACGTCGCGCAGGCGCGGTCGGAGTTCTTGATCGTGTCTCGCTGGAACTGGTACAGCGTCGAGTAGACCTCGCGCCAGCGCGCCCTGATCAGCTCCCACTTCTCCATGGGCAGGTGCAGCGGCTCCGGCGCGGTCTCCGCGGCCCGCGCCAGCTTCTCGGGGCTCCCCATGTTGAGGCAGGTGTAGTTGCCCGTCTTGGCCGGCTGCCGAGCGTCCTTGACGCGCTTGTACCCCTCGTGCTTCTTGCCAGCGGCGTAGATTGCACACCACGCCTCGAAGGTCGCGGTCTCGTCGCCTTCCTCGTGCGCGAAGTCCGCGGCGAGGCGTATGTGGGCGTCGCGGCCGGCGCGGAAGTCCTCGCAGAGCGCGGGGTCCTGGGACACCTCCGCGGCGAAGCGCATGTGGGCCTGGGAGAAGTCCCCGACGATCATGGCCCGGCCCGCCCGCGGCCGGATGCACACGCGGGCGTTGGGCAGGTCGAGCTCCTTGTGCCTGGCCGTCCCGAGCGGGCAGGTCGTCTCGTTCTGGTTGTTGATGGGCTTGCTGGCGCTCGACCTCCCCATGCCCGCGCCCGCGCCGCTCGCCTCAGACGAACCAGAGTCGAAGCCCCCGGCGATCTGCCAGTAGCGGCACCGGGTGGCCAAGCGTCCGTCTCCCGCGTCCCAGCTGTTGCGAATGCGCTTCTCGACCTTGCCTTCCGTGCTGCGGCAGCTCCGCCCCTCCAGCAGCGCGACCACCGGCTCGGCGTCGTCATACTGCGCGAGCGCGGCCTCCCCCATCTCGGGCATGAGCCGCCACCTCGGGGCGCTCATCGCGAGCTCCCACTCCGCGAGCAGCACACAATACCGCTCCCACGCGTCGGGATCAGCTTCCAGGGCCTTCTTGGTCGGCTTCCGGGGCTTGGGCAGCTTGGGCCGCTGCGCGGCCTCCACGCTCAAGCTAGGGCCCTCCGGGATGACCTCCTTGGTGTCTCCTTTACCCCGCTCCCAGCGGTACAGGGAGGCACGGGGATGCCCGTGGTCGCGTAGCCACTGAGTGAGGCCCACGGCGAGCTGGTTGCGGCTGCCCTCCCCCTCCCCAGGATGGCCAAGGATTCGTTTCACGGTCTCGAAGCACTGGTCGCCAACGCGCTTGTAGGCGCGCCGAACCTCGCGTGCGATGCCCAGGTCGAGCGGCGTGCCGCGCCACTCGCACTCGTAGAAGGCCGGCGAGCTGTCGCACTCGTAGAGCACGCTCTGCCACACGCCCTCGCGCTTGGCCAGCACGCTGAGCCTGCGCCACACTTCGAGCAGCTTCTCGCGCGACACGTCGAGCGCGGCGTAGTTCACCTGCTCGGCGGTCAGCTCCTCGGCTCCGAAGTCGCTGGTCTGCTGCTCTTTATCGAGCGCCACGCCCACGCGCTCCGCGGCGTACTTGAAGCTGTGCGAGAGCGGCACCTGATCGACGACGCCCCCGGCGGTGAAGCGCCGCTTCTTGTGCGCCACGCCGGCCCAGACTACTTGGGAGGCCAGCATCCCGTCGCGCGGCTTGCGCAAGAGCCACCCGAAATGCCGCCGCAGCAGCAGCGCCTCGGTGCTCAGCGACCAGCCGCACTTGCCGTGGACGCGCGAGGCGCAGAGCTGGCCCACGAGCGCGAGTGCTTCGCGATCCACATCTGCTCTCAGTGTCGGAATGCTGTATGGGTCCAACGTGGCGACCAAGTGCTGATCGTAGTCACCCGTGCGCCAGTCGAAGCCCCGTGGCCCGAAGTCGAAGACCACGGCGAGGCCCGACGGCAGCCCGACCTGCAGCAGCCGGAGCTGCGTGGACCACGAATCCCACGCCTCGCCCTTAGGCATGTCGCGCCCCGACGCCTCGGCGAACGCGCGCAGCTCCTTGCTCTCAAAAAACTCTGTGTCAAGGCCCACGAGCTGCGGATCGGAGCTCACGACCAAACGGCGCAGCTCCTCGACGCACGCGGCCCAGCGCGGATCGGCGCGGAGAACGACGAAGGGAAGTAGGCTTTTCATCAGGGAAGCGCCTCAGTAAGAGCATTCAACCCTATGCTCGCAACATCAACGAGATTAAAGCCGAGAGCTTCGTACTGCGCTAAGTACGCTGCGCGTTCGTCTGCGAACTGGTCAAAATGCTCTTTTAATCCAAGAGGATAGGAAGTGTAAGAGTAACAACCGAACCAAGCTACACAGTCCTCCCAATCGACATTGATTGAAAGCCAAGGGTCAGTGATAAGCAGCTCAGAATCGGGTTTAATCATTGTTGATAATCCGCAGCTTCGAGCCCAAGCTCTAAACCGCCGACTCCCGAAAACAATGAAGCGATCAGCATTTCAGCCTCAATATTCGAGCAGCCAGCGACAGAGGTACATGCCGCCGGCGAGGTAGCATCTGTGATCAACTCGTGGTATTGCCGATCAAGTTCGCACTGTAGCTTGCCAATAATGCAGGTCAGACCTATTGCGATTGGACGAAGCATAGAGCATAGTTTCTTGCTTTTTCCTTGCTTTTCTTGGCATAAGAAAAACATCTTGACCAAGTGATGTTCAGCTATAGCTAGACTATCTGCTAAATCAAAATGATCTTGGAGAGAAAGTCCGGGTTTTTTTGTACTCATTTAAGCACTCCGTATCTTGAGTCCGGCAAGTAGAGCCAGCTTAGGCCAATAACTGCCGCCTGGTTTTAGATCTCTTTCATCGAAGTAAAGCCAGAAACAATCAAGAAGCCCGACGTGGCTCGGAAATGTACAGGCATTGGGCGTGGGCATTTTACCGCCTTTGATGTCGAGCTTTGCTCTCATGTTTGGCGAAAGCACAATTTTGCAAGTGCTAGGATGCTTTTCGTAATCCACATATTCCGAACTGAGCTGGCCCAAAGGTTTATAGTGTTTATTCAGAATAATCCAGCGTTTGTCTGCCATTTGCTGCATACAATAAGGCAGAAATTCACGGTAGACAGTGGAAAGAGTATAGCTCATCTCAAACACTCCTTTATTGCGCATCCTACCACATATGCTACTTGGGGCACAACGGCGTTACCGATCGCGCGGTGACGCTGCCTGAACAAGACTTGGCCCTCGGCGCTCCGCGGCGGTTCCCAGGCTAGCTGTCCCTCGTATGGCCGGGCGGGAAACCTAGCAGGCAGTCCAGCCAGTCCAAGTTGATCTTGCCGCCGTGGAGCGCCTGCACGACCTCGCCCACCGTTGGTTGGCAGTTTCCCTTTGGAGTCTTCTTCCCGGCCCACCGCGCGAGAACTGATGCCGCGTCGCTGCTCGACCAGTACGTCGCGGTGGGCGTAGGCCAGGCGCGCGACGACGAAGAGTCGGTCGCGGAGGTGAGGGGCGCCGACGGCAGCAGCGGGGATACAGTCCCACCACGCATCATACCCGAGCGCGGCAAGGTCCCCGAGCACAACGGCGAGCCCGTTGCGGACGAGGGCGGCGACGTTCTCGACGACGATCCACTCCGGCCGCCCTTCGCCGACGAGGCGAGCGTACTCGCGCCAGAGCCCAGAGCGCTCGCCATCGAGGCCGCGACCGCCTCCAAGGCGGCTGACATCTTGGCAGGGAAAACCGCCGCAGTAGAGCTGCGCGCCGCCGAGGTCGGCTGCGCTGACTTGCTTGACATCTGAGAACCTCCTCGCGCTCGGCCAGTGCCTGGCCAAGACGCGCTGGCAGTAGGGATCGCACTCGACCTGCGCGACGGTCTCGCCCAGGCCCGCTGCTTCGAGCCCAAGCTCTAGACCGCCGACGCCGCTGAACAGGGACGCGATCTTCACGGTCGCCACTCCATGCGGTCGAAGCGCAGCAGGGCGGGCGGATCGCCGACGAGCTGCGCGTCAGCGCCGCCGAGCGTGACGTGCGGGCTGAACGCCCACTCTTTCGACCACGGGATGCGTGCTGGGGAAAGGATGAGCACCGCATACTCACGTAAATAGTTGAGTTCAGTGTTAGGGACCAAAGTAAGCGCCCGTATCTTGTGTTTTCCTCCAAAACACTCAACACCTTGTGATGCTGTATAAACATGCCCTGCGATGCGCCATTTCGGCAACGGCAGGCCCGCGGGCAGCGGAGCCTTGCTGTGGATGATCGTGCAGTGAGCATCGGAGGGGAGCGCCGGGGCGAAGGCTCGCAGCGCTTTGGTGCTCTGTTCGTCGGGGATGAGTGCGAGGTACATGACCGCAGCGTCGCACGTCGCGGCGGCGGAGTCAAGCGGATTATGTGGCGGGCGCGAGCGACTTCTTGGCGCTGGTCTTCTTCTTGGCCCCAGGCTTGGGCCCCTTGAGCGCCCCGGCGATGTCGGCGCTGATGTTGATGATGTCGCCGTTGATGTCGTCCTTAACGACCGTGACCAGCAGCGTGTCGGGGTTCACCTTCTTGCCGATCAGCCGCTGCACGCCGTCCACGATCGCCGTCTGCGCTTCCGCGCCGCTGATGTCCTTCCGCTCGGGCTTGGTGTCGATGGGCATGGGCTTACTCCTTCTGCCAATCCGGCGCGTCGCTCGCCTCGTCCTCGTCGTCCTCGACCTCCAGGTCGATCTCGTCCATGCGCTTTCGCCCACCGTCGGCGTTGTTGATCCACTGGATCTTGGACTTCTTCTTGCCCTGGTACTCGTCGATCTCGACGCTGAGTGAGCACACGACGTCGCCGAAGCCGCACTTCGGGTTCTTGACCGAGCCGAACTGGCCGCCCTCGGCCTTGTCGAGGAACGCCTTGACCCAGGCATCTTTCATGCCAGTGTTTTTGAGGTGCTCCTCGATGCGGTCGCGGGTCTTCTCGGTGAGCGTGGCGTACCACGTCAGCGTCTTGCCGCCGACGCTCACCTTCTGCCCGCGCTCGTCGACGCCGTGCTCGCCCTCCTGCACCTTGAACTGGGCGCTGATCTCGGGCCCCTTGCCCCCGGCCTTGCCCTCCTTGGACTGGAGGGACTCCTTCACGCCGATCGCCTTATACTCACCCTCGTGCAAATTCGCCATGTGTCTCTTACTCTCCCTTCTTCGCGCGCAGGTGCACCTGCACCGCGCCGTGGTAGATCTCGAAGCCCGCGACCGTGCAGGGGAGCACCGTACCCCCCACCGTCAGCTCCACGTCTGACTCGATCGCGTATTTCAAACAGAAGTCTCGGTACTCCTGCTTGCTCGTGAACCGTATCGTGATCTTGTCCATGCCTCCTATCCCCCTTTCTGAAATACGCCTAACGCCTTGACCGTCTCATTCCACTCCGCCGCGAAGCGCTCGCCCGCCTCAGTAAGCGCGTACATGATACGTCGAATATGCGGCGGATTCTTGCTGAACGCCCGCATCTTCCACTCCGCGTTGTCGCGTGAGATCTTAACGTGCTCGTCGTCAATGTGCTTCTTGACCCACGCCGCGTCGGCCTTCGGCACTTTGCCGACATAGACCCATTGCTGGCCGCGATCTGTCTGCACCACGGCGTCGGCGTGCATCGGGAACGCACCGTGTGGCTCCAGGTGCTGGTCTACATCCACTATGACGCACTGGTCGTACGGAATGCAAATGACCGTACTCGGCCAGGCCGACGCGGGGAATGACGCGTCGCTCGTGTCGTAGTCATAGCCTTCTCGTTCTTCAGTCTTGAACATACTTTGCTCCTTTGTCCGCATACTATCTCAAATTCGCGGCGATCTTGTCAAGGGCCCCGGTGCTCTTGGCCGCGTTCACCGCGCCGACCAGCTTCTCTTGGGAGCCCTTGCCGCCCGCGGCGAAGTACGCCTGCGCGAGGGCCAGGACCTCGGCGCGCTTGCGCTCCAAAGCCCCAGAGTCGAAGCTCTCGGACCACTTGCCCCAGAGCA
>ERZ650311.1164-NODE-1164-length-13602-cov-5.739647_pt1 | contig 13602 bp, 13 predicted proteins | sample MGYA00376247_ERZ650311 | MGnify/ENA primary metagenome ERZ650311 (study PRJEB26733, sample SAMN07839324) | wastewater metagenome | biome: small river; feature: stream; material: water | place: USA: North Carolina | collected 2016-07-28 ... | reverse complement strand
ATTCATGCGAGTGTCTGACATCAACTTGTCGATCTGCTCGGCAGTTCTTTGTTCTTTAGTCTTGCGTGCCATGTTTAGCCCTCGTCTTCTTCCTGGTCGTCTTCGAGAGTGAAGATTTGCTCGATTGGTTTGTTCAGCGCCTTAGCTATACGGAAGGCCAAAACTAGGCTCGGTGAATACTCACCGCGCTCGATGTAGCCAACCGTTTGGTAGTGGACTCCGACCGCATCGGCAAGGTCTTGGCGTGACAGCCCAGCCTCTTGTCGGAGCGCTTCGATTCTGTTGAGGATTTGCTCCTCTTGATCCTTAGGTCTTCTACCCATGGTTCATAGCATAAATGCTATGTAGTAATAATGCAACAATTCCCTGAAAAACCCGCGGTGGCTAATATTCCTAGAGTGGAATTACAAAAAATCATCCTCTACTACGGCTTTGCCCCGGTAGCCGACCCCGAGGCCGTGAAGCTGTGGCAGCGCACCCTGTGCGAGTCACTGGGGCTCAAGGGTCGCATCCTGATTTCAAAGCACGGTATCAACGGCACCCTCGGTGGGCCGATGAGCGCACTCAAGAAGTACGTTCGCCAAACTCGCGAATACCCAGGCTTCGGCAAGATCGACTTCAAGTGGTCTGAAGGAACCGGCAACGATTTTCCGCGTTTGAGCGTCAAGCACCGCAAAGAGCTGGTGGCCTTTACCCTGCCCGACGAGGTTCAGGTTGACCGCAGCGGAGTGACCAATGGCGGTGTTCACCTAAAGCCAGAGCAGGTCAACAAGCTCGTCGAAGAGCGCGGCGAAGAGGTCGTCTTCTTCGACGGTCGCAACGCATTTGAGGCCAAGATCGGCAAGTTCAAGAACGCCGTCGTGCCTGACGTGCAGACCACGCACGATTTCGTGGCCGAGCTCGAAAGTGGCAAGTACGACCACCTCAAAGACAAGCCGATCGTGACCTACTGCACCGGTGGTATCCGCTGCGAAATTCTGTCGGCCGTGATGATCAACCGCGGGTTCAAAGAGGTTTACCAGATCGAAGGCGGCATCGTGCGCTACGGCGAGCGCTTCAAGGACAAGGGCCTCTGGGAGGGTTCGCTGTATGTGTTCGACGGGCGCATGCAGACCGACTTCAGCGACGAGGCCAAGGTGATTGGTGAGTGCGAGAAGTGCTCGGCACCGACCAATAAGTTCCGCAACTGCGCGAACCTAGCTTGCCGCGACCTGATTCTTCTTTGCGATGGATGCGCCGAGCTGCCTGCAAACCTGCAGTGCGACGACTCGCACACTCGCGGTCGGTCGCTTGCCGGCCAAGTTGGCTAGCTACAAAATCTGAAGCACGAAGAAGACCCCCGGCTGCCAGCCGAGGGTCTTCTTCTTTCAGGAGAAACTGTGCGTTGATTAACTAACCAAGCACGATTGGAGTTGCAACAGTGCCGTCAGCCGCAGTGGTGACAGTGACGGTTCCCGCCACGGTTCCATCGGCGGCGACCAGCTCAATCTTGTAGGTGTCAGATGGGCCAAGCGGCAGGTTGATCTTCTGCGCTCCGGTGCCGGTGACCGGCAAGCCTGGGCGAGCTACTGGATTGGTAACCGCGACACCGTTTTCTGCGGTTTCGGTGATGCGAATGGTGTAGGTCTTGCCGTTCGAAGGCACATTCACGGTAGCCGTAACCGGTGAGGCGAAGCCCGGACGCTGACCATCGAAGCCGCCGCGACCCTCGACACCGCGACCTCCGCGGTCACCGTGTCCACCGCGTGGTCCACGATCCTTGCCGCCACCGTCACCAAAAGCAGGTGCGGTCGGAGTTGCATAGGCAACAGTCAGTGGTGCCGAGCTGGTGGCGGTTGCCACGCCGGCGGCATCCACGGTTACGGTCACCAGAACGCCGGCGCCGCCAGCGGCAGGGTACACCGCGTATTTGGTAGTGGTGCTAGCAGCGCCGCCACGAAGAATTAGGTTGCCGGTGGCGGTGCCATTCGTGAGGGTGTCTGCCTTCACGTGCATGAGTTTGGCACCGGTGGCAGGTGCGGTTGCAGGTGCGCTGGTTGCGGCTGCGTCCAGAAGATAAACGTTGAACTCGCCGCCGTGACCGGCCTGGTGAGCGTCGGTGATGGTCGATGGAACTGCGGTTACGGTTGCGGCAACGGTTGCCACGGATCCCGAAACCTTGGATGCCGAGTTCGAGCTGGCGGCGTTCGCTGCCTTGCCGTTCTTGGCGTTGTTTAGAGCAAACGATGGGCTAGCCAGAGCCAGGCTGACTGCTGCTGCTACACCGACTGCTGCGAATGCTTTGCGCTTGATGTTTTTCATTTCCTTGTTCCTTTCTTGGGGACACCAATGAACCTAGAAAGGATCTGCGCACCAGGTGGCCAAACTCAGGATGCTCTGGCTGTTCTGCCAGCGGATTGCCAGATAAGCCCCGTTTTTCATGTGAGAAGTCTTAGAGCGGTTTGGCTAAACCCTTAAAGCAAAAGACCGAGTTCTGAAGAACCCGGTCTTTGTTGCCTGTGCGCGAGGCGGGACTTGAACCCGCACGCCCGTGAAGGCACTGGCACCTGAAGCCAGCGCGTCTGCCATTTCGCCACTCGCGCTTATCTTGATTTCTCAAGACAACCCTCTGAGATTACCAGAGTTCAGCACGCCCCGCATCCCCCTGATTTAGACGCTCGCGGTTAAACTTGAGGCAGTTCCCCGCAGCAAAACAAAGGATCGGTTTTGGGCTTTCTAGACAGCTTTGAAAAGAAGCTCGAGCGCGTGGTCACCGGCGCATTCACCAAGACCTTTAAATCAGAGTTGCAGCCGGTCGAAATCGCATCCGCCATCAGGGGCGAAATGGACGCCAAGGCCAGCATTCTCAGCCGCGATCGGATCCTTGCCCCGAACACTTTCACAGTTCACCTCGGCAAGGCAGATTTCGAGCGGATGAGTGCGCTCGGCGAACCGCTAATCGCAGAACTCACCGACCTCGCCACCAGGCACGCAATCAAGCAGGGTTTTCAGTTCGGTGCCGCGCTGTCAATCAAGATGATCGAGGACTCGACCCTGACTCTGGGCCAGATTTCGGTGCACTCAGCAAGCCACAAGCTCGCGGTTGAATGGACGCCGGCACTCGAGATCGATGGCCAGCGTCACCTGCTGCAGAAGTCGCGCACCACGGTTGGCCGCGACGCTTCGGCCGACATTCCAATCGCAGACAGCGGCCTGAGCCGCACACACTTCGAGTTGCTCTGGGACGGCAAGAATGCTGGCATTCGCGACCTCGGCTCGACCAACGGAACCAAGGTCAATGGCCAGGCAATCCTTGAGGGTCCGCTTGCAGCCGATTCTGTGATTCAAGCCGGCCGCAGCGAATTCGTGTTCAGGGTGATCGCACGTTCGGTCGGTGAAGCTTGAGTGAACTAGCGCTCTGGATTGTTCGCACCGGCTTTCTGGTGGTGCTGTGGATCTTCGTGTTCTCGATCATTTCGGTGATTCGCTCTGACCTCTTCGGTCAAAAGGTGGTCAACAAGGTCGCCGAGGCCAGAGCGCCCAAAGTGGTCAGTGCGCCAATCACCGGCCCGACCATCGGTGGGCTCGCGTCGGGCAGCTCTGCCGCGGGTGGCACTGGCGGCGCAGGGGCATCCTCAACAGCTCAGACTCTGATGAGCGAACCGACCGGCAGCATGGCAACCAAACTTGTGATTACCGAGGGTCCGCGCGCTGGCCACACCTTGCGCCTCGACCGTCGCGAGATCACCATCGGCCGCAGCGCTGACAGCGACCTAGTGGTTGATGACGAATATGCATCCACTCATCACGCCAAGCTCGTGCTGATCAACAACGACTGGCTGGTGCAAGATCTGAATTCGACCAACGGAACCTACCTTGACGGTTCGCGCGTTGGCACGCCAGCTGTGATCAAGCTCAACACCCCGGTGCGCATCGGTAAGACCAGTTTCGAACTGCGAGCCTAGGGCCAGCGATGCCAATCAAGACCATCAGCTACGCACTCTCTGACGTTGGTCGAGTTCGCTCGAGCAACCAGGATTCGGGCTACGCCGGTCTAAACCTCTTCTTCGTCGCCGACGGCATGGGCGGTCACGCCGGCGGTGACATTGCCTCGGCTCTGGTGGCCCAGCACGTTGCGCAACTCGACGAGCAATTCACCGATGTTGAGAGTGCGGCCAAGGCACTGAACGAAACCATCTGGGCCGCCAACGATGTGCTTGCCGCCGCCGTTCAAGAGCATCCCGACCTCGCCGGTATGGGAACCACCTTCTCGGGCCTGACCGTGGTGGGCGATCAGATGGTGATCGCACACATCGGTGACAGTCGCGTTTATCTGGTGCGCGACGGACACGTCAAGCAGGTCACGGTTGACCACACCTTCGTGCAGCGTCTCGTGGACACCGGCCGCATCACGCCAGAAGAGGCCCTGGTTCACCCGCGCCGCAGCGTGCTGATGCGTGTGCTCGGCGAGCAAGAGGCGCGCCCGGCTATCGATTCAATCGTGATGGATGCGTTGCCCGGCGACCGCTGGCTGCTGTGTTCCGATGGTTTGAGCGGATACGTTCCCGACGACATCGTCAATCAGATCCTCACGTCGAAGATCCCGGCCGACGAGGCCGCCGAACTGTTGGTCGGCGAGACACTCGAGCACGGGGCACCAGACAACGTGACCGTGGTCGTGGTCGATGTGATCGGCTCTGCCGTGCCAACCGACTTTGAGCCGAGCAAGCGCTTTGTGGGTTCTGGCGCAAACGAGGTCGTCATCGACGACCGCAAGGGTCGCAAGGGTCTGCGCATCTTCAACACCAAGATCCTCGACGACATCATCGGTCGCGGCTACCAGGAGGCCGAGTTCCTGCCTGGCACCGAAGAGTATCTCGAGCAGATTCTGCTCGAGACGCGCAGTCGCATCCGTTGGCGTCGAATTCGACAGTTGCTCACGCTGGCTGCCCTCATCGCGCTTGTCGCATCCCTGGCCACAGCCGCCTACAACTACACCCAGACCCGGTACTACGTCTCTGAGTCCAACGGCTACATCGCGATCTATCAGGGCATTCACGAAGAGCTTGGCCCGTTCAAGTTCAATCGAGTGCTCGAAGTTACCGATTACCGACTGGATGAGTTGAGCGACTACTGGCAGGCCGTCGTCGAGAAGTCGGTCAGCACCGACAGCCTTGACTCTGCGAAGCAGACGGTCGAGAGCATCGTCGAGCGTTCGGCCGCATCCGAGGTGGTGCCGTAATGTCGAACACCACCTCGAGCATCAACATCGCCAAGATCGTGCGGGTCGTGCCACGCCTGCGCAACATCGAGGCCCTGCTGCTGCTGTTCGTGCTCGCGATGTTCCTGTTTGCTCTGGTGCAGATTCAACTTTCGGTTCTCGAAATCGTGAACACCGACATCTGGTTGTACTGGACGCCGATCGCGGCGTTCTCGGTGGGCATCCACATGATTCTCAGGCGGCACGCGCAGAACGCCGACTCGATGATTCTGCCTATCGCGGTTGCCCTGAACGGACTCGGCATCAGCGAAATCTATCGACTCGACCTAGCCGAGATTGCAGCAGGTGGCGAAAACCTTTTTGCCACCAAGCAGGTGATCTGGACCTGCCTCGCGATGGCCGCCGCAGCCGCTGTGATTCTGTATGTTCCGTCACACCTGTTCTTAAAGCGCTACGTCTATATCGCAATGTTCGTCGGTATTGCGCTGCTGCTTTTGCCGATGCTGCCCTTTATCGGCCAGACCATCAACGGTGCCCGGCTCTGGATCAGCCTGTTCGGTCTGACCTTCCAACCGGGTGAGCTTGCCAAGATCGCGCTGACCATCTTCTTTGCCGGCTATCTCGTTGCCCGCCGAGAATCGCTTGCGATCGTTGGCCGCAAGTTCCTGGGTGTACAGATTCCGCGCGCCCGCGAGCTCGGGCCAATCCTCGCCATCTGGGCGGCGAGCCTGTTGGTGCTCGTGGTTCAGCGTGACCTCGGCACATCGCTTCTTTACTTCGGCCTGTTCATCGTGATGATTTACGTCGCGACCGGCAGGGCTCTGTACGTTGGGGTCGGCCTGGGCATGTTCGTGACCGGTGCGCTGGTCGCATCCAGAATCATGGATTACGTTCGGGGTCGATTCGACTCTTGGCTGAACCCGTTTGCTCCAGAGCACTATGACGCGGTCGGTGGGTCTTACCAGCTGGTTCAGGGCATCTTCGGTTTGGCCCACGGCGGCATTTTCGGCACCGGTCTGGGTGGCGGCGTTCCGCAGCTCGTGCCGCTCGCCGAGAGCGACTTCATCATCGCTGCACTCGGCGAAGAGCTGGGCATGGCGGGCCTGTTCGCGATCTTCGCGCTGTATCTGCTGCTGGTCTATCGCGGCATTCGAATCGCGTTCAACCACAACGATGACTTCAGCAAGCTGCTGGCGGTCGGCCTGAGTTTCGTGATCGCGCTGCAGACCTTCATCGTGGTCGGTGGAGTTACTCGCGTGGTTCCGCTGACCGGTCTGACCACCCCGCTGCTGGCGGCTGGTGGTTCTTCGCTGCTTGCCAACTGGATCATCCTCGGCGTGCTGCTTCGCATCAGCGATTCTTCGGGCAGCGGCAGCAAGGATCCAGCACCGACCCGCGCCGGAGGTGCCTCATGAATCGCGAACTGAGGCGCGTATCGCTGGTGGTCATGGCGATGTTCTTGAGCCTATTCATCGCCGCATCCACCATTCAGGTTTTCAACCAGGAGACCCTGAGCGCCGACCCGCGCAACGTTCGCTCGGTCTATGACTCATACAAAACTCAGCGCGGCGCGATCCTGGTCAACGGCAAGCCGATCGCGCTATCGACCAAGAGTGATGACGCGTTCGTTTATCTGCGCGAGTATTCGAATCCGATGTATTCGTCGGTCACCGGATTCTTCAGTTTCTTCCAGGGTGCGACCGGGCTCGAGTCAGAGATGAACTCGTACCTGACCGGCAAGAACAGCCAGCAATTCTTCGAGCAAATCAACGCCGTGCTCTCGGGCACGCCGGTCACCGGTGCCTCGGTCGAGCTGACCATCGACCCGAAGATCCAGAAGGTGGCATGGGATGCGCTGGGCAACCTCGAGGGTGCGGTCGTTGCGGTTGAGCCTTCGACCGGTCGCATCCTCGCTCTGGTTTCGAAGCCAGGTTTCGATGCCAACCAGCTCTCGGTGCACGACGGCACTCAGGCCAACCTGAATTACACCGAGCTGCTAGGCACCAAGGGCGATCCGCTGGTGAACAAGGCAATCTCGGGCGACCTGTACGCACCCGGTTCGGTGTTCAAGCTGATCACCTCGGCCGCTGCGCTCGAGTCGGGCGACTGGACCGCCGAGTCAACGCTGCCGAATCCGGTCAAGTACACCCTGCCCGGCACCAACACCCAGATCCAAAACTCGGGCGAGGGCAAATGCGGTGGCAAGACCACGGTTTCGATCTCGGACGCGCTGCGATTCTCGTGCAACATTCCGTTTGCCCAGTTGGGCATCAAGCTTGGCCAGGATCGCATCCGCACCCAAGCCGAACTCTTTGGCTTTGGCAAGAGTGTCAAGATTCCGCTCTCGGTGACGCCGAGCATTTATCCAGACAACATGGATGACGCACAGGTCGGCCTATCGTCATTCGGCCAGTTCGATGACCGCGTTACACCGCTGCAAATCGTGATGGTCAGCATGGCGATTGCCAATAAGGGTGTGCTGATGCAGCCGAACCTCGTCGAGAACGTGCTTTCGCCAAGCTTGGCCGTGATTGATCAACCGCAACCAAAGGTTTTCGCGCAACCAATCAGCGAATCAACCGCGACAGCACTAAAGGAAATGATGGTGGGGGCCGTTTCTCGAGGCGTTAGTTCAAACGCGCAAATTAAGGGTGTCGATGTCGCCGGCAAGACCGGCACAGCTCAGAACGGCAAGGATGACCCTTACACGCTCTGGTTCACCGGATTCGCTCCGGCCGACAACCCGAAGGTTGCCGTAGCCGTCGTGGTTGCCAAGGGCGGCGGTCAGGGGCAGGCCGGTCGCGGCAACACCCTAGCCGCACCGATCGCGCGCAAAGTGATGGAGGCGGTGTTGAACAAGTGACGCCCGAGTCTCCGGCAACCGGCCAGGTTTACGGTGGCCGCTATCACCTCAACTCGCGCATCGCCGTGGGCGGCATGGGTGAGGTTTGGCAGGCTACGGATGACGTAATCCTTCGTCAGGTTGCGATCAAGATTCTCAAGCCCGAGTACATGGGTGACCCCGGGTTCCTAGAGCGATTCAGAACCGAGGCGAGGCACGCCGCGATGGTGAATCACGAGGGCATCGCCAACGTTTACGACTACGGCGAGGATTCTGGCAGCGCATACCTGGTCATGGAGCTTGTGCCGGGCGATTCGCTGGCCAAGATTCTCGAGCGCGACAAAAAGCTGCCGCCCGAGAAGGTCATGGACATCATCGCGCAGACCGCCCGCGCTCTTTACGAGGCTCACGAGGCAGGACTCGTGCACCGCGATGTGAAGCCGGGCAATCTGCTGATTACTCCAGACGGACGTGTGAAAATCACCGACTTCGGTATCGCTCGCGTGGCCGATCAGGTTTCGCTTACCGCAACCGGTCAAGTAATGGGTACTGTTCAGTACCTGTCGCCTGAGCAGGCCACAGGCAAGCCGGCGACTCCGGCCACCGACATCTACTCGCTGGGCATCGTGGCATATGAGGCAATTGCGGGCCGCCGACCATTCACGGGTGACTCGCAGATGGCGATTGCGATGGCCCAGATCAACGAGGCACCGCCACCGCTGCCGGCCGAGGTCGATCAGCGCATCCAGAATCTGGTGATGTCGTGTCTGGCCAAGAAGCCTAACCAGCGCCCAGAATCGGCTAAGGCCCTGGCGATTCGAGCCGAGGCGCTGCTGCCTAACGGCACCAGCAACAACACCGCGACCACGGTAATCTACCAGCCGACCCAAACGGTGACGGCAAGCACGACGGTGATTACCACTGACACCGCACCAGCACCGAAGCCACCGATTGTGTGGCCCTGGATCGCAGTTATCGTCGCGCTTTCGCTAACCGCTATCACGATCATCATCGCAATCTTGGTTCAGCCATCTGGCGGCCCGACCCCGACCCCGAGCGGGCCGGACGGCAGCTCTAGCGTGACGCCGAGCAGTTCACCAACCGCAACTACTCCAGCGACCGTCACCGTGCTTTCGACCGACGTCATCGGCTTGACCGTCAGTGACGCATACAACTATCTGACTGGCCTCGGTCTTCAGGTGGATGCGCTGCCCGGCGAAAGCCTGCCGAACGACGACGAGCGGGTGCTCACCGTCTATGACGCGACACCGCTAGGCGCACTCAAGGTCGGCGACGTAATTCGACTCACCTACTACGTGGCAGCGACCGACTTGCCAGGCCAACCAACCCCGACCCCGAGCCCGAGCCAGTAGGCAGCCAGATAGCTCGAGCGCAGCCGACCTGACCCGACCATAGACTTAAAACTGTTTTCAACGAAGGAGCACCGTGTCTGACACCCCGCGACTGATCGCAGGCCGATACGAACTTGGCGGTTTGATTGGCCGCGGCGGCATGGCCGATGTTTACGAGGGCACCGACACCCGTCTGGGTCGCACGGTTGCCATCAAGCTGCTCAAGTCAGACCTCGCCAACGACCCAACCTTCGAGGCACGTTTTCGCCAAGAGGCGCAAGCCTCGGCGCGCATGGCGCATCCCACCATCGTTCGCGTTTATGACGCCGGCGAGGATGTCACCTTCGACCAGCAGGGTCAAGAGCACAAGCGCCCATTTATCATCATGGAATACGTTCGCGGACGTCTGCTGCGCGACCTGCTGCACGAGCGCCCATTCAGCATTGAGGAGTCGCTCGAGTACACCGCCGGTGTGCTGACCGCTCTCGAGTTCTCGCACCGCGCCGGCGTGATTCACCGCGACATCAAATCGGCCAACGTGATGATCACCGACCAGGGTCAGGTCAAGGTGATGGACTTCGGTATCGCTCGCGCGGTCTCGGACTCATCGGCGACCATGGCTCAGACCTCGGGCATCATGGGCACTGCACAGTACTTCTCACCAGAGCAGGCCAAGGGTGAGTCGGTTGACTCGCGCACCGACCTGTACTCAACCGGCGTGCTGCTTTATGAAATGCTGGCCGGCCGGCCGCCGTTCAAGGGCGACACCGCTGTTTCGGTTGCATACCAGCACGTCAGCGAGGCCGTGATTCCGCCTTCGCAGTTCAACGCGCAGATTTCACGCGAGTTGGATGCGGTTGTGCTTCGCGCACTAGCCAAGGATCGAGTCGAGCGCTTTCAGACCGCCGAGGAATTCCGCGAGCACATGTTGGCCGCGGCCATGGGCACCCCGATCACTCAGCCGACCGCCGTGCTCGAGCCTGGCGAGCCTGATGCAGTCGAGACCGCTGAGCCAGTCGAATCAGCCGAGGTAGTTGAGCCTGCTGCTGAAGAGACCGCGCTGGATGGCGAGCAGGTTGCCGAGGCAGCGAGCGTGGGATCCGGCGAGGATACCGATGAAGAGGCCGCAAAGCCCGAAGCTCTGGACCCGTTCGATGCACTCCTAGCCGGTGAGGTCACCGCTACCGCTGCAGTTCAGATCGCTGGGGATGCGCCAATCGTTGAGCCGGCTGGTTCGCCGGCGGCCGCACCTGCAGCACCTGCGACGCCGAGTACTGCCGCACCTGCGACGCCAACGCCACCTGCCACCCCAACCAAGGCCGACGACGACTTTGAGGCCGACCTCGCGAATGCCGGGTTCGACCGCACCAGCGTGCTGCCGGCGGCTCAGATTCCGGTCAAGGTTCCAGAGTTTGTGACTCCGGCTGAAACCAAGCGCGATTCCCTGATCGAGAACCCGTTTGCCGAGCTCGGTGTTGAGCTGCCTACCGAACCGGCCAGCGCAAACGCATCCGCAACCGGTAAAAAGGGTGGGCTGCTAAAGGGCGAGCGTCCGTCGCCGGGACTCATCTGGGGTGCTTCGACCGCCGCCGGTGTCGTGGTGATCGGCCTTTTGATTTGGCTGATTAGCTTCGGCGGATCGTTCAACTTCACTGTCACGGGCAACAGCGGCATCGCGGTTCCTGACGTGACCAACCAGAACTACACCGTCGGAATCCAGAGCCTCGAAGGCGCTAAGTTGCTGGTCACCAAGAACTACGAGCCGAGCGACACCGTGCCTGCCGAAAGCATCATCCGCACTGATCCGGTGGCCGGCACTCTGGTGCCACCGAACACCACGATTACCGTCGTGATTTCGACCGGCAAGGCAACGATTCAAATGCCAAATCTTCTTGGCATGGATGAAGCCGCGGCAACCGCAGCAATTGCGAGCGCGAAACTGACCCTCGGCACTATCTCGCAGGTCAACAGTGCGACAGCCCCGCTGGGTCAGGTAATCAGCTCTGACCCGATGGCTGGCACCGCGGTTTCGGCCGGCACGATCGTGAACCTGAGCATCTCAAACGGCAAGGTCATGGTTCCTGATGTTCGCAATCTAGACATCTCGGATGCCCAATCGCGCATGATGGCACCTGAGGTCGGATTCACTGTGAGCATCCAAACCAAGACCGATTGCACGACTGGCACCAAGGGCACCATCGTTCTGGATCAGTCGATTCTGCCTGGCGCTGCACCTCAGGCCAGCACTGTGATTCTCTACGTGGAGTGCAAGACCAACTAGCTGGTTGGTTAGAGCTTGAGCATTGGACTGAGCGACTTGGCGCGCTCGGCCGCACCGGTCAGACCGATCGACTCGAGCCAGTTGCCTAGCATCTGGTAGCCGCCCTCGGTCAGCACGCTCTCTGGGTGAAACTGCACGCCATAGATCGGCAGGCTCTCGTGTTGCAGCGCCATGATGACGCCACCCTTTGAGTTGAGTTCGGCGGTGGTGCGTGCGGTAATCACCATGTCACTCGGAACCGTCGAGTCAACAACCGCCAACGAGTGGTATCGAGTGGCGTTGAAGTCCTGCGGCACATCCTTGAAAATCAGCGAACCGTCGTGGTGAACCTTGGAAATCTTGCCGTGCATCAGCTCGGATGCGCTGGTTACGGTGGCACCCATGGCCTCGGCGATGGCCTGGTGGCCGAGACAAACTCCAAAAATCGGTTTGCCTGTCTCTAGCGCGAAACGCACAGTCGGGATGCTCAATCCCGCTGCCGCTGGGGTTCCCGGCCCGGGGCTAATCAGAACCGCGTCATAGTTGGCCAGCAGTGCCGGCAGCTCAGCCTCAGACACCACATCGTTGCGCAAAACCTCGGTCTGCGCGCCAAGCTGCAGCAGGTATCCGTTCAGCGTGTAAACGAAGCTGTCGTAGTTGTCGAGCACCAGGATTTTGACCATAGGTTTTAACCCTAATCCCCGATAAATGGATGCTGTGCCGATAGCCGCTGGCTCAGTTAGAATTTAGGTTATGTCTGAGACCAAGAACGACGAACAGCTTGCCGTAAAGCGCAAGGCAGCAAAGCCTGCTAAGCCAAAGGCACCAAAGGCCGAACGCAACCGCAACGACCCGAACCCAGTGTGGTTCAAGCCGGTCATGTTCGGATTCATGCTGCTCGGCCTGATCTGGATCATCACCTACTACGTCAGCAGCGCACAGCTTCCGGTCGCCGATCTGGGCAACTGGAACATCCTGGTTGGCTTCGGAATCGCGATGGTTGGCTTCATGATGTCAACCCGCTGGAAGTAATTCGGTTTCTGCGAACCTTCGAACCTAGTTCGACACCATCAACTGCGGAAACACGTTGACCTCGAGGCCGGCATAAGCCAAGACAATCAAAAACGTAAAAATCGCCAAAAGACCCAGGTACGCCTGGGTTTTTTGCTTAAAGAACTTGTTTCCTGCGAGCACCCAAGCCACTAGAGCACCAGCAATCAAGCCGCCGATGTGGGCCTGCCAGCTGACGCCCGGCATCAAGAAGCCGAAGCCGAGGTTGATCGCAATCACGACCAAAATCTGCTGATCACGATTGCCCAAGCGGCGCAGAATTACAAAATACGCACCCATCAGACCGAATACTCCACCGGATGCGCCAAGCGTCATCGCCAACGGATTGCTGAACCAAACTACGGCCACGGATGCGCCGACGATCGACAACAGGTAAAGAAGGGTGAACTTCAAGCGGCCAAGCATCGGTTCGAGCACTCGACCGAAAATGAATAGCGAAACCATGTTGAGGATCAGGTGTAGTGGGTTACTCGGGCTGTGCAAGAAACCCGAGGTTACTGCACGCCAGGGCTCAAGCCAGAAGTAGTAGGGCGTGAAGGCAAACAGCGTCGTGAAGATTGAGCCGGGCAGAATCTGCAGCAGATAGGCAACGACATTGGCGCTAATCAGCGCCGAAGTCACTGCCGACTGGCCTTTGCCGGCCGCCAAGCGTTGCTGCTTTCGGCGCTTCGCGGCTAGCTGGTCAGGGGTTCCGCCAGCGCAGTCCGGGCAAAGAAAACCGACCGACGCCTCAACCTGGCACTCCGGGCAGATTATCTGCTCGCAGCGCTGGCATCGCACATAGGCCTCGCGGCCAGGGTGTCGATAACAGATCATCGTCGGTCGGTTCTCAAGCTCGTGTAGTTGTCTGAGCCGCTAGGACTAGGCGGCTTCGATA
>ERZ650311.1163-NODE-1163-length-13605-cov-31.762583_pt1 | contig 13605 bp, 19 predicted proteins | sample MGYA00376247_ERZ650311 | MGnify/ENA primary metagenome ERZ650311 (study PRJEB26733, sample SAMN07839324) | wastewater metagenome | biome: small river; feature: stream; material: water | place: USA: North Carolina | collected 2016-07-28 ... | reverse complement strand
TTCCGGCCCGCCGGCGCCGGCCTGAGCCCGACCTGGCTGTGCATGGGCTGCGGCAAGCGCCGCGAGGGCCTCGGAGCCCGCGGCGCTGGCGTGCGCAGGCGGTGCGCGCAGTGCGTGGCCAGGGCGAACGACAAAGGGGCTGCTGCGTGAGCACCGACCTTCGAGCGCGCTTCTCACGCATCCGCGCCTTCTACAAGGCGCACGAGGCTGCAATCCTGGCCAACGGAAACGAGTGGTTCGGCGTCGAGTCCGACGAGCTCTACGGCGACGCCTACGGGTGGGAGCATGCCGGCGGCATCTCTCTGACACCGATCGAGCGGCAGCTGTGGCACGACATCCGGGCTGAGGACGCGATCCTCTACCCGCAGCACCCGGTCGGCCGCTACTTCGTCGACTGGGGCAATCCGTTTCACAAGGTCGCCATTGAGTGCGACGGGGCCAAGTGGCACACCGACCCGCAGCGCGACGCCAGCAGGCAGCGCGAGATCGAGGCGCTCGGCTGGACTGTGTACCGGCTCACCGGCCGCGAGTGCGGCACCGACTTCGAGGAGCACGAGGACGAGCACGGCGCCGTGGCCGTAAGGCCAGGTGCGGCGCGCGCGCTCATCCGGCGCGTGATCGAAGAACACCGAATCGAGCGCGACACCTCGCGCCATCGCGCCTGGGCTTGATGCCATGGCGACCGCACCCCGCATGTCAGCCCGCATCGAACAAGTGCCGCCGCCCGACGACAACGTGGCGCGCCTGCGCGTGCCACCGCACAGCCGCGAGGCCGAGCAAGCCGTGCTCGGCGGGCTGCTGCAGGACAACGCCGCCCTCGTCGTCGCCTCCGAACTGCTCACCGAGGCCGACTTCTACGGCTTCGAGCACCGCCTCATCTTCGCCGCCATCGCCGACCTCATCGAGGACGGCATGTCGGCCGACGTCATCACCGTCTTCGAGCGCCTGGAGACCAACGGCAAGTCCGCTGACTGCGGCGGCATCGCCTACCTGAACGCGCTGCAACTCGGCGTGCCCAGCGCTGCCGGCATGCGCTCCTACGCCAGCATCGTGCGGGAACGCGCCATGCTGCGCAAGCTCATCGCGGCCTCCGACGAGATCGCCACCGCCGCATTCAACACGCAGGGCCGCGCCGCCGCCGACGTCATCGCCGAGGGCTTCGCCAAGGTCCGCGCCATCGCCTCCGAGGCCCCGGACTCCAAGGCCCTGCCGCTGCTGTCGTTCGAGCAGTTGCGCGCCGAGGCCCAGGCCGTCTCCTGGACCGTCAAGCACATCCTGCCAGCCGACTCCGTGGGCCTGCTCTTCGGCGCCAGCGGCACCTTCAAGACATACATTGCCATCGATGCCGCCATGCACATCGTGCACGGCCTGAAGTGGCTCGGCCGCCGCACGAAGAAGGGCCCGGCCCTGTTCATCGCCGGCGAGGGCGGAACCGGCTTGGCCGGGCGCATCGAGGCTTGGCACCGCGCCCGCCGGCTGCCGGCACCGCCGGCCAGCATGCTGCGCGTCATCCCGGTGGCGCTCGACCTCGGCGCCGAAGCCTGGCGCGTTGCCGACGCCGCCAAGGCCGCCGGCATCGAGCCGGCCATCGTCGTCATCGACACCTTCAGCCAGACCTTCAGCGGCGAGGAGAACAGCGCCAACGAGGTCGCCGCCTACTTCCGGGAGGTCGGCAACCACATCCGGGCCCTGTGGCACTGCACGGTGCTCGTGATCCACCACAGCGGCCACAGCGCCACCGACAGGCCGCGCGGGTCGAGCTCGATGCAGGCCAACACCTCGTTCCTGCTCGGCGCATTCCGCGACGAGAAGGAGATGCTGGCCACGCTGACGTGCGTGCACATGAAGGACGGCCGCAGCTTCGACGACGCCATCTTCCAGGTCAACGTGCAGCAGCTCGGCACCGACGAGGACGGAGACCAGGTCACCCAGCTCGTGGCGCGCCACCTCAGCAGCGCCGAAGAGGTGCAGGACGCCATGGCGGCCGAGCACAAGGCCGGCCGCGGCGGGCACAACCAGCTCATCGTGAGCCTGGCGAGCAACGGCATGAAGGAGGCCGAACTGCGCAAGGTCTTCTACGAAGACTGCGCCGTCGACGACCCGGAGAGCCGGCGCAAAGCCTACTTCCGGGCGCGCAAGTGGGCGATGAGCCGGGGGATGTTCGAGGTCGTGCAGGGCATCGTTGTCCTGCCAAGCAAAACGGGACATTCGGCATGAAAAACGGGACGCAACGCAAATTTGGCGGGACGCAACGGCGGGACACATCTCGCGCGCGCGCACGCCCCTTCGGGGACACGGTTTTGTGTCCCTGTGTCCCGCTGGGACACACAGGACGGGACACATCGAGCGGGACACGGGACGCAACCCCTCCGGGGATTGCATCCCGGTCTGGACACTCAGAGCGAACAGCCGAGCACAAGGCCAAGCTCGCCCAGGACCCCCGCTTCGCCGGCTGGCTCGGCCTCATGGCTGCCGACGACCCCGACCCAGCCATCGGCCAGGCCGCCCAGCGCCGCGCCGAGGAGCGCCTCGAGCTCACCCGCCGCGCGAAGTACAGCTTCCTGCTGTGGGCCCAGGACAACCCCGAGGCCGACCCGGAAGCCATCGCCGAGGCTCGGCAGTTCCTGGCCGACCATCCGCCGCTGCAGCGCGCGCTAGGCACGGGAGAGTCGGCATGAGCACCCCGAAGCCCGCGCGCCCCACGCACCAAGCCGCCATGCTCTCCTGGCTGCAGTCCCGCCCCGAAGGCGCAACCGTCGCCGAGACGCGTGCCCACTTCGAGCGCCTGCCGCACGCCGTGAGCTGCGGCCTCGCCCGCCTCCTCATCCTCGGCCTCATCGGCTGGCTCGACGTGCCGAACCCGAGCACGCAGCGCCGCGCCAAGGCCACCGTGCGCCGCTACTGGGCCCGCGAGCACTGCCCGCCTGGCGCAACACTCGCCGCCGAGGTGAAGCCGCTGGTCCGCGCCATGAACGGCGGGCCGAAGCTCGCCAAGATCCCCGCCGCGCCCGACAGCAACACCGTGCGCAAGCCGAAGCTGCGCGGCGAGCCGGTGCGGCCCCAGGGCGAGCCCCGCATCACAGATCGGACCAAGGTGACGATCTGGCGCCCGCCAGTCGATCCCCGCCGCGCGCTGCAGGTCGAGCCGTTCTTCGCCGCCGGCAAGCGTCTGGAGCCCCGGCCGTGGGCGGCTGCGGTGGCAGGGGGTGTGCGATGAGGGGCCCCATGCGCGGCGCCTGCACGTGCGCCAACATCCTCAAGGCCACTCGCTCGGCCTGGCTCACCTGCGACGAGATCGGCGACGAGGTGGGGACCAGCTACCGCGCAACCAGGACTTGGACAGAGGAACTGACCGCGCAGGGCGTGCTGAAGCAGCGCGAGCGCGAGAAGTCGATTCACCAGCCGGGCAACGCGCCGCGGGAGTTCAAGTTGTCGTCTCAGTGGGGTGGCCTGTGACAACCATCCTCGCGCTCGACCCCGGGCCAGTGCAGACCGGCCTCGTCTGCTTCAACGGCCGCCAAGCGTTCATGGCTCAGGTCATGGACAACGGCAAGCTGCTCAGTTTCATCCGTGAGGGCCATCCCATCGCCGACGTGCTCGCCATCGAGAAGATCGAAGCCATGGGCATGGCCGTCGGCGCCGAGACCTTCGAGACCGTGCACTGGTCCGGCCGCTTCTACCAAGCCTGGCCCGGCACCAAGGTCATGCGCATCACCCGCCGCCAGGTCAAGCTGCACCTCTGCGGGAACATGCGCGCCAAGGATCCGAACATCCGCCAGGCGCTCATCGACATGCTCGGCGCGCCAGGCACGAAGAAGGCCCCGGGCCCGACCTACGGCGTGACCTCGCACGCCTGGGCCGCCCTCGCCGTCGCCGTCACCGCGTGGCACGAGATCCAGCCGGCCGCCGGGCTGCTCGCGGAGGCGGCTTGAACCGAATGACGCGCAACCACGTCGTGCGCGAGGCAGACCCTTCGACGTGACAACCCAGGGAGAGAAGCACATGCGAACCATCATCACCGTCCTCGCGCTTGCCGCGCTGCTGTCCGCTTGCGGCGGCGGCGGCGACTTCTGCTCGCAGGGCCGGCCGCTGTACGGCGACCGGCAGGCCGAGTATGACCGGCAGTGCCCGAACGGGCCCGAGGACGCCGGGAAGTAGGCGAACCGCACAACAACGAACCGGACCCCGATGAACAAGATCGTCGAACGCTACGCCGCCGCCGTGAACCGCGGCGACCTCAGCAGCGACGCCCGCAGCACATTCGCGGGCGCCGATGTCTGCGGCGCGTTCGGCTTGGCGAGCCGCAAGTACCGGCTCGCCGCCGCTTTGGCTCGCATGTTCGTCGGCGGCGACAAGGAAGCCCGCGAGGTCTCCCGCATGATGACCCGCATGCTCGTCAGCAAGGCGTACCAGTGGGGGCAGCCCATCGGCGAGGCCGGGGCCGACATCATGGCCGGCCTGGTGCTGCACTGGCACCGCGACAGCGCCTGCAAGGTCTGCGGTGGCCACGGGTTCAAGCTCTTGTTCGACGCCGAACTCGGTGACGGCCGCGGGGTCGTCAGCGATTCCCCGTGCCCAGCCTGCGGCGGCAGCGGGAAGCGCCCGTTCGAGGCCATGTTCCCCATCGAGCGCGTACCGCTTGCCAACTGGCTGCGTGGCAAGGTGGAGCGCGAAACAGCCCTAGCCGGGCCGGCAGCAATGCGCAAGCTGGCCCCGGACTTGACACCCTGACCCGGGATATGCATTACACTGCGCCCCATCCGCGCATGCGGACCCCCGCGCAACCATTGGGCGGAGCCGTCTCCGCCTTTTGAGCCTGAAGCCCGCCACCGAGCGGGCTTCGTCGCTTTCCAGACTGCCGAGATCACGAGCTCGGCTTGGCGCCAGGGTGGCGGGCGTTACCCCTGTCGCCAATGCTCCTCCGCCGCGCGCGCTCCGCGGTTGACTCGTGAACGACGCGCGAACGGCAGCGGCGCAGTGCCCGGATGGGCATAGGCCCGATGCGCCGCACCTTCCCAGTTCCGCCGGTGGATGCCGGCACCTTGCCAGGGTGGATGCCTGTGGCGGGAGAAGCCTATGGCGACACGCAAGGCGGCGACGCCGAAGCCTGCCGCAGCAGACGGAGCGGCGGCCCGCAAGACCGGGCGGCCATCGAAATACAAGGACGAATTCGCAGGCCAGGCCGCGAAGTTGTGCAAGTTGGGCGCGACCGATGCGCAACTGGCCGACTTCTTCGGGGTCGCCATCAGCACCGTTGCGCTGTGGAAGGTCGAGCACCCCGCGTTTTCGGACGCCTTAAGGGTGGCGAAAGAGGCCGCTGACGAGCGGGTCGAGCAGGCCCTCTACCGGCGCGCGCTTGGCTACCAGCACGACGAGATCGACATCCGCGTCGTCGGCAACAAGATCGTGAAGACGCCGGTGCGCAAGCACTACGCGCCAGATGCCGCGTCGATGATCTTCTGGTTGAAGAACCGCCAGCCGGCCAAGTGGCGCCAGACGCCACCCGAAGGCGACGAGGGCGACGAGCCGGCCAAGACGACGGTCGTGTTCGAGATCCGCGACGGCCGCAAGCATGCCCAGCCTGAACCGTCCTCAGGCTGAGTTCCTGCAGCTCGATCGCAAGTTCAGGGCCTACGTCGGCGGCTTCGGCAGCGGCAAGACCTGGGCGGGAGCGGCGATGTCGTGCCGTCTCGCGTGGGAATCGCCTCGCGTGCCGGTGGGCTACTTCGGTCCGAGCTTCCCGGCGATTCGGGACATCTTCTACCCGACGATCGAGGAAGTCGCCGACGACTGCGGGTTGCGCTGCGACATCAACCAGAGCAACAAGGAAGTCCACCTCTACAGCGGGAAGCAGTACCGCAGCACGATCATCTGCCGGTCGATGGACCGGCCCGGCGACATCGTCGGTTTCAAGATCGGCCACGCGCACATCGACGAAATCGACGTGCTGCCGAAGGAGAAGGGCACGCTCGCTTGGCGCAAGATCATCGCGCGGCTGCGGCACCAGAACGGGCGCAACGGCGCCGACGTGACGACGACGCCGGAGGGCTTCCGGTTCGCGTACCAGACCTTCGTCAAGGACGCGAGGGACAAGCCGGAGCGCCGCGAGCTCTACGGCATGGTGCAGGCCAGCACCTACGAGAACGAGGCGAACCTGCCCGAGGGCTACATCGAGAGCCTGCGCGCGAGCTATCCGCCGCAGCTCATCGACGCATACCTCGAGGGCCGCTTCGTCAACCTCACGAGCGGGGCGGTCTATCCCGACTTCAGCCGCACGCTGAACCACACCGATGCGCGCCTGGGTGAGAAAGGCCACGATGCCGAGCCGGCGCACATCGGCATGGACTTCAACGTGCAGAACATGACCGCGGTCGTCACGGTGACGCGCGGCGGCAACCCGCACGCGGTGGCCGAGGTTACCGGCGTGCGAGACACGCCGGCGATGGCGAAGCTGCTCACGGAGCGCTTCGGCAAGACGGCGGACGGCCAGCGCCGGCAACTCGTGGTCTACCCCGACGCCTCGGGCCAGAACACGAGCAGCAAGAACGCGAGCGAGTCCGACCTGACGATCCTTCGCGGCGCCGGCCTGATGGTGCGCGCCGCGAGCTCAAACCCGGCAGTGCGGGACCGCATCAACGCGGTGAACGCGCTGATCCTGAACGACAGAGGCGAGCGCCGGCTGAAGGTCAACACGCAGGTATGCCCGGTGCTCACGGAAGCGCTGGAACAGCAGGCCTATGACCGCAACGGCGAGCCCGACAAGACGAGCGGCCACGATCACCCGAACGACGCCATCGGCTACCGCCTGGTGACCGACTGGCCGCTGCTGCGGCGCGTGGCCACGGTGACAGCCCTGCGCGTCTGAGAAAGCACACCGCATGGCCGAACAACAAAGCACCGTCGCGACGCCAGACGCCCGCGCGGCGGAGATGGAGCAGACGTGGGCCATCGTGCGCGCGCTTCTCGGTGGTACCGCGGCGATGCGCAAGGCTGGGCAGGCTCTGCTGCCGAAGTGGCCGAAGGAAGACCGCGAGAGCTACGCCCAGCGCCTGGCCGTCGCGGTGCTGTTCCCGGCCTACCAGCGCTCGGTGACGACGCTGGCCGGCAAGCCGTTTAGCAAGCCGGTGTCGATCGGCGACGACGTGCCGGCCCGGCTGCGGGGATGGCTCGACGACATCGACCTCGAGGGCCGCAACCTGCACGCCTTCGCGTCGGACTGCATGGAGCAGGCCCTGGGCTACGGGCTCGGCGGCATCCTGGTCGACTACCCGGACGCGACGGCCGCTCCGGCGACCGCCGCCGGGGTGCGCACGGAGGCAGATGAGCGCCGCGCCGGGCTGCGGCCGTACTGGGTGCAGGTGTTTGAGTGGCAGATCCTCGGCTGGCGGGCCGAGCGCGCGAACGGGCAATGGCGCCTCGTGCAGCTTCGCCTGCTCGAACGCGTGGATGAGCCAGACGGCGACTACGGCATGAAGAGCGTCGATCAGGTGCGCGTGCTGACGCCCGGCGCTTGGGAGACGCACCGAAAGGCGTTGGTCAACGGCGCCGAGAAGTGGATGCCGTACCAGAGCGGGCGCACGACGCTCGGCGAGATCCCGTTCGTGCCGGTGTACGGCCGGCGCCTCGGGTTCATGTGGGGTGTGCCGCCGCTGCTCGAGGTGGCGTACCTGAACGCGGCGCACTGGCAGAGCGCCAGCGATCAGCAGACGCTGCTGCATACGGCGCGCGTGCCAATCCTGGCGGCCAAGAACGTGGCCGACGAGCAGGGCGCGAACGGCGAAGTCAAGCCGTGGGAAATGGTCATCGGCTCCGGCGCCGCGGTGCGCATCACCGGCCAGGACTGCGACCTGAAGTACGTCGAGCACAGCGGCAAGGCGCTGGAGTCCGGCGAGAAAGACCTCGCCTCCCTTGAGGAGCGCATGCGCCAAGCCGGTGCCGAGCTGCTCGTCATCGACACCAAGCTGACGGCCACCCAGGTCGCCAGCGAGAACGCGGTCGGCATGTGCGCCCTGCAGCGGATCGCGCAGAACCTGGAGGACGCGCTGGACCAGGCGCTTGACCTGACGGCGCAGTGGGTCGGCGAGACGAACGGTGGCGGGCATGTCACCCTGTTCGACGACTACGCCGCGGCCACGCTTCAGGAGGCCTCGGCGCAGCTGCTGCTGCAGGCGAACACGGCCGGCAAGATCAGCGATGCGACGTTCTTCGGCGAGCTGAAGCGGCGCGGCATCGTCGGGGCCGACGTCGGCGAGTGGGAAGAAGAGAAGGGGCGCATCGAGGAACAGGGGCCATCGCTGGGCGCGCTTGGCCAGGGCGACCCGGCGGCGAACGACGGAGGCGGGCAGGGGCAGCAGGGCGGCACCGGTAGCGGCGCCGCGGCTTGATGGCCGCCTCGGTGAACGAGGCGCTGCGCGACGAGAGCGTGCGCCACGCGGTGGCGCTGCAGCACTACAGCAACGCCGAAGTCGCGCGCATCGTCGCGCTGCTGAACCGGGTCGACGCCGACCTGGCGGCGCAGTTGTCCGCGGCGCTGGAGAGGCTGCCGAGCGAGGCCTTCACGGTGGAGCGCATCGAGGCCATGCTGGGCTCGGTGCGGGCCTTGAACGCGGAGGCCTACGCGCGAGTCGGCCGGGAGCTGGAGGGAGCGCTGAGGCAGTTGGCTGGCTATGAGGCCGGCTACCAGCTTGAGCTCTTCCGCTCGGTGATCCCGGCGCAGGTGAGCGCCTCGGTCGGGCTGGCCGCGGTGCAGGTCGACCAGGTCTACGCCGCAGCGATGGCCAGGCCCTTCCAAGGCAGGCTCCTGAGGGAGTGGTCGGCCGGCATCGGCGAGGCCAGGATGGCGCGCATCCGCGACGCGGTGCGCATGGGCATGGTAGAGCAGCAGACGGTCGGCGACATCGTCAGGCGCATCCGCGGCACGCGGGCGCAGGGCTACGCCGACGGGCTGCTCGAGATCGACCGGCGCGGTGCCGAGGCGGTGGTGAGGACGGCGATCAGCCACACCGCGGGGTATGTGCGGGAGCAGTTCTTCGCGGCGAACAGCGACCTCGTGAAGGCGATCTCGTGGACCGCCACCCTGGACACCCGCACGAGCGAAATCTGCAGGGTGCGCGACGGCAAGCGGTGGACTTGCACGACGCCGCACAAGCCGATCGAGCACAAGCTGGAATGGCTCGGCGGGCCAGGCCGGGCGCACTGGCAGTGCCGCAGTACGGCGGTGCCGGTCACCAAGAGCTGGGCCGAGCTCGGGCTTGATCTGCCGGACGTGCCGGCCAGCACCCGGGCCAGCATGGACGGCCAGGCGCCGGCAGAGCAGACCTTCGGCGCGTGGCTGAAGCGGCAGCCGGCCGGGCGGCAGGATGAGGTGCTCGGCGCGACGCGCGGGGCGCTGTTTCGGCGCGGCGGGCTGGAGATCGAGCAGTTCGCCAACGACAAGGGGCGATGGCTGACCCTGGATCAGCTGCGGGAGCGAGACGCTGCCGCGTTCAGGCGGGCCGGAGTAGAGTAGGGGCACGATGCCCCTGCACGTCGTCAAAGGCACGCCAGCGCCAGAAGCGCCGGCCGAACGGGTACGCCAGCGGCTGCGCCAGGCGCCGAAGCCGGCCGACATGCTGCAGTGCCCGCGCTGCGCCGGCCGCGAGGTCGTCGAGACCCGGGTCGGCGTGTCCCTCATCGGTGGGAAGCCGCGGGGCGGCACGAAGCAGATACTGTGCGCCCTGTGCCTCATGAGGGGCGAACGGGTGGTGCTGGCATGAGGATCTTGGTTGCGGTGGCGGCGTTGGCCGCGTCAGTAGCGGGCGCGCAGCCCGCGGGCCCGGTGCGCTGCGACAGCGCGGAGCACTGCGAGGCGCTCATGGTGGCCGCGCAGCGCCATCTGCAGGTCGCCACCGGCATGCGGCTTCGCATGGTGGGCGCGAACCGGCTGGAGACCTTCACCGCCAACGGGTACGGGCTCATGACCGGAGTCGTCACGAAGGCGCCGGTCGGCGGCGGTGCCTACGATATCGCCGTCGAGTTCGAGTGCTACCGCGGCACGCAGTGCGACAAGCAGCGGCGCGATTCGATGGCCGGCTTCTACAGCATGCTTGCGCTGGAGACGAAGGCGTTTCACCTCAGGGCGGCCAGTTCGCCGGAGCCGGCCGCCTCGAAGTAGGCGAACATCACACCGAGGGCCCGCCGAGCGCGGGCCCTTCTCATTTTCCGAGGCCGGAGCGGGCAACCGCTGCCGGCCTCTTTCATTGCCGCGCAGGACGGATGTCCGGCGGCGCACCGCGATCGGATGGTCGCACCGCACGCTACCGGCGGATGCCGGCGGCACGTCACCACACCACACCCCATGCCCTTCAAGATCGACGCCCAAGGCAACATCGTCACCGCCGACAGCAACGGCGCCAAGCTACCCGTCTTCGTGCACCCCGACGGCAAAGAGACGCCCTTCGACGCGGATGCGACGATCGGCACCATCTCCCGCCTGAACGCCGAGGCCAAGGCCCACCGCGAGGGCAAGGAATCCGCCGAGAAGCTCCTCAAGAGCTTCGAGGGCCTGGATGCCACCGCCGCGCGCGAGGCCCTGGACAAGCTGAAGACCCTGGACCTGAACAAGCTCGTCGACAAGGGCGAGGTCGAGAAGGTCAAGGCCGAGGTCAAGGCGGCGCTCGAAGCGCAGTACGGCCCGACGGTGAAGGAGCGCGACACGCTGCGCGAGCAGCTCAACGCGCACCTCGTCGGCGGCGTCTTCAGCGGCTCGAAGTTCGTCGCGGAGAAGTTCGCAGGCGAGAACGCGGCCGTCTCGGCGCAGATCGCGCGCGCGCTGTTCGCCGGCAACTTCAAGGTCGAGGACGGCAAGGTCGTCGCCTATGACGCCAGCGGGCAAAAGCTCTACTCGCGCGCCCGGCCCGGAGAGGTCGCGGATGCCGAGGAAGCGCTGCAGCTCATCGTCGAGGCGTCTCCCCTGCGAGCGTCGATCCTGAAGGGCGCGAACGCCTCCGGCAGCGGCGCCGGAGGCTCGGGTGGGCAAGGTGGGACGGGCGGCCAGAAAACCGTGACGCGGGCGCAGTTCGATGCGATGCCGCAGCACGAGCGCGCAGCGCATGCAAAGGCTGGCGGCAAGGTCGCCGACTGAGCAGCCGGCAACTCTTCCCAACCCCAGGCCCGCCATGAGCGGGCCTTTCCATTTCTGAAAGGCCAATCATGGCAAACGTACTCACGAACCTCGCCGCCGACATCTACAAGGCGGCGGACATGGTCGGCCGCGAACTGGTCGGCTTCATTCCGTCGTGCACCATCAACGGCGACGCCGCCACGCGCGCGGCCAAGGGCGACACGATCCGCAGTCACTTCACGCGCGCCGTGACGGTGAACAGCTCGTTCGCGCCGGCGATGACCGTCCCGGAGGGCACGGATCAGACCGTCGACACCAAGACGATGACGGTCGACAACTACGCCTCGGTGCAGATCCCGTGGACGGGCGAGGACATGAAGCACGTCAACAACGGCGCCGGCTTCGAGACCGTCTACGGCGACCAGATCCGCCAGGCCATCCGCGCCATCTGCAACGTCGTCGAGACAGCGCTGTGGACGGCGGCCTACAAGGGCGCGTCTCGCGCCACTGGCACCGCTGGGACCACGCCGTTCGCGTCGAACCACAACAGCATGGCCGACGTGCGCAAGATCCTGGCCGACAACGGCTGCCCGATGGACGGTCAGGTGTCGCTGGTGATGAACACCGCGGCGGGCGTCAACATGCGCAACCTCGCGCAACTGCAGAAGGCGAATGAGGCCGGCGGCACTGAACTGCTGCGCCAAGGCACGCTGCTCGACCTGCAGGGCTTGATGGTGAAGGAGTCGGCGGCGCCGATCTCCGTCACCGCCGGCACCGGTGCCTCGTACCTGCTGAATGGCGCGCTTGCGGTGGGCGACACCTCGGTGACCGTCGACACCGGATCCGGCACCATCCTTGCCGGCGACATCGTGACCTTCGCTGGCACGGCCCACAAGTACGTCGTCGGTACCGCGCTGTCGGGTGGTGTGTTCGCTCTGAACGCGCCCGGCTCGCTGGCGGTGGAGGCCGACAACGATGCCGTCACGGTCGGCGCGGCGTACACGCCGAACGTGGCCTTCCATCGCTCTGCCCTCGAGCTTGGCATCCGGGCCCCGGCAATGCCGGCTGGCGGCGATGCGGCGGTCGACCTGATGACGGTGCAGGACCCGTGGTCCGGCCTGGTCTTCGAGATCGCGGCCTACAAGGGCTACATGAAGTCGATGTTCGAGGTCCGCTGCGTGTACGGCGCCAAGGCCTGGAAGCCGAACCACATCGCCACGCTGCTCGGCTGATCCAGGAGGCCCAGACCATGGCGAAGAAAGCACCGGCGGCCGTCGCGCCGCAAGGCGAAGCGCTGCCGCAAGGCAGCGAGCAGACCGAGGCCGCCACACCGGCGGCCGTCGCGCCGGGCACCGTCGCCATGGTCCGCGATCCCCAGCAATACCCGCCGCCTCACAAGGCCGACGTCCACCCCGCCGAGGTCGCGAACTACGCGGCCGGCGGGTGGACGTTCGCCTGAGTCGCGGTACATCCCCACCTGAGGGAAGACCATGACCATCCAGTTTTCCACCGCGGTGCGAAACGCGCGGCTCGATGCCATCGAGACGACGATCAGCACGAGCGCGGTCCTCAAGATCCGCACCGGCGCCGCGCCTGCGAACGTGGCGACGGCCGACAGCGGCACCGTGCTGGCGACGCTGACGCTGCCAAGCGACTGGATGGCCGCGGCGTCCAGCGGGTCGAAGGCCAAGTCGGGCACCTGGGAAGACACGAGCGCCGATGCCAGCGGCACCGCGGCTCACTTCCGGGTCTACGCGAGCGACGGCACGACGGCGCACATCCAGGGCACGGTGACGGCCACGGGCGGCGGCGGCGACATGACGGTGGACAACACCTCATTCGCGTCGGCGCAGGCCTTCACGATCACCGGATTTACGTTAACGGATGGAAACGCATGACCCATCTGTTCCGCTGCGCGACATGCTGCGGCGAGTTCAGCAAGCGGCGCTTGCGAGGCAGCACGACCGAATGCCGCAAGTGCGGCAACAGCCGTCGCGTCCGCGCATGGAAGGCGGCAAACCCGGATCGCGCCCGCGCGATCAACACGCAGCCAACGGCCGAACAGAAGCGCCGCTACGTCACATCCGAGAAGGGGCGCGCCGTCTGCCGCGCCAAGTCTCAGCGCTACCAGCGCAGGGCCGGCGCCGCGCGAGTGTCTTGGCGCGATCAGCCCCTGATCGATGACTTGTACGCGCTGGCTTCGATCTACCGCGCCGCAGGGCACGACGCGCACGTTGATCACATCTACCCGTTGGCCGGCAAGACGGTCTGCGGACTCCACGTCGAACAGAACTTGACCGTGATTCCTGCGCTGCAGAACAAGGTCAAGAAGAACCGGCTACCGCCAGAGGTGCACACATGAAGCTAAACCGCAAGTTGGAGATCGCCGAGCAGGCGATCCGCAGCATCTCGACGCACGACGACGAGGACGCGGCGGTGCGCGACGCGGCGCTGAAGCGGCTCGAGGAGTTCATCGAGGCCGAGCGCCAGGCGGCTGCGCAGCG
>ERZ650311.1162-NODE-1162-length-13614-cov-3.978022_pt1 | contig 13614 bp, 10 predicted proteins | sample MGYA00376247_ERZ650311 | MGnify/ENA primary metagenome ERZ650311 (study PRJEB26733, sample SAMN07839324) | wastewater metagenome | biome: small river; feature: stream; material: water | place: USA: North Carolina | collected 2016-07-28 ... | reverse complement strand
AGCCGCCCTCACCGAAGCCGATGCGCAAAGTTATTTCAAGTCTTACCAAGATGCGATTCATGCCATTGGCCAATCGGCAAAGGGCAAGGGGGTGTTGGCGGGTGCTGGCATTTCCATCAAATTATCGGCGCTTCATCCGCGATACAGCCGGGCTCAACAGGCTCGCGTGATGACTGAGTTATTGCCGCGCGTCTTGCAATTGGCAGAGCTGGCCAAGCACTACAACATGGGCTTGAACATTGATGCAGAGGAGTCCGAGCGATTGGAAATATCGCTCGATTTGTTGGAAGCCTTGTGTCATGCCCCCTCGTTGTCGGGATGGGACGGTCTGGGTTTTGTGATTCAGGCTTACCAAAAGCGATGCCCCTACGTGGTCGATTTTTTACTTGATTTGGCAAAACGATCAGGCCATCGTTTGATGATTCGTTTGGTCAAGGGTGCCTATTGGGACAGCGAAATTAAGCGGGCGCAAGTGGAAGGTCAATCCGATTACCCCGTGCTCACGCGCAAGCACCATACCGACGTGTCCTACTTGGCCTGCGCACGCAAATTGTTGGCGGCTGTTGATGTGGTGTACCCACAATTTGCAACGCACAACGCGCAAACACTCGCCAGCATTGTGAGCATGGCCGAAGAGGTCTGCGGTGCTTATGAAACAGGTCAGTACGAGTTTCAATGTTTGCATGGCATGGGTGAACCTTTGTATTTGCAAGTGGTGGGATCGCAGCGGCTGGACCGACCCTGCCGAATTTATGCCCCGGTGGGCACCCATGAAACCCTGCTGGCTTATTTGGTGCGCCGTCTGCTAGAAAACGGCGCCAACAGTTCATTTGTGAATCGCATGGCCGATGCCTCCGTGCCGTTGGACGACTTGGTTCGAGACCCTGTGATGTTGACAACGCACGAGGCCACAGCGCAGAACTTGGCCGCGGGTCAGCCTCATCCCAAAATTCCATTGCCTTTGCACTTGTATCGTGCTGAGGGTGCTTGTGGTGCTCATGGCGTTGGGCGATTGAATGCCAAAGGCTGGGACCTGAGCCATGAACCCACGCTGGCGTGGTTTCAGGAAGGGATGTCACACACTGCAGCGCCTTTGAGGGTGCAGCCACTGATCATTGGCGTCGCTGAAGGTGCCGAGCTTCGCGAGATGGTGAACCCGGCGAACACAGAACAGGTTCTGGGCCATGTGCAATATGCCAGTGCGCAAGACATTGAGCATGCATTGCAAGCGGCCGATGCCTTTGCGCCAACGTGGTCACAAACATCGCCATCTGACCGTGCCGATGCATTAGAACAAGCCGCGGTGTTGCTCGAACAAGACGCATTGCCTTGCATGCGCTTGTTGGTTTTGGAAGCTGGCAAAACATGGGCGCATGCAGTGGCCGAACATCGTGAGTCGGTTGATTTTTTGCGCTACTACGCCATGCAAGTGCGACGTGATTTCAACAATGCCACACACCAAGCTTTAGGACCCGTGGTGTGCATCAGTCCTTGGAATTTCCCCTTGGCCATTTTCATGGGGCAGGTTGCTGCAGCCTTGGCGGCAGGCAATACGGTGCTGGCCAAACCCGCAGAGCAGACGACCGGCATTGCAGCGCTGGCGGTGCAGTTGCTGTGGCAAGCTGGCGTTCCGAAGGCGGCGCTGCAACTGCTGCCAGGACTGGGCCAGACTGTGGGCCATGCACTGGTTCAGGACGCACGCGTGCAAGGCGTCTTGTTCACAGGTTCAACAGAAACTGCCAAGGTTTTGCAACTCACTTTGTCCAAACGCTTGAATCGCCATGGGCAGGTGGTGCCTTTGATTGCAGAGACGGGTGGGCAAAACTGCATGGTGGTGGACTCGTCGGCTTTGTTAGAACAAGTGGTAGTAGACGCTGTGGCCTCTGCCTTTGAAGCCGCAGGTCAGCGCTGCTCTGCATTGCGCATCTTGTGTGTGCAAGATGAAGTGGCCGACAGGGCTTTGCGCATGCTCCAAGGTGCCATGGCTGAAATGCAGATGGGCAATCCGGCTTTGCTGGAGACCGACATCGGCCCCGTCATCGATGCCAGAGCCCGCGACGGCATTGAAGCCCACGTAGAAAAGCTGCAAGTCCTGGGTCGACGCATACACCGCATTCAGCATGCCAACGCACAGGCACCAACAGGCACGTATGTGGTGCCCACGTTGATCGAGATTGAAAATCTGCAAGATGTGCAACGTGAAGTGTTTGGCCCTGTGTTGCATGTGTTGCGGTATGCACGTCATGCGCTTCCAAGCTTGCTGCAGCAGATCAATGACACGGGCTATGGGCTGACCTTGGGTGTGCATTCACGCATCGATGAAACGATTGCGTTGGTCACGCAGGGCACGCATGCTGGCAACACCTATGTCAATCGGAACATGGTGGGGGCCGTGGTGGGTGTTCAGCCTTTTGGCGGTGAAGGCCTGTCGGGTACAGGTCCCAAAGCAGGCGGGCCTTTGTATTTGCTGCGCCTGCTGGCAGTGTGCCCTGAGGATGCTGCTTTGTGCAGCATTCAAGCGGTGGGGGGTGGCACTTTGGCACCTGTGCCAGAGGCATTGCAAGCCTTGCACCAATGGGCGTTGTCGGAAAACCGCATGGCCTTGGCACATCAGTGTGCGCGTTTGTCAGCCTGCAATCCAGCAGGACTGGAAGCCGCGCTGACAGGACCTACGGGCGAGCGCAATGTGTACCAAGTCAAGGCCCGGTCGCATGTTGCTTGCCGTGTGGGGTCACAAGCCAGTTGGCAAGATGATGTGCTGTCGCAGTTGGCGGCGGTGCTGGCAGTGGGCTCTCGCGCTGTGCTGAACATCGGCATGCAAACTTGGATGGCAACGCTGCCGACGGCCGTCCAAAATGAGGTCATCTTTGACGGTGAAGTTGATGTCTGTGGTTCTAAGGCGCTACATGGCACGCAAGCCGTATTGATGCACGGTTCCAACGACGAGGTGTTGTCGATGACGAGTGAGTTGGCGCAAGCACCAGGACCGTTGGTGACGGTGTCTGCTTTTCAGCCAGGGACGCTGTGCATCCCCTTGGCTCGTTTGGTTCAAGAGCGCAGCATCAGCACGAACACTGCCGCTGCAGGGGGCAATGCCAGTTTGATGACCTTGTAAGTGCATGTCCGCTGCTTGACAGCGCCTGATGGCCTGCTGAACTAAGATGCTATGAAGTTTATTGGCTTCAACGTTCAAACAGGCTATCTCACTATGACAACAGAACTCGCAACTTGGTTGGCCGATGAAGCCATCGTGAAAGCCAACATGGCATCTGGCCCCGGTGAAGGGATTGCCAGTCGCGATCAAATTGCAGGATTGACTGGCTTGGAAATGATGCAATCACTGTTGAATGGCAAATTGCCTTCGGTACCGATTGCAAATACGCTGGACTTTTGCTTGATTCACTTGGATGACGGGAAGACCATTTTTCAAGGTACACCCAAGTCCGCACACCTGAACCCTTTGGGCACCATCCATGGGGGTTGGATTTCGACCTTGCTTGACTCTGCCTTGGGTTGTGCTGTGCACACCAAAATGCCCGTTGGGCGTGCCTACACCACGGCTGAGTTGAGCGTCAACATGGTGCGTGCCTTAACGCCAAAAGTAGAACGTGTCCGTGCGATTGCGGAGGTGCTGCACTGCGGAAGACAGCTCGCAACAGCCCATGCCAAACTGGTCGGACCCGATGGCACTTTGTATGCGCACGCCACCACCACATGTCTGGTATTTGAAATGAAGTAAGCAAGTTTTACCCTGCCGAATTGAATTTGGAGAACTGAGCCATGAGCATTATTTTGAAACAGCCTGTCACAGGCCCAGCCGCCTGGACGGGCAAGGCCATTCAAAACGACACCACCTGGATTGAGCATCTCCAAGCGGCTGACATCCAAGCGCTGGACCAAGCCTTGGCCGCACTCAAAGCCAAAGGTCTTGCCTTCCCCAACTTCCGGCAGGAAGACTTCCCGATCGGCCCGGCACTGGTGACTCGACTGGCAGCGCTTTCTGAAGAGTTAGAAAACGGTCGAGGCTTTTCGCTCTGGCGCGGCCTGCCTGTGCATCGCTACAGCGAAGAAGAATTGAAGGCGGTGTATTACGGCATTGGCTTGCACCTGGGCATGCCCGTGTGTCAAAACCCCCGTGGTGATTTGCTGGGTGAAGTTGCCGCCGTTGGCGACCCCAAAGACATCCGCACCCGGGTGTACCAAACCAATTTGTATTTGCCTTACCACTCTGATCCATCGGATGTGGTGGGCTTGCTGTGTGTGCGCAAAGCCAAACAGGGAGGCGTTAGCAGTTTGGTCAGCGTGGCGCGCATCTACAACGAAATTTTAGAAAAGCATCCTGAGTACTTGGGCTTGTTCTACCGAATGTTTTACTTCGAGCATTTGTGTGAACCCGAGCCCAGCCTGTCGCCTATCTTCAGTTATCACAAAGGCAAACTGAGTTGCCGCTATTTGCGCCAGTATTTGGAGCTGGGTTGTGACATCAAAGGTGTGCCCTTGTCCAAGGTAGAAGTGGAAGCACTGGATTGTTTTGACCGCATCATGCACTCACCAGAAATTCGCGTGGACATGTTGATGGAGCCTGGCGATCTTCAGTTTGCCAACAACTATGCCGTGCTGCATTCACGCACCGAGTTTGAGGACCATGACGATGTGGCCGTGCGCCGTCGCATGCTGCGTTTGTGGTTGAAGATGCCCAATGCGCGAGAACTGGCGCCAGAGTTTCCGGGGCGCAATGGGTTTCCATTACCGACGGATTTTTGAATTTCTTTCCGCAATAATGTGCCGATTGCACTTCTGAAGTCTTCAGGAGAGTCTGAAACACATTGAGGATTGTCATGAACGCCCCTGTTGAACCTATAAAATTTGCCTTCTCTCAAAACATCTTGCCAGCCATCCAAGACATGGCCAAAGAGATGGTGGAGGTGCGTCACCAAATTCATGCCCACCCCGAACTGGCATTTGAAGAACACGCCACCAGCGACATGGTGGCGGCTCGCCTGAAAGAGTGGGGCTATGAAGTGCACCGAGGCTTGGCCGGCACTGGCGTGGTGGGCACCCTCAAGCGGGGTACCGGCAAGATGCGTTTGGGCATTCGCGCCGACATGGACGCGCTCCCAATTCAAGAGACCACAGGTTTGCCTTATTCCAGTCAATTGCCCGGAAAAATGCACGCTTGTGGCCACGATGGCCACACCGCCATTTTGTTGGCTGCCGCACGCAGCATTGCGCAAGACCCGCAATTTGATGGCACTTTGAATTTGATTTTCCAGCCCGCCGAAGAAGGTTTGGGCGGCGGTCGTGTGATGGTGGAGCAGGGCTTGTTCAAACTGTTTCCATGCGATGCCATCTTCGCATTGCACAACATGCCGGGCATGCCTGAAGGGCAGTTTGGTTTCCGCGCGGGTGCCTTCATGCCATCGTCTGACACTGTGAACATCACAGTGCGAGGCAAAGGTGGCCATGGTTCTGCGCCGCATTTGTCAGCCGATCCTGTGGTGGCTGCAGCTCACATTGTGGTGGCCTTGCAAACGGTGGTCTCTCGCAATGTGGACCCACGTGAAATGGCCGTCATTTCTGTGGGTGCCATTCATGGCGGTGAAGCTGCCAACGTCATTCCTCAAAATGTCACCATGCGCTTGACGGTGCGCGCTTTCAATCCAGAAATTCGCGCCATGCTCAAACAGCGCATTACCGATTTGGTTCAATCACAAGCGCAGACCATGGGCGTGCAGGCCGATGTGGATTACGACTGGCGCTACCCCTCGCTCATCAACGACGAAGCCAGCACGGCCTTTGCCAAGCAAGTGGCCTTGGACTGGTTGGGTGACAAGGGTGTCATGCCCAACTTGGCACCCTTAACAGGCAGCGAAGACTTTTCCTTCATGCTGCAAGAGTGCCCAGGCTGCTACCTCATTGTGGGCAATGGCCAAGGTGAACATCACCACACAGGTGGTTGCATGGTGCACAACCCAGGCTATGACTTCAATGACGCCATCTTGCCGATTGCTGCCAGCTATTGGGTGAAATTGGTGAGCGCTTATTTGAAGGCTTAAATCAAAAGATGGAAAGCCCAAAAAAATGGCCACTCGGTTGAGTGGCCATTGGATGAGTCTAATTTGAAGACTCAGTTCACTTGCCTCACTTGGCTTTGCGTGCCTTGTCAACGGCTGCGTACATCTCGCCAACAATCGGACCCAGCTCCGCGGTGTATTTCTCAATCACAGGCTTGGAGCGCTCGCGCAATTTGTCGATTTCTGCGGGAGACAGTTCAAACACCGTCATGCCTTTTTTCTTGATCTCTGCCAATGTTTTGGCGGCTTCGTCACGCGCCACTTTGCGCTGGTAAATGGCGGTTTCTTGGGCGCTTTCACGCATCAGTTTTTGCTCAACGGGTGTCAACTTGTCCCAGAATTTTTTGCTCACAATCACCGCTTGCGGTGTGTACATGTGATTGGTGATGGTGAGGTACTTTGACACTTCTTCGTACTTGCCATCCAAGATGTTCAGCAATGGATTGGTCATGCCATCAATCGCACCTTGCTCCAAGGCTGTGTAGGTTTCAGTGAAGGGCATTGGCACGGGGGACGCGCCCAATGACTTCATGAAGTCCACGTAGATGGGCGTTGGGATGACGCGCATTTTGATGCCTTTGAAATCATCCGCCTTGGCGATGGGTTTTTTGCCTGTGTGAACTTGGCGGTAGCCAAGGTCCCAATACGCCAAACCAATCAGACCCTTTTCTTGCAACTTGTCCAGCAATTTCTGACCCACAGCACTGTCAGACACCGCATCTGCTTCGCGCGTGTTGTTGAACAAAAATGGGAAGTCGAAAATGGCCATTTCTTTTGCAACACCGGCCAACAAGCTGGCATTCATCACCGTCATTTCAACGGTGCCACCTTGCATGGCCGAGACGGTTTGCAAATCTGGACCCAAGGCGCCACCAGGGAAGGCTTGAACTTTGAACTTGCCGCCGGTTTTCTTGGCCATCAATTCAGCAAACTTTTCAACACCCAAAACTTGGGGGTGACCTTTGTTGCTGGCAGAGGGGAATTTGACGGTACGAGCTTCAAATTCTTGAGCAGATGTCATACCTGCAAAGCCCAGTGTGGCGGCAAGAACCGTGAGTGACAAGGTGCGGCGCAAAGCGTTCATGTGGTGTCTCCAATGTGGTTTGAACTGGGGTGAACTTTAGTGATCTCCCAAGATGCTGGCAATGGCCATCATGCTTGAATTGACCGAATAGCGGATAAACTTGTCCGAAAGGCGGATAAAACTATGGTTTCTACCAATGCTTCAGCGCTGGTCTCTAAATCAGCGGCCAGTGATTTTCCCATTGACTCACGCGACTTGATCTCCGGGGTCGGGCGCGTGTTGTCTGTGATCGAAGCCTTCAACGACGAGTATGGGCGCATGTCCGTGACGCAGGTGGCCGAGCGCACAGGCATTCCGCGCACAGCGGCCAGACGTTATTTGCTCAATCTGTGTCATTTTGGGTATGCCGATACCGACGGCAAGTACTACTGGTTGACGCCGCGTGTGCTGCGATTGGGTCAGAGTTATTTGGATGGCGCGCGCTTGCCGCGTTTGGTTCAACCCTTCATTCAAAGGCTGGCGATGTCTTTGGGTGAAACCGTCAATGTGTCTGTGCTCGATGGCCATGAATTGGTTTATGTGGCGCGCAGCAACAGTCCACGTGTGGTGTCCATTGGTTTTTATGCGGGTGCGCGTGTGCCCGCCCACGTGGTCGGACCAGGCCCGGCAATTTTGTCGACACTCAGCGATGCGCAACTGAAGGTGTGGATTGATTCGCACGAGTTCACCACCTTCAACGCGAACGCCGTCCTCACGCCCAAAAAGTTTGAGCGCTTGGTTTTGGCAGCTCGAAAAAACAGTTATTGCATTTCGGTTGGCAATCTAGACCAAGGACTTTGTGGCGTGGCCGTGCCACTGAGGGATCGACACGGTGAATGCAAAGCGGCCTTGAGCATGACGCTTCAATCGTCGATTTGGAGTGAAGAAGCAATCATTGAGAAATTGCTGCCGTCGATTGTTGAGACGGCGCAAGTACTGCGTTCGGTGATTTGATCCAACAGATGAGGATTTCAAGGATGCCAAGTAGAAATCACCTTAGGCGTCTCTTGCGACGCCGATCCAGCCAGTGCATACGACAACTGGTTGGCCGCATTCATCACAGTCTTTGCGTGGACTTGCAGCTTGCTTTTACTCAAGCGTGCTGTCGGACCAGAAATGCACATCGAGCCCAACAGTCGCCAGTTCAATCCAAACACTGGCGCTGCCACGCTGGAAACCTCTGGATCTCTTTCCCCCATGGACATGTGATAACCCCGACGACGAATCGTTTCGTATTCGTCACCACCGATGCCAGAGAACGCCAAGATCACTTTCCCCGGGGCGCCTAAGTTCAATGGCAATCGCATGCCAATGCGCACGTGGTGGCGAACCGATTGCGGACCTTCGATGCGAGAAATGCATGAGCGAACATCGCCTTCGCGCACATAAAACGATGCGCTCTCTTTGGTTTCAGCAGACAGCTGGCGCAGTGTGGGCTCCACCACGTCGTTGATGTCAAAACCGGCTTGGTAGCGTGCACCTAGCCAACCCGCAGCTGCACCCAAGCGCCACGTGCCTTCCTCCTTTTGCACCATGTAGCCTGACAGGGCCAGCGTGCGCGCCAGTCGCAAAACGGTGGTGTTGTGCAGGCCTGTTCGTCGGCTGAGTTCGGCCAGCGACAGGTGTTGGTCGCCAATTTCAAAGACCTCCAGAATTTGCAAAGCTCGTTTCACAGCGATCACGCCGCCGTCGCTTTGGGGTTCATCTGCCGTGGGTGTCGCGTTGGGTTTTCGTGCCATGAAACATCTTTCACTGTGTGAAACACCATTGTATTGAATGAAAGATGAATGAACAATCCGTCTCAAACAATTCTTCCCTTTTGGAGACAAACATGACTCACTCAGTGCAGGCGCGTCGCTTCGTGACGCAGGGTACGTTGGCAACTCTTTTGCTCGGTACCACACTGACATTCAACGCTCTGGCGCAAAACTGGCCGGCCAAGCCCATTCGTGTGGTGGTGCCCTTTCCGGCAGGTGGCGGCACTGATTTGATTGCACGTGAAGTGGGCAACAAAGTGGTCGCCAACACCAAATGGACGTTCATTTACGACAACAAGCCTGGCTCTGGCGGCAACATTGGCGTGGATGCCATTGCCAAGGCCGCGCCCGATGGTTTGAATTTGGTCATTGGCCAAACCAGCAACTTGGCCATCAATCCCAGCCTCTACAGCAAGCTGCCCTATGACCCTTCAAAAGACCTGACGCCCATCGTCAACATCGGCAGTTCACCCGTGGTCTTTGTGGTGGCAACCAATTCGCCGTACAAAACATTTGGCGAATTGTTGGCCGCCGCAAAAGCCCAGCCCGATGCCATCAATTACGCAAGCTCCGGCAGCGGTACGGTGGCGCATTTGGCCACTGAGCTGATGCAGAAAGAAGCGGGCGTTCGCATGACGCACATTCCCTACAAAGGCGCGGCTCAGGGCTTGACCGATGTGATCGGTGGCAATGTGCAGGTCTACGTCTCTTCTGTGCCCACCCTGATTGGCCATATCAAGAGCGGCAAGCTCAGAGCATTGGCGGTGACATCTGCCAAACGGACAGACGATTTGCCCAACGTGCCCACAGTGGCCGAATCTGGCTTGAAGGGTTTTGAGGCCACCACCTGGTTTGGATTGTTAGGCCCCGCCAAGTTGCCGGCAGAGGTGGTTTCAGCTGTGAATGCTGAAGTGAACAAAGCCTTGCGCGCAGAAGACTTGCGCAAAAAACTGGGCGATCAAGGCTTGGACATCACAGGTGGAACGCCTGAGCAATTTGCCAAGCTGATGCGGGATGACCTCGTCAAATGGGGCAAGGTTGTCAAAGAATCTGGCGCTCGCGCTGACTGATTATTTTTTATGAAGGATTTTGATGAGCCAAGATATTGTTAAAAATTTTGAACGTGTGTCTGCCGACTTGGTGCAAAAAGCATCTGTCCATCAAGCGGCAATTTTTGCCGATGTGGCGGGCCGACGTGGTGTGATGCACGGCCGCATCAGTGCGCTGCGTCCTCACATGAAAGTGGCCGGCCCTGCACTGACGGTGGAAGTTCGCCCCGGCGACAACCTCATGATCCATGCCGCCATTGCCATGGCCAAGCCTGGCGATGTGTTGGTGATTGATGGCAAGGCAGATCAAACTGCCGCGTTGATGGGCACCATCATGATGACGGCCTGCAAACAATTGGGCATTGCTGGTGTGATTGTGGATGCTGCAGTGCGTGACAGTCTGGAAATTGAAGAGATGGATTTCCCAGTATTTTCTGTGGGCACCAATCCCAATGGCCCCACCAAAAACATCGGTGGCCGCATTGGTCATCCCATTTCTTGTGGTGGCGTGTCTGTCAATCCCGGCGACTTTGTGCTGGCCGATGCCGATGGCATTGTGGTGGTTGAGCGCGAAAAGTTGCCTGGCTTGTTGCCCTTGGCTGACAAAAAAGTGGTGGACGAGGCCAAACGCATTGCGCAAATCAAGGAAGGCAATACCAGCGCGTCTTGGTTGCTGTCATCTCTGGTGGCAGCGGGTGTGTTGAAAGAAGGCGAAACGCTGTGAGTACACGTCCCGTTGTCATCGTGACAGGTGCAGATTTGGCATCGCAAGCTTTGGCGTTGCTGACTGATTTTGAAATTGTCTATGCAGGCAAAACACCGCAGACGCCAGACATGGTCGCTTTGTGCCAGCGTCACAATCCTGTGGCCATCATTGTTCGTTACGGCAGTGTGGGGGCTGAAGTGATGGACGCGGCACCGGCTTTGCGAGTCATCTCAAAGCACGGCAGTGGCACCGACACCATCGACAAAGAAGCCGCCAAAGCGCGCGGCATTGAAGTCTGCGCTGCAGTGGGTGCCAATGCCGCTGCTGTGGCAGAACAAGCCATGGCTTTGCTGATGGCCTGTGCCAAATCTGTTGTGCATTTGAACGATCGCATGCACGCGGGATTTTGGGACAAAGCAACGCACAAAAGTGTTGAACTGCATGGCCGCACTATCGGCCTGGTCGGTTTGGGTGCCATTGGCCAACGCTTTGCCAAAATGTGCGATGCCATGGGCATGAAAGTTTTAGGTGTTGACCCCTTCGCCAAAAACTTGCCCGATTACATCCAAGCCGTTGACTTTGAAACTCTGTGGCGAGAGTCCGATGCCATCTCATTGCATTGCCCGCTCACGCCAGAAAACCGGCAGTTGATCAATGCCCAAACTTTGGCCGCTTGCAAGCCTGGTGTGATGCTGGTCAACACAGCGCGCGGCGGCTTGGTGGATGAACCCGCCTTGTTGGCGGCGGTTCAAAGTGGCCATGTGTTTGCCGCAGGTCTAGACAGCTTCGCTGTAGAGCCGATGACAGCACCTCACATCTTTCATGGTGTGCCACAAATCTTTTTAAGCCCTCACATTGGCGGTGTCACCAGCGATGCCTACATCAACATGGGTGTAGGCGCAGCCAAAAATGTGCTCGCAGTGTTGGGCAAAGCTTCTCAAGCGGTTTCTGCATAAGGTACTTGCCACCATGACGCAACGCTGGAAGAACGCACCGCCTGGCAGCCACTGGGGAGAGTTTGGACCCGACGATCGTCTGGGGCGAATGAACTTGGTCACACCAGACAAGGTGCGTCAAGGCATTGCGGAGGTCAGGGAAGGACTGACATTTTGTTTGTCCTTGCCCTTGGATGTGCCTGGTGGACGGTCCTTGAACGCGCGGCGCATGCCCCCGCGTTTGTACGGAACTTTGCGAGATGGTGTCAGCGCGGGCGTTCAGGGCTATTGCTGGTCATACGCCACAGAAGACCCCAACTTGACCGACGTCGTGTGCGACGAAGTCATGCTGATGAACACGCAATATTCAACGCAGTGGGACAGTCTGGCCCACATGGGTAGCCGCTTTGATGCCGACGGTGATGGCGATGCTGAAGCTGTTTTCTACAACGGCTTTAGAGCAGGCGTTGAGATTCACCCCGGTTCGACCGATTCAAGCGCTGCAGACGATTGGGCACGCTATCCAGACCCAGATGCAAACGCCTTGGGTGTTGCCAATTTGGCGGCACATGGCGTTCAGGGGCGGGGTGTATTGATTGATTTAGAAAAACACTTGGGTCGCAAAAAAAATGCTGTGGGCTATGACGCATTGATGCGCATTTTGGATGCAGACAAGGTCCAGATTGAAGCCGGTGACATGGTGTGCTTGCACACTGGTTTTGCAGACACCCTGCTGAACATGCGCAAGCAACCCGACCTACAGCACCTGCATGAAACGGGCAGTGGTCTGGATGGCGAAGATCCACAGCTGCTGAATTGGATTACAGAGACACGTCTGGCCTGCTTGGTGGCCGACAACCCTGCTGTGGAGTTGGTGCAAGCTGTGTCAATGACCAAGCCTGCTGGTATGAAACGGCCGCGATTGCCATTGCACGAACATTGCCTTTTCAAAAACGGCATCCACTTGGGTGAGTTGTGGTTGCTAACGCCATTGGCACTATGGCTTCGAGCGAATCAGCGCTCTCGTTTTTTACTGACTGCACCGCCCTTGCGTTTGCCGGGTGCAGCAGGATCACCCGTGACACCCATTGCGACAGTTTGAACAATTTAAAAAAGGAAGACAACATGAACCGACGATTAATGAACGCTTTGCTATGGGCAGCAGGTGTGACTTTCACACTGAGCACACCCGTAGCCATGGCCGCTTGGCCTGATGGTAAGCCTGTCAGCATTGTGGTGCCCTATGCGCCTGGCGGAACTGCCGATGCGTTGGCAAGACTGATAGCGCAGCACTTGGGCACCAAGCTGTCAACCTCCGTGGTGGTGGTGAACAAAGCAGGTGCAAGTGGCATCATAGGTGCGCAGGCTGTGGCGCAAGCCTCACCCGATGGCTTCACGGTTTTGTACGACGCAACACCGTTGTCGATCAATCCACATTTGCAAAAAATGCCATTCGATGCAGAAAAAGATTTGATTCCTGTCACGCAAGTGGGTGTGACGCCCATGTTGCTGACGGTGCCTAAAACCTCCACATTTGCCACTGCACAAGACTTCCTGAAGGCGGCCAAGCAATCGCCTGGCAAATTGACTTTTGGTTCCGGTGGGCAAGGCACGGTGCAGTACATGGCACCTGAGTTGATGAACCAGGCTGCAGGCGTCAACATGCTGCACATCCCTTACAAGAGTGGTGGCCTTGCGGTGACCGCGGTGATTGCCGCTGAAGTGGACATGGGCTTTTTCAACTTGCCCGCCATCAGTGGTCATGTCAAAAGTGGCACGGTCAAAGCGCTGGCCATTACTTCTGCGCAACGTAACCCCGCGTTTCCAGATGTACCGACAGTCTCCGAAGTAATTGGCAAGCCCTATGAGTCTTATGAGTGGAACGGTATTTTCTTGCCCAAAGGCACCTCACCTGAAATTGTGAATCGTCTGCAGGTTGCGGTGAAAGAGGTGTTGGCTATGCCCGAAGTCAAAGGCAAGTTCGACAGTCTGGGTTCGCGCATTGTGGCTTCTACACCTGAAGAGTTTCG
>ERZ650311.1161-NODE-1161-length-13625-cov-28.409654_pt1 | contig 13625 bp, 10 predicted proteins | sample MGYA00376247_ERZ650311 | MGnify/ENA primary metagenome ERZ650311 (study PRJEB26733, sample SAMN07839324) | wastewater metagenome | biome: small river; feature: stream; material: water | place: USA: North Carolina | collected 2016-07-28 ... | reverse complement strand
GGTCTGATGACCTCGGTGCTGACCACCCCGGATGGTGCTACCGCGCTGGCCGAGGCCGCTCACGGCACCGTGACCCGTCACTACCGCGACTGGCAGGCCGGCAAGAAGACTTCGACCAACCCGATCGCCTCGATCTATGCCTGGACTCGTGCCCTGATGCACCGGGCCAAGCTCGACGGCACCCCCGAGGTCGCGCACTTCGCCGAGACCCTAGAAGACGTAATCATCAAGACCGTCGAGTCTGGCCACATGACCAAGGACCTCGCGCTCTTGGTCGGCGGCGACCAGGGCTACCAGACCACGGACGAGTTCATGGCAACCCTTGCCGAGAACCTCCGTGCTCGCCTTGGCTAGCTCTAGGACAGACCTGATTACCCGTCAACTTGATCGCTTGATCGCCGCGTGATCTAATAAGGGAACCACGAGTTAGGGGTTCCTATGGTTGCCGGTGGGCAGATTCAAAATTTCTCTCAATTACTATCGACCAACGAAGTTTTTGTAGTTCCCGACTTCCAGAGAAACTATTCCTGGGAAATCAAGCAGGTCGACGATCTTTTTGATGACATCAACAAAACCGCACAGCTGCAGGATTCGCACTTTCTTGGCTCTCTGATTTTGCTTCGAAACAAATCAACCAACGGCATCGCCCCCGTGGAGATCGTGGATGGACAGCAACGCCTCACGACTCTGTTTCTATTAATCGCTGCTATTCGCGACGTGGCGGTTTCTCTGCCTTTGACCCAGATTTCTCTCTCTGCAAATGCTTTTCCTGTCAACCCGAGTTTTGATGCGAATAGTCTCTTGTTTATTCAAAACGAAGGAGTGGTAGAGCCTCGATTTGTCGCTCACCCCATGATTCAGGGGATGGTTGCCTCCAGTGTCTTCGCCCATCCCAGCGATGATCGCCCCAAACTACCAAAGAGTCACCTAAAGCAGACTCTTGCCATGCGTCGTGCATTTGCAAGGCTGCTGAGCCTCGTGAGTGAAGTTACGAAAAACCAAGTGGATGATGAATCCAAAGTTAAGTACTTGAACCGACTCTTAGAGACCGTGAAATACAAGCTGAAGGTGCTGAATGTATCTTCTGACACCAACTCGGAGGCCTATGAAATTTTTATGACTCTGAACAGTCGAGGCATGCCCTTGGGACCATCGGACTTAGTAAAGAGTGAAATTTTCAAACACTTGACCAAAGATTTGTCCGGGAAAGACCTTGAAATCAAGAACTCTTCTCTCAGTTCAGACTGGCAATTCATTGTCAACAATTTGGAGGAAGGTGACATCGATCAATTCCTGAGGCATTTCTTAGTGTCAACTATCCCGGGAGCGCTCACCTCTAAGAAAATCTTCGAGCGAATCGATCAGATGGTGAACAAAAGCGGTAAAGACCCAATTGATGCTTCGCAAAGTCTTCTGAATGAATTGATGCATGGTTCAACCCTTTACAAATATCTGTTGGCGAATGATTCTCCCGATTTCACAGGGGAAGAGGATAGCCTCACTCTCCTGCAAGAGCTCACTGACTCGTATCGAATTTTCTGTCTTGCAGTTATAGACCCGAGAATCAAGCTCGAAGATGTTCAACGCGTCGAACTTATAAGGCTCTGCGAAGTTGTGGTCGTTCGATGGGTGCTGACTGGGCAAAATGCCCAGGATCTTGAAAACCTGATGCAGGATTTGAGTATTGAGCTGAGAAACGGCGTTGGGTACGACTCGATACGAGCGAAGTTCAAGGCGAAAGTGACTGACGATGAAAAGGTTGCAAGAACTTTCGAGGATACCGTAGAGAATGCCTCGATTGTGCGTGTCGTTCTTCACCGCATCAATAGAAGATGGGATGCGAATGGGCTCATCGCACTGAACAACCAAGCGATCCATGTTGAACATATCGCGCCAGCTACGCCAACCGACCACTGGAAACAGATCTTGTTCCCCAACGACGAAGGTATCGAACGCGATGTGGAGTATGAAGCAGCCGTTGAGCTTTGGGGAAATAAGACGATCCTCGACGCAAAAATAAACCAAGAGATCAAGCAAAAGCCTTTTGAAGAAAAGCGGATCGGTCTCAGCCAAATCTTGAAGAATGGCAAAATCAAGCACTATAAGGGCTATACCGACTCTCCTCTCAAGGTCACCGAAGATTTGGGAAAAAACTTCGAGTATTGGTCCAGAAACTTGATAGCTGAACGAAGTTCATGGATTGCCGACTGTTTCTTGAAGATTTGGACAGTGGAACCAGATATCGACAGCATCAAGCACTTCTCAGACTGGAGACGGAGCTTGTAGCTAAAACTGTGGAAAACTCCCGTCATGAATTTGGCGGGAGTTTTACATTTCCACAATGCAGATTCTCAAACATCTACGATTCAAGCGTTCATCTAGACTCCGTGGCGGTCTCGCCGTGGTCACAGCGCTCGCGGCTCTCGCCAGCGCTCTGGTGGCAACACCCGCCCAAGCCGTCAGCCTAAACCCAACCGCCGTGTGCGCCAACGGCTCATGCACGATCACTTTCGACTACACCGGCGACTACTACCAGTGGTCGGTGCCTGCGGGCATCCGAACCATGTGGTTCGACGTTTATGGCGCGCAAGGCGGTCGCAGCGGCGGCCTCGGCGGCAAGATCTCTGGGCAGTTCACCACGATTCCAACCACGCTCTATGTCTACGTCGGCGGGCAAGGCAAAACCGGGTCGGGGCTCACCGGCGGTTTCAACGGGGGAGGAACTTCCGGCACCGGTCACGGTGACGAAGGCTCGGGCGGTGGTGCAAGCGACTTGCGAACCTCAACTTTGGTTACCGACCGAGTGGTGGTCGCCGGCGGTGGAGGCGGCACGGGAGGCTGGGTCGGCGGCACCGGTGGTGCCGGCGGTTCGACCATCGCAGCTGCCGGAACTGCCGGGCAGGGCGGTGCCGGTGGTGGAGCAACCCAACTCGCCGGAGGTACTGCCGGAGCCGGAAACTCGGCTAATTCCGGAACCGCAGGAGCGAGTGCCACGGGTGGCACCGGCGGAAACGGATCGACTGCGGGTGGCGGAGGCGGCGGTGGGGGTTACCTCGGTGGCGGTGGAGGCGGAGGCGACGGCATCCCTTCTGGTCTCGATGGAGGGGGCGGTGGTGGTGGTTCGTCATATGCCAGCATCGCGAGCACCTCGACCATCTCGCACTCCCAAGGAGTCAAGACCGGCAACGGCCAGGTTGTGCTCACCTATAACTACGCGCCGACCGTCAGCACCTTTGCCCCCGCATCCTCGGTCAGCAATGCAACCACGGCCACATTCAACCTGAGTTTCAACCAAAACATCCTTGGGCTAGACGCCACCGACCTGACCTTCACGGGCACGGCTTCGGGATGCACGGTGAGCTCGATCACCGGATCGAATGCGTCTTATGTGGTCACCGTCGCAAACTGTTCCGACGGAACCGTGATGCTCAATCTTTCGGCCGACTCGATAGTCGGGGCGACCTACGGACCAAGCGCTCTGGCAACTTCGACCACCCTGACTTTCGATCGCAAAAAGCCGATTTTCACAATCAGCGCACCAGCTTCACCAAACAACGCAACCACCCTAACCTTCGGTGTCACGGCCGATGAAAACGTCACCGGTATCGCGGCCTCCTCGTTCACCGCGGCCGGCACGGGCTGCGCCATCGGCACCGTGACTGGGTCTGGCATGAGCTACAGCGTCACGCTCACGGGCTGTTCGACCACCGCATCCGCGGCACTCACGCTAAGGGCCAACATCGCAACCGATATCGCTGCGAACACCGGCCCAACCGCGGCGTTGACCTCGAACACGGTCACGGTTGACCGCGTTGTTCCGGCGGTGACCAGCATCACCAAGGGTGCGTCCTCGCGCAACGACCTGCTGGTATTCGATCTCGTGATGAGCGAGAGCGTGACCGGCATGGACACGGCGGGTTCCGACTGGGTGGTTTCGGGCACAGGTTGCAAGATCACCAAGCTCACCGGCTCCGGAACCAGCTATTCGATGTGGGTCACCGACTGCGCCGACGGAGTCAAGGCCTCCATCTCGCTCAAGGCAAACTCGTTGACTGACTCTGCAGGAAATACCGGCCCGACCACCGACACTCTCTCGCCAGAGGTGCAAATCGACGATCAGCTGCCACGAGTTACCATCACGGTGGATGCGCGCGCAAGCCAAATCGCCAGCCCGAGTTTCACGCTCACCTACAGCGAGGCCGTGACCGGTGTCACTCTCGACACGTTCACCTGGAGCGGCACCGCCAAGAACTGCAAGTTTGCACTCACCGAGGTGACGGTCGGCACCGTTTACCGTCTAGCCACAACCACATGTGGCGCGGGCACGCTCAAAATCGGGGTTCCGGCGGGTTCGGCTAGAGACGCAAATGGCAACGTTGGCCCAGCTCTACCGGTTGAATCGGCAACCGTGATCATCGATGTCGATCCGGCTGCGATCACGGGCGGCGGATTCACTCGTCCACGTGGTTTGACCTCGAACGGTTCGACCACGCGCGGTGCCACGACGTTCAGGGCCGCATCCGTGAGTCAACCTAAGCGACTCAAAACGGCGGATGTTGGCGCACTGCTAGCGCTTTCGGCGGGTGTCGGCCTCGCCTGGACTCGGGTTGGAGGTCGGGTCGCTACTCGAAGATGATGGTGCGCTCGCCGTCGAGCAGAACGCGGTGTTCCGCAAACCAGCGGATGGCCTGAACCAAGGTCTTCGATTCGACATCTTGTCCGATCGAAACCAGCTCCTTCTTGGAGTGGCTGTGGTTCACGCGCACCACGTTTTGCTCGATGATCGGGCCCTCGTCTAGGTCGGCGGTCACGAAGTGTGCGGTCGCGCCAATCAGTTTCACACCGCGCGAATGCGCCTGGGCATAAGGGTTCGCGCCCTTGAATCCGGGCAAGAACGAGTGATGGATGTTGATGATGCGGCCTTCGAACTCGGCAACGAACTCGGGCGAAAGCACCTGCATGAAGCGAGCGAGAACGATCAGTTCGATTCCGGCCGCCCGGATGTAGTCGCGCAACATGTGCTCGAACGCGGCCTTAGTGCCCGCATCCGTGATTTGGTGGGTCTCGAAAGGTAGTCCATAGAACGAGGCCAGCTCGGCTAGGTCGCCGTGATTGCCGAACACAGCCGGAATCTCGATCGGAAGCTGACCCGAGCGCTGGCGAAACAGAATGTCGTTGAGGCAGTGCGCCGATTTCGAAACCAGGACGAGCGTGCGAACCTTGCGGCCGACCTCATCCAAGTGAGAAGTCATGTCGTATTTGGCGATCACCGGTGCGAGGTGAGCCTCGAACTCCGAGCGCTCGGCGGACGACTCGATCTGCAGGCGAATGAAGAAACGGCCGGTGTCGTCAGACGAAAACTGCTTTGATTCGGTGATGTTTCCGTTGGCTGCCACGATGGCTCCGGTCACGGCGTGCACGATGCCGGGCTGGTCGTCGCAGACCAGCGTGAGAACCCAGTGTTTAGTGGCAGAAGTCATAGGCTCAAGTTTATTCATCCGCGTGGTTGCAGGGCGGTTCTGAGCCGATTCGGTCGCTTGGTGTGGGTTAGAATTACCTCATCGCAACTGGCGCTAAAGATGGGTTTCCATCGGGGAGCGATAGGCATTTTGGTCGTGCGCCTGGGCCAACATCCGAGCCATACACTCTTAGGAGCCCCGACATGTCTAGCCTTCCTTCATCGTTCAACCTAGCGTTGAGTGAAACCGACCCAGAGATCGCAGCCGTACTCAAGGCCGAGCTCGACCGCCAGCGCCACACCCTCGAGATGATCGCCTCCGAAAACTTCGTGAGCCGCGGCGTGCTCGAGGCGCAGGGTTCGGTGCTCACCAACAAATACGCCGAGGGCTACCCCGGCAAGCGTTACTACGGCGGATGCGAGGCGGTCGACGTTGCCGAAAACCTAGCCCGTGACCGCGCCAAGGCCCTTTTCGGTGCCGAGCACGCCAACGTGCAACCACACTCGGGCGCGAGCGCCAACGCGGCAGTGTTGATGGCACTGGCTAACCCTGGCGACCGCATCCTCGGTTTGGAACTTGCCCACGGTGGCCACCTCACACACGGAATGCGCCTGAACTTCTCGGGCAAGATGTATGAGGCTCACGCCTACGGCTTGAACCCAGAGACCTTCTTGATCGACATGGACATCGTTCGTGCTCGCGCTCACGAAGTGAAGCCTGCCGTTCTGATTGCCGGTTGGTCGGCATACAGCCGACACCTCGACTTCGCCGAGTTCCGCAAGATCGCCGACGAGGTCGGCGCAAAGCTCTGGGTCGACATGGCCCACTTCGCCGGACTCGTTGCCGCCGGCGTTCACCCAAACCCGGTTCCTTATGCAGACGTAGTTTCGACCACCGTGCACAAGACCCTCGCCGGCCCTCGCTCGGGTCTGATTCTCTGCCGCGAAGAGTATGCCAAGAAGATCGACTCGGCCGTGTTCCCAGGTCAGCAGGGTGGCCCGCTGATGCATGTGATCGCCGCCAAGGCAGTCGCCTTCAAGGCCGCCATGCAGCCTGAGTTCAAAGACCGCCAGCAGCGCACTCTTGACGGTGCTCGCATCATCGCCGAGCGCCTCACTCAGGCCGACGTTGCAGCCAACGGCGTTCAGGTTCTCACCGGTGGCACCGAGGTTCACCTGGTGCTGGTCGACCTTCGCAACGCCCCGATCGACGGCAAGTTCGCCGAAGACTTGTTGCACGAGGTTGGCATCACCGTCAACCGCAACTCGGTTCCGAACGACCCTCGTCCGCCACTGGTCACCTCGGGTGTTCGCATCGGAACCCCTGCTCTAGCCACCCGCGGATTCGGCCAGACCGAGTTCACCGAGGTTGCCGACATCATCGCTCACGTGCTGATGCCAAACCCAGACGTTCCTGCGCTTCAGGCTCGCGTTCGCGCGCTCACCGAGGCTTACCCGCTTTACGACGGTCTCGAGAACTGGTAGTCGCATGACCGCGGTCAAGCTCGACGGTCTGGCCACGGCCAAGGCGATCAAGGCAGAACTTGCCGAGCGTGTCGTCGCTCTCAAGCAGCGCGGCATCGTCCCCGGTCTTGGCACGCTGCTCGTCGGTGACGACCCGGGATCACATTCATACGTGGCCGGAAAGCACCGTGACTGCGCCGAAGTTGGCGTGGATTCAATTCGCATCGACCTGCCGGCATCGGCTTCGGCGGCCGACGTGCGTGCGGCCATCCGTGATCTGAACGAAGCCAAAGACTGCACCGGTTACATCGTTCAGCTGCCGCTTCCGTTTGGCATCGACACCAACGAGATGCTCGAACTGATCGATCCCAACAAGGATGCCGACGGCCTGCACCCCACAAATCTCGGGCGTTTGGTGCTTGGCGTCTCTGGCGAGCTGACCTCGCCGCTCCCGTGCACACCGGCCGGAATCGTCGAGCTGCTTCGTCGCTATGACGTGAATCTGCGCGGTGCCGAGGTGGCCGTGATTGGTCGCGGTGTCACCGTCGGTCGTCCGCTCGGACTATTGCTGACTCGCAAGGGCATCGACGCTTCGGTCAACCTGCTTCACTCGGCATCGCTCGACATCGAAGGCACGGTTCGCCGAGCCGACATCGTTGTGGCAGCGGTCGGAGTCGCCCACTTTGTTCAACCCGAGTGGATCAAACCAGGTGCCGCGGTGCTCGATGTGGGCATCACTCGTGTCGAAGGCGAAGACGGCAAGGCCACTCTGGTCGGGGATGTTGACCCGCGCGTTGCCGAGGTGGCAGGCTTCTTCTCGCCAAACCCTGGTGGTGTCGGCCCGATGACTCGAGCCATGCTGGTCAAAAATGTGGTCGACTCGGCTTCTAGGCTGTAACCATGAACACCACGGTGCAGAGCGAACTGGTTGCCTCGGCGCTGAGAATCTTTGAGATCATCGGCGTGCTCGCGTTCGCCGCATCCGGTTTGATCGAAGCCGCCCGCAAAAAGTTCGACATCTTCGGCGTCGTGCTAATCGCGTTCATCGCCGCCTTCGGTGGTGGAACCCTGCGCGACATCCTGCTCGATCGACGCCCGTTCTTCTGGGTCGAAAACCAAGAAATCCTCTGGCTGGTCATCGCGTTCGCGGTGCTGGCACCTCTGTTCTTTCGCGCCCGCCACATCGAGTTCACCTCGCGTGCGATGGAGTGGCCCGATGCCGTCGGGCTGGGTTTGTTCGCGACCTCGGGTGCACAAATCGCCTTGGATGCGGGAGCAAACCCGTTCATCGCGGCGGTCATGGCCGTTGTCACCACGGTTTTCGGTGGCATCCTTCGTGATGTTTTGGTCGGCGAGATTCCCCGTGCGCTGCACGACCACCAGCCCTACGCACTCTTGGCGTTCGCCGGTGCTTGGATGCAGTGGGGTCTGCACGAGCTCGGGCTCGACACCCTCGCTTCGATCGCGATAACCGCAGCGGCAATCATCCTGGTTCGCTTCGCGAGCATCTTCTTCAAGTGGAAGCTGCCGGCCTGGCGGCTCTAGTTGTTGCTAGTCTGTTGCAAACATCTATGAAAGTTTGGGGAAATGGCGAATAACGACTATCTAGAAGAGCTGCTCGAAGAGAGCATCAAAGCGCAAAATCGCACAAACTACACGCTTCAAGCGATGTTTGTATTCTTTTTTGGCTCGCCAATAGTTGCGGCTTGGTTTACGCTTGCATACTTCGAGGAAGTTTCTGACTACACGGCCTCTTCACTTGTAGTTTTCTTCAACGTTCTCGGTGTGGTTAATTTCTTGATCTTCTTCGTATGGATACTTCGGTTAGTTGCAAAAGGAATGGTGCCGAAAAGTAAGAGTGATTTTGTTACCCGTTCTGACAACACTGTGGGATATGCAGCTGGTGGCTATTCCGTACCTGCAGCGACGGTAAAAAGAAAGCCGACTGAAACTGCAGATAGAGCAGCTGCGCTGTTTGCCACGCCTGGCAGGCGGGCAACAGGCGCTGACCTGAACATCGCTAGATACTTCTCTACTGACGAATACACAGCATGGCAACTAAGTGGGCGTCCAAATCTTGAGGACTGGGTTGACGCTGGCCGTCCGGAGCTTTTGACGTGGCTCGAAGAAAACTCTGAAAACTAGAACTTCGAGCGAATAGCCCAGAGGTCGGCGAACACTGGCCTGAACAAGGTCGAAGCCAGGTAGTCGACTCCTGGTGAACCGCCGGTTCCGCTCTTGCGGCCAATCGTGCGTTCGACCATCTTCACGTGGCGATAGCGCCACTCCTGCAAGCCTTCATCTAGGTCGACCATGCGCTCGCATACCGCTGCGGCATCGGCATCATTGCGGTGAACGTCTAGCAACATCGACTGCACGCGCTCATCCGAGTGATAACCGACCTTCACATCGCGATAGAGCAGGTCGTTTGGCACCGCGTGGCCACGACCGGCAAGGTAGCGCAGCGCCGAATCCCACAGAGCCGGACGAGCCATCGCTGCCTCGACCCGAGAGCGCGCAGGCGAGCCATAGATGAGGTGCTCTGCCATTCCCATCCCCGAAGATTTGTCTGCGTCGGCACCGGCGGCGTCGCGGCGACCGAGCACGGCTTCGAACTCTCGGAACTGAGCCGATTGAAAACCGCTCGACGATTGCAGAAACCCGCGGAACGAGTTGAACTGCAGCGGAGTCATGGTTTCGAGAATGTCGATTTGAGCCACGCAGGTTTTCATGATCGTGCGCATGCGACCGAGCAGTGCGAGCGAACGGTGAGTGTCGCCGTCCTCGAGTGCCGCCTGCAGAGCGCCGGCCTCGTGCAGCAGCTGTTTGAACCACAGTTCGTAGGTCTGGTGGATGATGATGAACAGCATCTCGTCGTGTTCCGGCCCGTCGGACTGGGGTTGTTGCAGTTGCAGCAACTCATCGATCTTCAAATAGGAGATGTAGGTGAGTGCTTTGTCGTGGCGGTTGCCGCCATCCTGGTTGCCGCTCATGTCACTCGACTTCCGTTGTCTTCGATCTTGAGGTAATCCTTGTTGGCCACCGATTCGCGGATGCGCGCAAAGCCGTCCCACACCTCGGTGTAGGTCGTTGGCAGGGGAGCGATCGCAAGTCGGATCGAGTTCGGTGTGCGATAGTCGGGAACCACGGCAGAGAACTTGCGCAGGGCTGCCGCGATGCGCTTGGCCTCGGGGTGCCCGATGGTGATGTGTCCGCCTCGCAGGGATGCGTCGCGGGGAGTCATGAGCGTGAACCCGAGTGGCGCGAGCCACGCGTCGAACAGCGCAATCATCATGTCGGTTCCGACCGCGGCTTTGTGCGCAATCGCCTTGATGCCGGCGCGCTCGATCATTTCGTAACTCGCTTGCACCCCGCGAATGCCGATGATGCTCGGGCTGGCGATTTGAAAGCGACGAATCGAGTCGGCGGGTTCGAAGAACGGACCCATTTCAAACTGCGCGTCTTGAGCGAACCATCCTTGAATCGGCACACGCAGTTCGCGCTGGATTCGCTTGCTCACGAAAAGCCAGGCGGGTGAACCGGGTCCTGAGTTTCCGTATTTGTAGGTGCAGCCAACCGCGAGGTCGACGCCCTTGGCATCGAAATCGAGTTCGATCGCGCCAGCCGCGTGGCTCGCATCCCAGACCACCAAGATTCCGTGCTCGCGGCACAGGTCGGTGATGGCTTTGATGTCAGGTCGCGACCCCGAGCGATAGTGAATCGCCTGCAACGTGACCAAAGCCACGTCGTCGTTCAGGTGCGGTGCCAGGGCTTCTGCCGTGATGAGTTCGTTCTCGCACTCGATCGGCACCGAGCCAGGCCCGCCGCTTCCATCGTTGTCGAGGGTCACCAGCGTCAGCCCGTGCGACTGAGCGATGCCATCGAGTATGTATCGGTCGGTCGGAAAGTTTGCCGCGTCGATGATCACGGTCTTGCGCCCGGGTCTAGCCTTTATCGCTGCAAGACAAAGTTGATAAAAATTCACGGATGTGGTGTCGCACACCAGCGTCTGACCCGGGCCTGCACCCAAAACCGCTCGTGCAAGTAGGTCGCCTGCCGGTTGGGCTTCGTCGATCCAGTGGCTCCAACCGTCGACCAGTTCGGTGCCCCACTCGTGAATTAGAAAGTGGTTGATTCGCTCGATGGTGTCGATCGGAAGTCGCCCCAGCGAGTTTCCGTCGAGATAGCAAAGGTCGGGGTCGGCGATAACGAACTGCTCGCGAAAGTGGGCGAGGGGGTCGTTTGCGTCGAGCTGTTCGGCATAGGCGCGGTCGGTCGGCTGCACTTTTTCCTTCTTCGTCGGAGGTTGGTTTCAGCCTACTCTTGTCAACTTTCCACAGATTTTGACATTCCTTGTTTAGACCTAAATTCAATGCTAAATTTCGTATCAAGAGTGGGAGATATGGAAAAGATAATGACGGAGATTGCCACCAGCATCTCAGAATTCAAAAAGAACCCGAACCAAGAGGTTAGGCGAGCCGGCAAAAAGCCGTTCGCGGTTCTCACCAACAACAAGCCGAGTTTCTATGTGCTCTCTCCCGAACTCTATGACGAACTCATGGAGCGGATTTGGGAGTTGGAATCGGCAGCCCTACTCACCGAGCGTTTAGCTGCGCGTGATTCCGCAATCAAGGTCGATCTGAAAGACCTCTGATTTGAACTACTCGCTCGAGTTTCACCCGAGTGCTCTGCAAGAGTTTCGAGATCTAGACAACAGCGTGAAAAGCGTCTTCATCAAGAAGCTCGAAGAGCGATTAGTTGAGCCTCGCATAACCTCAGACCGCCTGTCGGGCGAGTTATCCGAGTGCTACAAGATACGAGTCGGCAAGACAGGCCACAGGCTCGTTTACCAGGTTGATGAAATGTCGAAAACCTTGTTCGTCATCGCCGTTGGCAGGCGCGCCGACAAGACGGTTTATCGTTCAGCCATAAAACGGGTCTAGTCGAGCATCTGCGTCGCCGCCAGCTCCTTATAGAGCGGAGTCGACTTGAGCAGTTCCTTGTGCGTTCCGGTTCCGACGATCTTGCCGTTTTCCATCACGATGATTTGGTCGCTGTCGACCACGGTCGAGAGTCGGTGAGCGATCACGATCATTGTGCGGTTTTTGGCTACCGCATCGATGGCTTCGCGCATCCGCTGCTCATTCAAACCGTCGAGCGATGAAGTCGACTCGTCGAGAAGCAAAATCGGAGGCGCTGCCAGAAGAGCCCGGGCGATCGCAAGACGCTGACGCTCCCCACCAGAGAGCATGATGCCCTGCTCGCCAACCTCAGCCTTCAAGCCCTTCTTGTCGCGCTTGAGCACCTCGGTGAGGTTCACTTCGTCGAGCACCTTGCGCAGCTCCTTGTCGGTGGCGTCGGGCTTGCCGATCAGCAAGTTGTCGCGGATGCTGCCGGCGAGCACCGGCGCATCCTGTTCGACATAACCGATTTGAGCGCGCAGGTCGCTGCGGCTGATGCCGCGAACCGACTGACCATCGAGCAGAATGTCGCCCGACTTTGGCTCATAGAAGCGTTCGATGAGCGAAAGGGTTGTCGATTTTCCAGAACCGGATGGGCCAACGATCGCAACTCGTGTGCCTCGTTCGATCTTGAACGAGACTCCATTGAGAATGGTCGGCGGGGTGGCGCCTTCTTCGGTTGCAGCGTAGGCGAATACAACCTTCTTGAACTCGATGGCGGTCTTGTTGTTTGCCTTGCGAGCTGCCGGTTTGACCTCGATCTCGTCGGCGTTCTCTAGCGGAAGTTCAACAATTTCTTCGATTCGGGCCAGTGCGCCCAGCGCGCTCTGCACCGACGAGTAGGCCTGAAACGCCTGACCCACCGGGCGAATCATCAGGAACATCAGCAGGATGAACGTGATCAGGTTTGCAACGTCGGTCTCACCGGTTGCCACGCGGAAACCGCCGACACCGAGCACCACCATGAACGCGCCGTTGGCCGCGAGGCCACCGATTGGCGTGACCCAGGCGTTGAGTCCGGCAATCTTGACGCCTTGGTCGTAGGCCTGGCGGGCATCCGTGTTGATTTGTTCGGTTTCGCGAATCTCGGCGCGGGCAGCACGGATGGTGCGCACAGCGCTCAAGGCTCGCTCGATGCTCGCGGCCATGTCGCCGACTCGAGCCTGGGCTTTGGTGGTTGCCGAGCGGATGCGGCGAGCGGTCAAGCCGATGCTGGCCACGGCAACGCTGATCATCAGCAGTGTGAGGCCAAGCAGCAGTGGGTCAATCACGGCCATCGCGATCACCGAGCCGACGAAGATTAGGGCACCACCAGCGGCGTCGATAAGGCCCTGCGTCAGAGCGGCGCGCAGTAAGGTGGTGTCGCTTCCGACGCGTGAGACGAGGTCTCCGGTGCGACGCAGGTCATACTCGTGAATCGGCAGCCGAAGCAGTTTGTGCGCTAGTTTTTGGCGGGCCGAAAGCACCACGCCTTCACCGGCCTTGGCTAGCACGAAATACATGAGTCCGCTGGCGACGGCTGAGCCGAGAGTGATTCCAATCAGAATCAGGATGATCGTCGAAAGGTTGTCGCCGTTCGTCACCGCGTTGATTACCTGACCCACAACGATGGGTTGCGCGAGGCTGGCACCCGCGCCGATAAGGCTGAGCAGGATTGCAACTCCCAGAGCGCCCTTGTGCTCGAGCAGATAGGGGGTCAGCTGGTTGAACTTTGCCTTTGGCCCGGAATCTGGCCGACCCGG
>ERZ650311.1159-NODE-1159-length-13674-cov-6.027462_pt1 | contig 13674 bp, 21 predicted proteins | sample MGYA00376247_ERZ650311 | MGnify/ENA primary metagenome ERZ650311 (study PRJEB26733, sample SAMN07839324) | wastewater metagenome | biome: small river; feature: stream; material: water | place: USA: North Carolina | collected 2016-07-28 ... | reverse complement strand
GCAAGTTCCGCACCAAAGTTCCGCAAGGAACGCCGGGCGCAACGCGCCAACATGGAAGCAATGCAGCCGGTAAATCCTGGGACTATTGGGCGCAAGACGTTGACAGCATCGCTGGGCAACTGCGATGGATCGACATTCGCACATCTGACTACGGGCCGACAATCGCCCTGTTTTTGGAATCGCAAAAAGCCCTGCACCAAATTTCGATTCAATACGATGTGAATAACATTCACGTCATTATGAATCACATTTTGGGGCTTGGCAAAGAGGTAGAGGTCGCCTACCTGAACGTTTCGTACTGGGTACGCAAGAAAACAGACGCAAACAAAAACCCAAAACTCGACAAGGAAGGGAATCCGATTTGGGCAAAAGACATTTCGTTTCGGGACGTTCCGGTAAAATGGGATTTTGAAGCATGGAAGGAATTTTCTGAAAAGAACGGCCTGCAATGGTTTCAGGAAAAGCGGGGGCTGGATAAAGTGTGGAATTTTGAGGCAGAATTGAATTTCTGGATGAAACAGGTCGTGAAGGTTCAGCGGTTTTTGCTATCTACGGAAAAATGCCTTCCTTTCTGCTGGAATAGCGTCACGGCATCCGCAAGCGACGGCACCGACCTTACCCTTACCAGTGACGAAATCGCTACCTGCAACAGCATTTATGAGGCCGTAAAGCCGCTGTATTCCTTTGGCAGCAGGCAGCAAACAACCGCCGACGATGTTGTTTTGGCCCCGCCCGCCGGATACGACGCCACCAACCAAGCCAATACCGCAAACCCGTTTGACACGTCCGGCGAAGCATTCCCGACTACCGACCTGACCGACCACGAAAAAGGCGCGGAACCAGAGGACACGCTCCCTTTCTAAACCAAAATAAATTCACCGGGCGGGCGGCTTATTTGGGAGATTCAAGCGACAGCCCGCCCCAAATTTTAAACGATATGATTACGAAAGAAGAAGTACAGGATAAATTGCAAATTTTCGCATTTTCTCGTGGATTTGCAAAAGGTGCAATATGGGCACGAGATCAAAACGCCGCCCGCATTGCCGAACTGGAAGCAATGCTAAGCAAATCCGCGTTCAATCTTGACGGGCATATAATCCTTTTGCAGGCCGCAAACCAGCAAATCGAAAAAGAAAGACAAAGAATTTCCGAACTGGAAGAGCAAAAGGCGGAATTGATTGAAGCCTTACGCGCACTTTTTGACGAGCAAAGCGGAGCGCCTGTACGGTTTGTAAGCAGGGAACGACAGTATAAAGAGGCATACGAAAAGTGTGCTTTGATACTTCAAAAATACGATCCGGCAAAATGAGCAAACAACTACTCAAATTCGGCGCTGCCATTGAAGGCGTATCAACCCGCAAGGACAAAACATTAACCGTCCGTCTGGGTACGCAGGAACTACCAGGCGAAACCGCCGGGCAGTTGTTTGGTATGCAAAACGCATTCGTTTATGTGGCGCTGAAAGAAGAGGACTTCGGGCGCGATGAAATCGAAGCACTGGAGGCGCTCGAAGCCGATGCGATAGAGGATCACCGCAAAACGCAAAGCCAAAGGTTGCGGGCGGTATTGTTCCTAAATTGGAAGTACGACAACAAGGGCTGCAAGACGTTTGCCATGTATTACGACATGGAGATGGAGCGCATTATTGAACACTTCAAAAAGAAATTACCCTGAATAAAGATACTTTTTCGTGAGGTTGATGCTCCGGTTTTCGCAGTAATGCGGGAGCCGGTTTTTGTTTTTGTGCTGATTACACATTACAAATAAAAAAAGATTTGATCGGGAGAAAAATAGTTGGTTAAAAGTATTGCTAATTAGATAGGTGGGCTTATCTTTGTATCATCAATCACACGAAAAAATAAACGTCATGCAAAACTTAAAATCGCTTTTCAATCTTCGGCATAATGTAGATGTATTCCAAAGCATGGAAGCAGCAGTAAGATGCGCAGAAAGGTGCATTAAGTTGCACGTTGTAATGCTTGGCGACAATAACAAATTTTGGGTTGTTTGCTTTGCAGATGCTCAACGGCTTTTTAAAAATGGATATGAAATTGCAAAATAAAAAACGCAAACGCGCCCCAGGCGCAGGACACCCGCGAGGGCATACCCTCCCAAAAACAGGAACCCTCGTACAAATGCCGCCCGTCAAAGTCACGGCGGAAATGTTGAAATTTGTTCGATCACAACCAGAGCCGCTGTCCGATTTTATCCGGGCAATGATTCTGGAAAAAATGCAAAGCGATGGAAAAGCAATCTAAACCCGGAGCCGCCAAACGCCAATACGCAAAACTGCTGATTGAACGCGGCGTACCATACGCGGAAATTCTTGCTGATTCCGCGTTGCAAGGCTTCAATCCTGCAACGCTGCGTTCCATGCGCTTGCGCTACGAACGCAAAGCAAACGCAACAAAACCGCAACCTGAAAACATGAATGCAACGCAAATGCAACAGGATGCAACGCCTACAAACATAGAACAACAAGCCGAAAACGCGCCTAAACAGCCAAAAAAGGCCGGTTTTGCCCGCGAATTTGCACGGGCATTCCATGTGGCCGATTTGCTGTATTATTCATGCGTTGCAATCGCCGGGGCCGGGTTCGTTCAGGCGTTGCAATCAATCGGGTATGCCGTTGCGGGCATTTTCTTTGCCGTTGCAGTCATCGCGTTGCACTTTGTGAAAGTGCGCAACGGATGGGCGCGGCTGCCTCACCTGATGGCACTTGCACTGGTTGAAATCGGCGGCTTTATTGCGCACCTTTCGTGGGCAAACGGCAGGCTTTGGAGCAATGTTTCGGCGCTCCCGTTGGACATTTGGGTAAACAAATACCGGAATGACGCCGGAGAAATGGTGCTGCTTTACGGCGGGGCCGACGTGGATAAACCCTTTTACATTGCCGCCGGGGTGGCATTTACAATGCTTTGTTGCGGCATTTACATTGTCGCTATTGCAATTCAAAATTCACAAAAACAAGAAAAAACGACATGAAAAGCGAACAAATCAAACGCGAAATTGCAGAATTGGAAGCGCGGCGCGACCAATTAAGCCGCGAAATAGACATGAAAAGATCAGAGTGTTTAAAGGCGCTCACAAGCGAATCGCCGTATCAAAAAGGCGAAAAGGTTAGGCTATTCAAAAAAATTACCTACCCAAAAGTAACAGAAAAGTACGTCGGAGAAGGCATATTTGAACGCTTTGAATACAGTTATAAAGATGCCGTGCCATCCTTTTTTAAGGTAAAAAAAGACGGCTCAAAGGGCCTCAATAAGTGGGGCAAATACGACTTCGATCGAATTGAAAAGATTTACCAATGACCCAGCCTGAACGAATCGAACTCATAAAAGCGGGCATTTCATACCGCCACAATGACTATTTACGGGTAGTACAATTGCACCCGGCAACTATCCACCAAATACGAATGCAAACAGGGTTTTCGGTAGCATTCATCACAAAGTGCCGGGAAATCGCCGGGCTAAAAAAACGATGAAACAGGTTATTTCCGACATCTGGCAAGCGCTCGTTTTCGTCTGGAACGGGGCAAAGAAAGACCCGAAAAGGTTTGCCGAAACGCCTCCGGAGTGGTGGCATTGTGCGACGCCTGAAAGAGAAGTAAAGGAACGTAAACTGAAATTTGAACGGGCAAATCCGGATGAATACACGCCGGAAGAAATTTTGGAAATGACCGAAATTGAATACCGGAATAAGATCGGTTTGGCGGGCATTATGACCTGGCAACAGGCAAGAAAACAGGCAGAAAAAGAGATAGCAAAAAAGAAAAAGAGCAATGCAAAACACATTGAAATTGAGTTTTGATCGGGTGCCAGAATTGACCAAACGCGACGCGGGAGAACTGGCAACTAACAAGCCGCCGCTGCCTCAATCACCCCTTACATGGGAACTTAAAAGACTTTGGGCGCTTGGTTATCGGCAGGGACAAATAGCGAAAATGACGGGGCAAAAAATAGACTATGTGAAAAAGCATACTGCCTGCTTTTCCAGAGCATTGCGCACCTCCCCTACCGACGAATAAAACCCAAAAATGCCGTAAAACAGGTGCAATGAAAAGCGAAATTACATTGTTAGATTCTGCTGTTTTTTTCGCAAATAATTGATTGTCAACTTTCCAAACCCTACCCCACATCAAAAAGCAAATTTAACGCCTATCGGGGGAGTGGTTCTACCTAAAATAAGTTATAAAAAATGGCACTCGAATACCAAATTTTATTCCTGCTTTTGGCAGTTGCCGCAACTGCCTATGTCGTGCATCGCCTTCACCTGCAAGCCGCCGAAAATGCTGAAATGGTGGCATGGTCGAACCAGGCACAGCCGCTTATTTTCGAGCAGCCGGACGCTACCGCAGCCGCCCAACAGGCGACGAAAATTATGTACGAAACAGCAGTCTCAAAGATCAAAGAACACGGCAACAAGTGGATAACCGAAAAGGATATTCACTGCTGGTTGTGGGGGGCTGACAATTACAATACATCGCCCGATTTTCAGCAATGGTCGCTGTTAAATGTCCGTCGCCGAATGGATGTTTTCGAGCAGTTCCGCGCAGAAAAAGCGCAACGCGCAGCACGGGCAAACGACATTCCCGGAATGGCCAACGTGTTTACCGGAAGCCCCGAATTTGAGGACATACAACAGCCTAAAAAATGACCGACGCACAAATACAAACCGCCGTCCGGCAGTACCGGGGCAGCGATCCAGAACACCGGCAAAACCTGCTTTCGCAACTGGAAAATATCGCAAGCAAATGCCCTTCACGCGAAACACGGGAGCAAGCAATTGCCCTGTTGCCCCACTTGGTCGCAGCCGAAAATGCGTTACAAGCCGACGCGGAACGGGTTGAACAACTGGAGCGGCGCTTGCAGGCGGTTGAGGCTGGCATGATGCAGCCGGTTGCATACCGGGAGCCGGTTTTGTATTCGCGTCCGGTAGTCACGCTGAACGCTACACCAATCGCCAAAACGGGCATTGTGGTTGTTGGCATCGGAGCGGCTATTTACTTTGTTGGCGTTCCGATCCTTGCCGGTTGCGCCGTCGGGCTGCTTGGGGGCTGGTTGGCGCTGTCCGGGCTGATTGGCAGCGGGAGTAGTGAAGTGAAGGGAAAAACGCCGGGCGGGGCACAAGGGGGGCAGATCAACGTAGAAATTCACGACAATCACGGCACTATCATTATCAACCAAAATAACAACAACGGATGAAAAACGCAGTCAGTTTTGAAACAGCATCCCGCCTGAAAGCGGCGGGCTTCCCGCAACCGGAAACAGTGCAGGAAGGGCAGTTTTGGTATTCATGTATTGTTCGGAAAACAAGGGAAAGGGAGTTGCGGTATATCAATCAATTTGATAGAACCGGAATTTTGCCTACTGAATTTTTTGCCTGTTATCCATATTTCGCCCCAACCGCAACGGATATTTTGGCGCAATTGGGGGATAATTATAACCTGACTATTTGCAGCCAGTTTTTTAGGGTTGAGCAGATGAAGGCAGACGAATATTTTGTAATAAATTACTGGCAATCTGACAACCCCGCCGAAGCCGCCGCACTGGCATGGCTGGAAATTCACGAAAAAAAGGCGTTTACTCCGAACGCTCGAATCAAATTTAAGCGGGAGCAGACAGTAGAATGTTACGACGAAAACGGAAAGCAAAACCTTTTGGTAATTGGGAAGGGCAAAGAATACGACGCGATTTTAAAAGACAAAAATGTGACAATCAATTCTGTTTTTGGCCCTATAGAATTGCCAAAATTTCAAGAAGCGTTTAGTTTTGAATGGCTATGAAACGCAAAAAACGACCGTCCCCGGCGCATCCGTCCGAAAAACAATTCCTGCAAAGGGTTGGGCTGTACCATGCCTCGAATTTCCCGTTTTTCTGGAAAGTAAAGGCAGGTATCGGATTTAAGCCGGAAAGCAGACTGCGAAACGTATCCGAAACAACGAGGGGTTACGTTTGGCCTACCGCCACTATTGAAAAAATGGAATTTGGCAAAGCGTGTGAAACCTGGATTCACTTCCTATATTCGTTCCTGAATGCGCCGTTTCGCAGCGGTTCGGGCCGGTCTGAATGGTTTTTGAATATCAACCCAATTATTGGAACGGCGTTCACATGGTGGGCATTTTCAACCGGAAGGCTGTTTGTTTTCGAGTGGTGGCATTATGCGCTGTTTTGGTCGTTTCCGTTTTTGTGGCTGGATTACCTGCTTTGGATGCTGCTTTTTAGGGCTTTGCGGATTCTGTTTTGGGTAGGGGTATCAGTTGCAATAATTTACCTGATTTATTGAATTTCAAAACTTTCAAGCCATGACCGACACCTCACAAAAGGCAAAGTCCCAACTTTCCGCGATCCTCGCACACCTGCAAGCGCACGGGCAAATTGATATGCCTACCGCATGGAAAGAATACGGCTGTGCTGCGTTGCGCTCCCGCATTGCCGACTTGCGAAAGCAGGATGTTGCAATCGAGACGCGGTATGTCGAATTTGTATCAAAGTTCGGGCATCCGGGCAGATATGCCGTTTACTACTTGGAAGGGTTTGAAAAAAAATTAGTGGAGAAAAGCGCACTTTTTCAGGAGTGAAAAAAATACTTACTAAAAAGTATTGCTAATTACAGAAAGCGGACTATCTTTGTCGTGTCATTCACGAAAAGATTAAAAAAATGAAAATTGTATTTGAAAATAACCGCTTTGAGGCAATATCTTCTTTTGCTGAAAAAGATGAATTGAAGGCCGCTGGTTTCAGGTGGGAGCCTGCCGCTAAACGCTGGTTTACTGCCGTCGCGGCAATCGCCGAAAAATTCCGGCAACACGCAGACGAAAACGCAATTTCAGAACTGGATAAAGTAGGGAAAAAAATAGAAATGTCTCGTTCGGCAGAAATCTCGCAAGACTTTGAAATTCCTGCACCGAATGGCAAAACCTACTTCCCATATCAACACGCCGGTATCGCGTTCGCGTGTAACCGGGAAAGCACTTTTATAGGTGATGAAATGGGCCTCGGTAAAACGATTCAGGCGGTTGGCGTTATCAATGCGACGAACCCAGAAAAAGTATTGATCGTTTGCCCGGCAACATTAAAATTGAACTGGAAAAAAGAATTAGAACGCTGGCTTGCAAAGCCTTACCGTATCCACGTTCTGAACTCAGGCGACACATTTCCTGTAAATGTAGAAATTGTTGTAATGAATTACGACATAGCCGCGAAGTACGAAAAAGAGATAAAGGCGGTTGAATGGGATTTGTTTGTGGCAGACGAAGCGCACTACATGAAAAACCCAAAAGCAAAACGGACAATTGCAATTTTGGGGCATGGGAAGAAAATAAAAAGCGTTACCGCAAAACGAAAAATCCTGCTCACAGGCACGCCGATTACAAACCGACCGATTGAAATTTTCCCGTTGGTATCATTTCTTTGGCCGTCTGTTTTCAATGATTTTTTCCAGTTTGGCAGGCGGTATTGCGATGCGCGTAGCAATGGTTGGGGATGGGATTTTACAGGCGCTTCAAACTTGGATGAACTGCAAAACCTGCTACGGGCAAGCGGAATGATAAGGCGGCTAAAGGCGGATGTGTTGAAAGAATTACCGCCGAAAACCCGCCAGGTTGTTGCACTGCCGTCTGATTCGGTAGCCGGTCTTATCCGAAAAGAAGAAGCGCAGGCAAAGAAATTCGAGGGAGAAATAAAGCGCTTACAAAAAGCAGTCCGGGCCGCAAAAGCGCAAAAAAATGATGAGGCATACCGGGCGGCGGTGGGGCAACTTCGCCAAACGCACAATGTCGCATTTACTGAAATGGCCGCTATTCGCAAGGAATTGGCAATTGCAAAAATTCCGTTTGCGGTAGAATATGTGCAAGGCATAGTCGAAGAAGGCGAAAAGGTTGTAGTCATGGCGCATCACCGGGACGTGATCGACGCATTACAAGCCGAATTTGGCCTTTCGGCAGTGAAGTTATACGGCGGAATGTGCGAAGCGGACAAAAGCGCAAACGTTGACCGTTTCCAAAACGACCCAACCTGCAAAGTTTTCATCGGCTCTATTCACGCGGCGGGCGTTGGCATCACATTGACGGCGGCGCAAAAAATGCTGTTTGCGGAATTGGATTGGACGCCTGCAAATATGTTACAGGCCGAAGACCGTATTCACCGAATTGGCCAGGAAGGCAACGCGTTGATTCAGCAACTTGTTTTTGACGGTTCTTTGGATGCAAAAATGGCTGAAACTCTGGTACGGAAAATGGAAGTGATTGAAAGGCGCTCGACAAAATTGGAGATGACGAACCGATAGAAATATTTGAAGAAGAATTTGCAGGAATTGAAATTTGATGTATCTTTGTTGTGCCGAATGAGGCAACCGGGCTGTCAATCCGGTTTAAAAAAGTCGAATCTGTTTTTTACATAGCGCTTATGAGAGCGCGGGCAAAGGGGGTTTTACGACTTCCCCCGCTTCAGGCTTGACAACCTGACCCGCACTCTGATAGGCGCTTTTTTTATTTTACCAAAATGGCAAAACACGTTTTTACAGGCGTTTTTATCCCGGCCAATATTTGGCTTTCAAAAGAACTATCACCCGCTGAAAAAATGATTTTGGGAGAGGTGGACGCATTGAGCAAAGAAACGGGATGGTGTTACGCTGGAAGAAAGCATTTCGCAGAATGGCTGCATTGCACCCCGCCAAACATCACATATTATATCAATAATTTGGAGCGATTGGGGTATCTGAAAGTAGAGCGAAATCCGGGCGAAAGGAGCCGGATGCAAATAATAAACGAGCGTTTTTATTTAGTAGGTAGTCAATCCTCTTTACCTGGTAGTCAATCCAGTTTGCTGGTAGGTAGTCAATCCTCTTTACTGGGTAGTCAATCCAGTTTACCAGCATCCTATATACAAGATAAAAACAAAAATAAAATACAAGATAAAAACAACGCGGGCGCAAGCGACCCGCTTTCCCCGCCCTTCCAAAAAGTTGGAGAAATCTACCCTGAACAATTTTCCTTAGAAGCAGAAAAAGAGGAACCACTTCACCGGGGGCCGGGCGCGGTTCGCGTTTCGATCATTGACCCGGAATTGCCCGGCGTTACGGTAGTGGATGCGGTAGGGACGAAACCCCGAAACGGGCGCAAATCCAAAACGCAGGAAGAAATCGACTTGGCCGGTCGGGTTATTGAGTACCTAAACAAAGCCGCCGGGCGGAATTTCAAAACCAACACCGGGGACAACGCAAAAGGAATAATCGCGCAGGCGCGGCAAGGATACACCGAGGCGCAAATGCAAAAGGTCATTGACCACAAAATCCGGCAATGGGGAAACGATGTGCAAATGAGGGAACACCTAAACCCGGTAACACTTTTCAGGCCGTCGAACTTTGAACGGTATTTATCCGCCGCTGAACTTCCTGCATTGCAGCAGGCCGGGCAACCAAAACCGCAAAACTTTCAAACACGTTCGCACATAAACAACGCGGGCGGGGATTTGGACAGGTATAACGAGCCGCAAATTTTTTGATTATGGAGCAGGTAACAAGAACACCGGAGCAGTTCAAAAAATATGAGCGCGAGGCAAAAAACCGGCTTATTAAGTATTTTAAGGCTGACAGCCATGATTTTAAAGGCTTTATGTGGGATTTTGCTGGAGATGTTTACAATCGCGGCGACGGCCTTGTTTTTATGGACTTTAACGAAAAATCACAAAGGTCTTTTCTAAAAAACGAGTACATGGAATGGATAAAAGCATTAGCATCAGAAATTAGCGACGCGATTGAGATATTATCTAAAAATGGCTTTAATTAAACTTCCAACCATGACCCGCCACATTGACGAAATTGCCGAAAAACATGCCAACGGTTTGAGCCTTGACGAAATGCGCCGACGTGCTGAAAAGCACACGGAAGCGCCGATTCCTGAAAAGAGCGAAGCCGAGCGGGAATACTGGAATACAAAAGTTTGGGCCGGGCAAAAGCGGGTAGAATTCCACACGCGCAAGCCGTTGTGCTTAGAAATGGAGTACAACGCCGCACGGCTGAAATTCTGGAAAATCCTGCAAACGCGGGCGGCGCACATTCAGGCACTTGAAAGCCGGGCTTTTGAATGGATTTTTACCGATGCAGAAAAAGACATCCTGCAAAACCTTGTCCGGTATTTCATAAATGACCCGGCCTGCAAATACGACCTTGCAAAAGGGCTTTTCATTTACGGCGCTCCTGGCACCGGGAAAACCGAAATTACGCGGGCGCTCCAAAAGTTTGCAGAGCAGGAAGAAATGCAAAAGCGCTTTGAATGGACAAACCTATCTGAAACCTACACGCTGGCAAAGACCGACAAGGAATATAACCCTGTTGTGCAAAATGTGACCATGAACCGGGCATTTGATGAATTTGGCCGGTATTCGGGCGGCGTTATCCGGTTCGGGGATACGCTCGACATTAATGAGGCGATTATTGAGCAGCGGTACGAACGCTGGAAGCGATACGGGCAATTTTCCTTTTTTATCGCCAACGTTACCCCGAACGACCTGCAAAGTCTTGTTTCACCCATGTTATTAGATCGCATCCGGGAAATGTGTACTTCGGTACTGTTTCCGGGCCAAAGCAAAAGAAAATGAACCTTCCTGAAACAACATCAAAACTTCTCGAAGCCGTCCGGGCCTCTCGCGACTTTGGCCGCGATAACTACCGCGCAAACACGGTTGAAATATCGGACGCCGGTATTATTTGCTACCCTGTCAAATCAAAGTTTGTTTCCGAGGAAATCCAGCGGGCAGGAATTGCCGAAAAAGTTGCCTTTTACATTTTTGAAAAAACCCGCTACCGCGTTGAAAGCGAATTTCGCAAAGGGAAATACGACGTGAGCGGGAAAGAAATAAAGATTTTGATATGAAATACATAAATTTTGCCGCAACATTTTTTCGCCTGCTTGGAACGCAAAACGTGCATATAGGCACGGACAAGCCGCACGTCTGGAAAACGAGGCTTGGAATTTTGACCGCCGCGAAGGTGGCTAAAATAGTGCATCTCAAATGAAACCCACTACCCGCAAACCCGCCACCTCGCCAACACCGCCCAACCTTTCCAAAATCGGGCAGGCCGTAAAAATGACCTTTGTCACCGCGATAAAGCGGGCAATGTCCTGCACGGATGCGGAAGCAGAAAAGGCTTTTTCCGAAATGGTCAGGAAAGGCGATGTGCAGGAGTGCGGAAACGCGGGGTTATTGAATGAAACAAAAAAATATATTGCAAAAGGTATTGCAAATAAATAAAACGCAATTATCTTTGTCACGTCGAACACGAGTTTACAAGAACTTTGCAGCCCTGCCTCGCCTCCTGATGTGTTCGACGACTTTTCTACCGGGGCGGGCTGCGTTTTAAAATGTCGAACACATGAATGAATATCTGAATTTTCTCGAATCAAAACGCCTCACATTGCAAAACTCCGGTTTTGAAGTGCAGGAAGGCGACTTTAACCGGCACCTTTTCCCGAATCAAAAGCACGTCGTAAAAACGGCGCTGCTGAAAGGCAAGTTTGCTATTTTTTCTGCACCTGGCACCGGCAAAACCCTGATGCAGTTGGAATGGGCGCGGCTTGTTTCCGAACACACCAAGCAGCCTGTTTTGATTCTTTGCCCTTTGGCCGTTGCCGGGCAGACAATTCAGGAAGGCGGAAAATTCGGCATCTCCGTAAAAAAATACAACTGTCTCGACGTGTCGGGTATCTGCATTGCCAACTACGAGCAGATCGAAAACATCGACCTTGACGCTTTTGCCGGGGTGGTATTGGATGAAAGTAGCATCCTGAAAAATTACGAAGGCGCAACCCGAAATAAGATCGTTGAAGGCTTCGCGCAAACGCCGTACAAACTTGCCTGCACGGCTACCCCTTCGCCCAATGACCCGATGGAACTTGGCAACCATAGCGAATTTCTGAACGTAATGAGCCGCAACGAAATGCTTGCCATGTATTTCGTGCATGACGGCGGCGATACTCAAAAATGGCGCTTAAAAGGCCATTGCCGCCAACTTTTTTATGACTGGTGTTCGCAGTGGTCGGTTATGTTTTCCAAGCCTTCCGACATTGGATTTCCAGACGATGAACGCTATACGCTCCCGCCTCTCAACCTCATCGAGCGCCAGGTCATCACGCCAAAAAGGCAGAACGGCCAACTGTTCAACGAAACGAATATCAGCGCAACCGACTTCAACGCAGAACTGCGCCTTACCAAAATGGAGCGCATGGAGCAGGTAGTTGAACTTGTCAACGGTTCAACTGAAAACTTTATCGTTTGGATCAAGCAGAACGAAGAAGGCGAATACCTGCGAAAGATGATCCCGGACGCCGTAGAGGTGAAGGGTAGCGATTCGCCGGAATGGAAAGAAGATAAATTGTTGGGCTTTGCCAATGGTGCGTTTCGGGTGCTTATCACGAAAACCAAGATTGCACAATTTGGCCTTAACTACCAAAACTGCCGCAACCAGGTTTTTGCATCGCTGGACTTTTCCTTTGAGGGGCTTTACCAGTCTATCCGCCGTTCCTACCGTTTCGGCCAAAAGGAAGCCGTAAATATCTACCTGATTACGGTAGACACGATGCAAAACGTCATTCAGTCAATTCAGGACAAACAACGCAAGTTTGAAGAAATGCAGGCCGCAATGACGGCTGCTGTAAACCAAAACCTCACACATTCAAAAAAGGTAAAAATGCAACGCGAAGCCAAAACATTTACAACTGAAAACGCCACTTTGAAACTTGGCGATTGTGTTCAACTTATTCAGGATGTGCCGGAAGAAAGCATCGGGTTTTCCATGTTCAGCCCGCCGTTTGCAGAACTTTACACATACAGCGACGAACTCGAAGACATGGGTAATTCAAAGGATTACAAAGAGTTTATGTACGCTTTTGGCTTTCTGACAAAAGAACTTTTCAGGGTTTTGCAATCGGGCCGGAATGTCGCAGTCCATTGCATGGACTTGCCGATCCAGAAAGGCAAGGAAGGGTACATCGGCTTGCGCGATTTTTCCGGTATGATTTTGCGGGCTTTTGAGGATGCCGGTTTTGTGTATCATTCCCGTGTCACGCTCTGGAAAGACCCAGTTACGGAAATGCAGCGCACAAAGGCGCTTGGCTTGCTCCACAAGCAGATCAAAAAAGATGCGGCAATGTCACGCGTTGGGATACCGGACTACCTGCTTATTTTCCGCAAGCCGGGCGAACACAAAAATCCGGTAATGCACCAAGACAGCGACCCGGCAAACCCCAACTACTTGCCCGTCAATTTGTGGCAAGAATACGCATCGCCCGTGTGGATGGACATCGACTATGGCGATACGCTGAACAAGCAAGAGGCCCGCGAAGAAAAAGACGAAAAGCACATTTGCCCGCTCCAACTGCAAACTATCGAACGCGCCATACATCTTTGGACAAACGAAGGCGATACGGTTCTGGAGCCTTTTGGCGGAATTGGTAGCGTTCCGTTTAAAGCACTGCAAATGAAACGGAAAGCAGTCATGTTTGAACTCAAAAAATCGTATTTCGATGTTGCCTGCCGCAATGTAAAATCCGCCGAAACCGCAAAGGCTCAACTTCAACTTTTCTGATATGCCAGTCCAAAAAAAACCGGAAACCGCCAACCAAATCACCCGCAACGTTTTGCGCCTTGCGAATTTCCAAACGGGTTGCGTAGCCTA
>ERZ650311.1158-NODE-1158-length-13686-cov-5.032353_pt1 | contig 13686 bp, 14 predicted proteins | sample MGYA00376247_ERZ650311 | MGnify/ENA primary metagenome ERZ650311 (study PRJEB26733, sample SAMN07839324) | wastewater metagenome | biome: small river; feature: stream; material: water | place: USA: North Carolina | collected 2016-07-28 ... | reverse complement strand
GTAGGCCCAACTATCAGCATAGAGCGTGCCAGCTTGGCACAATCAAAACAAAATCAATAGCTTAGGCAAAACGGGAATGTTGGCCGAATGGGGTAGTGTAAAGAAAACCGACACTATAAACAGGGTTTGAGCATGGGCAAGGATTAGGCTATATCCTTGATTCTATTGGTTATATAGTGCGTTTTGTGGGGTATGTGGGGGGCGTTTTATGTGTAAAAAAATTCGACATACTACCGGCGGTAGCCCTTGCCCATGTCCGGTACAAGATACGGCACCTTATAAGGGGGGCAGACTTTGCCCACGGCGAGGGGCGGGGTGGGCCACCTACCCCCATGAAAATCCGTGCCATGTTTTGAAACTTTGTACTACAGAAAGTGTATATTGGGTGCGTGGAAAAATTTTCCGGTACAGGATTGACCAGGGTACTACAAAACTGTAGTATTGAGATCAGTGTTAGACAGGAGTTCAATGTGGCAACGGCAACCATACAGAAGCAGATCAGACTGTCCTCGTACACAAAGCAGGCCATGGAGAAGGACAAGGGCAGGGGCCTGGGCAAGGTCATCAACGACGTGCTGAAACAGTATGTGGAAGGAAGTAAAGAGCTACCGCCCAACGAGAACAGGGCAGTCGTCCGGGTAAACGTACCGCTCGACCAGGAGGTAGCAGAGCAGTTTGAGAAGCTGGCCAAAGAGAATGGGTACAGCTTCGACCTGGCAGTACGCCTGGCACTCACCGAAGAACTCAATAACAAGCGTGATACTCCCAAAGAAAGTGACATCAACCATGCCCTCAGTCGTAACGAGAATTAGAATCCCACGTAGAACCAGGGACACCCTCAAGAGGAACCCGAACGCCACCCTTGCGCAGGTTCTCACTAACGTGATGAACAGCTACATAAGCGGTGAGCACCAACTTCCTAAGCTAGATCAGGAGGACATAGTCACAACCACGACTACAATGGACAGAAAAATCGTGGATGCCTTCACCGAGATCGCTAAAGCCAACGGGTACAGCTTTGATGCGGCTGTGCGTGTTGCCCTGACAAATGCGTTAAATAAGTAACAACAGGCCGGTACACTAACAGTGTTAGACATACGCTGTGAAGTGGCATGTTGTGACTGTTTTCACAAAATTGCTTCAGGAGGCGGTATTTTATGACTTAGACTTATAGTCTCCAGAGATGGGAAGACACACATGCCCCGTAAATACATGCCCAAAAAAGGAAGCAAACTTGGCCCTTTCATCGCTAAGTTTGGCATTACCTTTGTTGCACGCGAAATGGGCCTATCTCAGTCCGTCATACGCACCTGGTTGGAAGCAGACCGCATCCCCTGGGCGCACATCCCTAAGCTATCCCGAGTGATTGATGAGGACATCAACAGCCTATTGGTCCTCGGAGGTACCGTCAGCGTAAAAACTAGGCGGTTGAAGAAGACGCCGGAGGCTTTAGACACACTTGAGCGTGCTTACCGTGGTGAGCCGTATGAGATCAAGCCTCCGCTGACTGCGCACTCGCTCAAGAAGACCATGGAAACCTACGGTGACCGTGTTCCGCTGCTTGTTGAGACCATAAAACAGCTCATTAACAATGAAATTACCGTTGCCGAGGCAGCAGATAGGCTCAAGCTGAAGAAAGTCAGTGTCCATAGTCTGCGTGCCAGGTACGGCGGGGCGCCAGGACCGATCAAAAAGGTGGAAAAGCCCCTTGGTCGGTACAAGCAGAACGCAATCAAGCATAGGGAAGTCAGCCTGAAGGTCATCTCAGGTCAGCTTGGCCTCACCGAAGCGGCTGTAAAGTACGACATTGCCCAAAGGACGCTCTCCAGGTACATCCAGGACGACCTTGATGGCATCCAACTGAGGTCGTTGGCGGCATGGCCACTGGACTTCAGGATCGCCCTGGCCCATGAGATCGAGCACGAACTACCAAAAACCACTATCCAGTGGGTGCAGAAGTGCAAAACGCAGGGCTGGAAGTTCGGGAAGAACCTGATGCCGCTGCCGCCTGTGACCAACTGGCGAGAAGCCACTGTGAAACGGATGCTGATTGCTGTCCTGACCGGGGAGTTGTCGATCAACGACCTTGCAGCCTTGCGAGGCGGCGAGCCAACTGTCTTGCACAAGCTGTTCGACATGGAGCTGAAGCACCTTGGATTGACCCTATCCGGTGTGCTCAACATGAGCCTCTGGCATCAGGCGTGCGTGGCCGACATGCTGAGGATGTCGGGGGTGTAAAAAAGGCTGTCAAAAACCTGACAAGTCGAACACTAGACAATTGAACATGCTTCTTACACACTCAGGCGCATGTTCGACACCAAACGCACCCAGCAATTCGGGAAGAAAAATGACGATGACTCGCCCTACAACGGGTCATCGTTGCCCTCTATCGACCACCTGGACGAGGGGGAGCTGATCCTTCTGATGGACAGGATCGAGGGCAAGCTCCCGCCCTCGAAGCTCTCCAGGCTCAACCTGGAAGAGGAGCTGGTGCGCCAGCTCATGCGTGCCAAGACGCTGCAAGCCGATGTCATCGACAGCGATGAGATCGCTGCCAACCAGAAGGCCCAGGTCATGAACTCGGTGGCCAGCACCATTGGCGCCCTGGTCAAGATGCAGACCGACCTCTACAACGCGGAGCGTTTCAAGGCAGCGGAGGCGTTGATGATCGACGCCCTCAAGCTCATGCCGACCGACGTTGCTACCAAGTTCCTGGAAGAATATGAGCGTTTGGCAGGCAAATGATCCGCTTTTCCAGCGGCACATGGAGCGTCTGCGGTCATCGCTGACCGCGCAGAGCCATGACACGGTGTGTCAGTTCATCGAGACGCACACGTTCATGCGTGGGAAACCGTTCTCCTTCGAGGGGCACGAGTACCAGCGCAAGATTCTGGAGGACAAGAGCCAGAATAAGGTCATCATCAAATGCGCCCAGATCGGTATTTCCGAGATGAGTGCACGAATGGCACTTGCATATTCGGTGCTGGTGAACGGGTTCTCGACCATTTACACGTTGCCTGCGGCTTCGGCGGCAGCCAACTTCATGAAGACCCGTATTGACCCGGTCGTGGACAGCTCGCCGTACTTGTCCGAGATGGTCAACTCTGCGGTGGATAACAGCCTGGTCAAGCGCTTTGGCCGGGATTCATACCTTTACCTGAAGGGCGCGCAGGTTGACCGCCAGGCCATCTCGGTGCCTGCGGACATGCTCATCAACGACGAAGTGGATAACTCGGACCTCGGGGTGCTTACCCTGTACGAATCCCGGATCATCCACTCGCCGTATGCCTACACGGTGAAGCTGTCCACTCCGACCGTTCCGAACTACGGCATTGACTTGGCCTTCAAGGAGTCGCGCCGGAACCTGAACCTGTGTAAGTGCTACCACTGCAACCATTGGTTCTACCCGGATTACTACCGGGATGTGAAGGTTCCTGGGTTCATGGACCCGCTCGACACCATCACCAAATCCCACTTTGCCAGTCCGAACTTCCGGTGGTTCGACGCCTACGTGGCTTGCCCGAAGTGCTTGCTGCCCGTGGACCTGTCGCCCAAGTACCGGGAGTGGGTGGTCGAGAACCCCAACGATGCGTTCCCCGCTGCAGGCTTCCGGGTCAGCCCGTTTGACTGCCCGAGCGTCATCAAGCCGTCTTCGCTGGTGAAGTCGTCCGTGGACTATGAACGTCCGCAAGACTTTAACAACCAGCGCCTCGGCCTCCCCATGGAGGACAAGGAAGCGTCCCTGATGGACGACGAGCTTGAGCGGTGCATCGTCAGTGACAAGCCGGGCACGGGCTGGAACCGGGTCATGGGCCTGGACATGGGCATGATCTGCTGGTGCACCATCGCGGAGGTTCTGCCCGATGACACGCTGGTGATCGTCCATACCGAGGGGATTCCGCTGGCGCGGGTGATTGAACGCCGTCGTGAGCTGCGTGCCCAGTTCCGCGTCCGCATGACGGTCGTTGACCATGGGCCTTACACCGAGACGGTCTACCGGATGCAGGCCGAGGACCAGAACCTGTTCGCTGGTATCTACTCGTCTGCCAAGAACCCGGACCTTTTCCGCACCAAGATTCAGGAGGCGGATGAAGAGAAGGGTAAGGACGAGTCGCGCAACGTCCATATCAACCGCAACAAGGGCTTTGACCTGCGGATGGGTATGATTCGTAGTGGTCAGATTTTGAAGGTGTCTGACGCTAATGATTCGAGATGGAAAGAGCACCTCACGGACCAAAAGCGTATACGTGTTTTTCAGGAGGACGAGCTGAAATTCGTCTGGCAGAAGACCAAGGGCGAGGACCACCTTGACCACTCGTTGCTCTACACGATCATCGCTTCCAAGCTCATCGGGGCGTCAGTAGGTAGTGGGGTACAGCTCCCGATGCTGGGCTCTTTCAAGGTCCAACTGAAGTAGCCCAAAAACTTGCCACCAGCCTGTGCGTGCTTGACACTTGGGGAAACCACACGTGGAGCACGCACACATGAGCAAGTTCATCAAGACTGACGATTCGCCGGAGTTTGGCCTCGACGCCTTCGGCAACTGGGCGCTGCGGCGCGGTTCCGTCCTGGCCGGCATCGTCACCGGCAGCGCTGACGCTGACGGCAACCTGGTGCTGCAGGTTGGCACCGCCTCCCTGACCATCACTGCCGGTGGCGCCGTGGTCACCGGCCCGTCCACCCTGGCCTATACCAACGAAAATGCCGTCGATGCGGTCGCCGCCGCGCTCGCAGCGGGAACCCATACGGGTATCACCGTTGATTATGACGACGCCAACAACAAGATCAGCCTGACGGTCACCGCCGTTGGCGGTGGCGGTGGTACCAGTTCCCCCACTGACCTGGCTGTCGGTACCCGTAACACCACCACCCTGCAGGTCACCTCCTCGACCGGCAACGATGTCACGCTGCCGGCTGCCACCACCACCCTGGCCGGTCTCATGCCCGCAGCGTCGGTCAACGACATCGAGACCCTCAAGACCGCTGTTGCCGCTGCCGGTGCCACTCGTGTCTCCCGTAAGGCCAGCGTCGCCTACAACGGCAAGACCCTGACCGTCCTCATGGTCGGTATGGGTACCCAGGCCGTGCTCGATGCCGCTACCGTGACCGCGTCCACCGACGCGAACACCAACATCGTTGTCACCATCTCCGGTCTGGGCACCGTCAAGCTCTCCACGGTCTCGGTCGATGTGCCCACCACCACCCTCGGCGGTACCGGCCTCATCGTCGTGGCACCGGACCCCAGCGGCGCTACCAGCCTGGCGGACAGCAACCTCGCCATGATGGTTGTCTACAACGACAGCGGCGCGGTGCAGGCTGCAACCGGCGTCACCCTCTCGGTGGCCGGTGGCAACCTGTCGGTCCAGAAGTCCGGCCTGACCGCCAACAACGCCTACCGCTTCAAGGTCGTCTACTAAGAAAGGAAGGGGCTGACCATGCGCTCTAAATTTGGTCTGGTCGGGTCCCTCACCAGTGCGGCCCAGGTAGCGGGTACCTGGGCCAATGCCAACCTCGTCCTGAATGTCATTGACAAAGACGGCGCCTACCTGGTGAGTGACGCCAAGGTAGGCGATGTGGTTGAGCTGTTCATTGGTGACCTGACCCCTGGCGCTACCGCGTCATACCGTATTACCGCCGTCGATCCAACCAGCGGCGGCACCACCATGAAGGTCACGGTTCAATACACCGGCAGTAACGCGGCGCCAGACCTTGACTGGGTGGTTGGCACTTCCGCTTCGGTGTATCGGTACGTGAACGGTGTGCCCGGCATCCTGTCCCCTGGCTCGCAGTCCACGAGCGACCGTATGGCGTTTGCGGCGATCAATAGGGCAATGGACAACCTTGCGAATCCGCAGGGTGTGTCCGGTGTGACCTGGGACGGTGAAGGGCGTGTGTCTGGTTTCACCAAAGGCTCCGACACCTTCACGGTTACCTACGGTACTGATGGAATCTCCACCATCCAACGGAATGGGGCGCTGTACTGCACGGTGACCTATACCGGCGGAAAACTCACCTCTGTGACCTACGCTTAAATGGCTACTCCAACCCCCGATACTTACACGGTACCGGCTGGGCAACCGATCTTCGCCGGGTTGAGTTCCAACCCGGTGGCAGCTTCGGTTGCTTCGGCGGGCTCCGTGTCGATGCTTGCCAAAGACTGGTCTGGCACTGGCTTTCAGCTCCTGACCACGATCCCTGATGGTCTGTTCATGGTCAACCTTCCGGGGCACTCTGGCTCGGCATGGGATGAAGCTCGACAGCGTCTTTGGGTCTTCGGCTCCGAAACGCACGGACCTGCCCAGACCGATAACGCGGTCTACTGCTGGGATGCCAACACCGGCCTGACCCATCGAATGTACGACGCTGATCCTCGTACCGGCGCGTACCACTTCACTGCTGATGGCGGTATGTTCGCGGACGCAGCAGAAACCCGTCCGTGGGGTATGCACACGTTCCGCAACCTGTGGTACTACCCTACCACGAAGGAGATCGCTGTCACGTCGGATGCCTACGACCACTCCTACGCCGAGTCGTGGACGCCTCCGCCTGCGGGTATCAGCTACGCCAGTGCCAGGAAGATGCCTATCTGGTTCTACAACACGGTGACTGGGAAGTGGCGGTACCAAGTCTCCAACGCAGCACATACCTTTAGTACGGCTGAGCTGGGCGCTGGTTTGGCCCGCAAGCCCGGCGACGGTTGCTGGAAGGTCGGTGGCAACAGCCTTTACCACTTGTCGGAAGATGGAAACACCGTCAACTCCTACAGCATCTACGGGAAGCTGACTTCCACGCTGATCCAGTCTTATGCCCATATCGTGGCCAATGACAAGTTGGTGCTGATTGGTGGTGACACGGACACTCAGTTCGGCCTGGTATGCGACCTGTCGAATCCTGCTGGTGGTGACCACCACATGCTTCCTCTGTCGTTATTCCCGGCCCTCTCTGGTTGGAACGTGAAGAATATGTGGTCGATGGTCATGCCTGATGGCCGTGTCCTGTTCGGTGCCTACCGAGGTAGCCCGCAGCAAGTCGGTGCCTTCATCTTTGACTTCAACAACGGCAGCCCTGTCGTCACCGACACAGGTTACCGCCTTGCCGCAAGCGCTGGTACGTCGTACTACGAGCTGCGCTCAGCCTGGTCCACCAAGCACAACTGCGCTTTCATCATGTCTGTCCGCCACGGCGGGCACAAAGTCTACGGACTGAGGGTATAAAACATGGCACTTGCACTTAACTCTAGCCACCCGTTGGCAGCCAAGGTCGCCGCACTCATTGCGGTTGATCCGTCTTCCAACTCGCTTAAAGACCTCAAGCGAGCTGGTGTCACCTTCACCCCGGACGCCGGGGTGGCCTTCGTCACCAACCCGACTTACGGCGCCGCGGTGCGTACCACCGGCAACTCCGGCGGTACACATGCGGGTTTCTCGATCTCGCCGGGGCTGTCCCAGGCATCGAACGTGGCCGGCTTCAAGAGCACGCTGTTCCTGGTGATGGCTAAGTTGGCGGTGATCGCCGAGGACCTGACCACCTACAAGAACTGCAGCCTGCTCGGACAGAACGCCTACATCTATCAGGCGATTCCGGTCATCACCAGCAGTGCCAACGGCCGCAAAGTCGCACTGAGCACCAACACCCAGGACGCCTACAACGCCGAGCGCACCTCCAGCATTTCCATCTACGGCGACGGCCTGCGCCACACCATCGCTACCACCTCGGCCAACGCTACCGGCGGCAATGCCGTGGCAGGCAAACTGTATGTGGATGGCGCAAACACCGGCATCGCCTTCACCGGCGGCGAAGGCGGCGACGCAACCATCTCTGCAATCAACCAGCTGGCCAACAGCAGTACTGGGTACGACTTCATGTACCTGGTAGTCTTCAATGATGTACTCACTGACGCTGAGATCGCAGACCTTCACGCGTCTGTCGGTGACTACAACGTGTTCGGCCTGGTTACTGGTGCGGGCCCTGTTGCTGCTGTTCCGGCCGGTACCGTCACTGTCGGTACGGTCACGCCGGCCAGCAACACTGCCAGCGTCCAGTTCACCTACAGCGGCAGCGATTCGACTGGCTATGAGTACCGGCTGAATGGTGGCGCTGCGGTCACTGTGACTGGCGGTGCATCACCCATCTCGCTGACGGGACTAACTGCCGGTACCGCCTACACCGTCGAAGTTCGTGCCACCAACGCTACTGGTGCTGGTGCATGGTCCGCCTCCAAGAGCTTCACCACGGCCGCAGCAGCCCCCGCAGGGACGGTCACCATCGGCACCGTTACCGTTACCAGTGGTGGCGCTTCGGTCCCGTTCACCTACAGCGGTAGCGATGTCACCGGCTACGACTATCGCATCAACGGCGGTACCGTGGTTGATGGTGGTACCACGTCTCCCATCTCGGTTTCTGGCCTGACTGCGAGCACCAACTACACCGTTGAAGTCCGTGCGAAGAATGCTGGCGGTACCGGCGCGTGGTCTGCTTCCAAGAGCTTCACGACCTCCACGTCCAGTGACGTGACCGCTCCGACGCTCTCTGGCACTGTCACCTCCTCCAGCATTACCTCCTCCAGCTACACCGTGAGCTGGCCGGCTGGTACTGACAACGTGGCGGTGACTGGTTACGAGTACCGACTGAACGGCGGTTCCTGGGTGTCCGTTGGTAACGTGCTGACCACCAACATCACCGGCCGTACCCCGAGCAGCACTGATACCTTCGAGGTTCGGGCCTACGATGCGGCGGGCAACCGCTCCTCCGCCATGAGCAAGTCGGTCACGCTGCTTGCCTCTGTCACTGCCTCGCTGGTCATTACCGAGCCGCTGACCATTGCTGGTCTCCCGGCTGCGGGCCTTACCGGCATCTCGGCGGTTGTCGTTCAGTCGAGCGATCTGACCTATGTCTGCAAGCTCTCCGGCCTGACGACTGATTCGAGCGGCCGTATCCAGGGTCTGACCCACGCTTCCATGGTCGTGGGCATGAAGTACGATGTGTACTTCAAACACCTTGCCAACAAGAACCGTGGCCATAAGGTGGAGGTGACTGCATCGTGATTCGTTTCGACGTGACTGACGGCGCCTCTGGTCAGATCATGCTCGGGGACTTTGATGGCGGCGGTCTGGATGCCGCTGCCATCCCCACCACTGGCGACAATGGTGGGTCTGTTCTGGCGAACGATGGTCTGCTTGCTGGGCACTACTACTACGCTTCTGTGGTTACTCCACCGACTGCTGGTACTTTTTCGTTCAACTGGGACGGTACCTTCTCCTACACGGGACCAGCCGGCTGGTTCACCTACCAGCTTTACGAAGACGGGGTACCGATTGGTTCTCCGGTTAATGTGATCCTTCAGGTGGGTGACACGGCCGTAGTGCCCGGTGGCTACCCGAACCCTGCTGATGTCCGCGTAGGTACCACCTACGGGGCCAATGGTGAGTATGTAGGCACCATGGCCGGTGGGACGACGGTGGGAAGCGTCCTGGGGATTTTCGTGGTGCCAGGCTTCGGGCTGACACCGGACGGGAAGCCGGTGCTTCACTAAACGACTGAGCCGCCCACGGGCGGCTTAGTTTTTGGCCTCAAAAACTTGCCAAAACTTGCCTGGGCTATAACACTCGAAATATGTGGAATCCGTTCAAATCCAAACCTGCAGCAGTCGCTGTTGACGCAGCCATAAGCACGATGGTTGAGCAACCTGTTGCTCCCGTCGTCCGTGCTGGTCAAAGAACTCTGCCGGCCTTCTTTACCTCGGCAAAGATGGCTGCAACTGCTTTGGCACGTAAGCTCTCGAACCTGCCAAACACCGACATCACCACGCTCCGTGGCGGAAAGTCGGATAGCAAGGTTATGCGGGACTTTAGCCGCCACAGCCCTGACCTCTCCGCTGCGGTTAGTGCGTACCTGCGCACAGGCATCCCCAATGGCTACACGGCTATTGCCAAGAACCCTGACGGCACGTGTAACCGTGACGGTTCTATTCTGGTAAACCAGATTCTGACCCAGTTCAACGTGCTGCCCGATTACTCCGAGGGCTTCACCAACACACTGTCCATTCGCAGTCTGGCTGAACAACTGGGGCAGGAGATTCTTTGGGAAGGCGCGGCGTCAGTTGAACTTGTGCTGAGCAAGGCTCGTCTTCCGTCCAAGCTGAATCCGGTAAGCGTTTCAACCCTGGAGTTCACACCCAAGGGCTCCAGGCTGACACCCAAGCAAAAGGTCGGATCATCGTATATCGACCTGGACATTCCGACGTTCTTCTACGTCTCGCTGGACCAGGACCTGCTTGAGCCCTATCCGACATCCCCGTTCTCCACTGCACTGAAATCGGTTCTTTTTACCGAGGACCTGATTCAGGACATTCACCGCATCATCAAGCGGGTTGTCCATCCTCGTCAGCACGTAACCATCAACGAGGAGAAGTTCAGGAAGAACATGAGCCCCGAGGCTCAGCAGGACCAGGACGTAGCTGCAAAGGAGATGAACTCTCTCATCTCCCAGATCGAGTCACGGGTTAACAGCCTGAAGCCTGAAGATGCGCTTGTGTACTTTGACTCGCTGGGCTTCAGCGTCAAGGATGCCGCGCCCCCCAATGTCGCAAACGAGTACGAGACGCTGAAAGACATCGGCAATGCTCGTGTGGCAACAGGTGCCAAGACGCTTCCTGCGATCCTTGGGCACGGCGTGGCCAGCTCCAACATTGCGTCTACCGAGACCATGCTGTTCGTTAAGAACGCGGTCGGCATCATCACCACCAAGCTCGATGAGCTGTTCTCCAGAGCACTCACCCTTGCGGTGCGGCTGTACGGTATCGACTGCGTTGTTGAGTTCAGGTTTGATGACGTGAACCTGCGCCCGGAGCTTGAGCTTGAGGCTTTCAAGGAGACCCGTCAGCGACGCACCCTGGAGCTGTTGTCGCTGGGCTTTTACTCGGATGACGAAGCAGCAGTCATGCTGACAGGTCACCTGCCGCCTGAACAATTCAAGCCGCTGTCTGGCACCAACTTCTACAACGCTTCGCCAACACAGGGCGGTGGCGGTGGGGAGTACGGGGGCTCCTCGAACAGCGGCAGCACGCTTAATAAAAACCTAGACCCAGGTGTCCAGCCCACGAACGTGGGTAAGGGCAAGGGCAAATAAGGAAACCGCAACGTGGATATGAAAACTGAACGCCGTCAGTGGCACCTGGACAAGACTTTCAACGTGGGGCACCTATTTACCACCATCGCGCTGGTTGTCTCGTTTGCATCGTATGTGATGACGATGGACAAGCGAATTGCTGTGCTTGAGGCTCAAAACCAGAACCAGGTTAGCACCTTGCAGCAGACGCAGTCCGACCAGAAAGCGCTGCAAAAGGAAATCAGGGACGAGCTGCGCGCATTGCGTGGTGACCTGATGACCGTGATCCGAGACCAAGGCAAGCGAGGTAACTGAGATGCCGATGTTTGATGACCGTTTGTGGGCGGGTACCCACGAAAGTTTGGCTGCAGTGGTTGCAGCCTCCGAGCTGCACGCGGCCAAGGTAAAGGCCGGGTGGAATGACACGGCTGATGATGACGAGGATGACAACCCCACTGAGCACGACTTGCTACAAGTCGTGGGCAACATCGGTGTCATCCAAGTCAACGGTGCCATGGTCAATAGCGATGCCTGGTACCTGAAGCATTACGGTATGGTGGGCTACCCCCAGATCAAGTCCGCTTTGGTGGCCGCTGCAAACAACCCTGACGTGAAGCACATCCTGCTGAACATCAACTCCGGTGGTGGCAGCGTGAACGGTTGCCAGGACACCGGTGCTCTCATCAAGAAGATCAACGACAACCTCAAGCCCGTGGATGCTTACACGGGCGGGACGATGGCAAGCGCGGCGTACTGGCTTGGCTCGTCAGCAGGCAAGATCAGCGCCACGGACACAGCCATTGTCGGCTCCATTGGCGTGCTTGCAACCCACAAGGAGTACAGCAAGATGTACGCCGAAGCGGGTATCGGTGTGACGGTAGTCCGCTCTGGTCAGTACAAGGCGCTGGTCAACCCCAACGAGCCGCTGTCGAAGGAGGGGGAGGCTCAGTTGCAGTCCATGGTGGATGCAATCAATACCGTGTTCGTGAACCATGTCGCCGCTGCCCGTAACCGCACCCCAGAGTATGTCGATGGCACGATGGGGCAGGGTCGGGAATTCGTTGGTGCGCAGGCTGCAGACGTGGGCCTGGTGGATAGCATCACCTCGCTGGATGCCCTGATTTCCAATTTGCAGCGTCGCTACATTGACACCGGGCTGCGAGGCAATGACACTCAGGGTAAGCAAGGTTTCGGCTTCCGTGCCGACACCAAAACGGAGATCGAGATGACCAAGAGTACCACCCTCACCGACGACGAGCTTGCCGCCCTCAAGGCCAAGCAAGCCAACGCTGGTTCCCAAGAGTCTGCCACCAACGCTGGCACTGACAAGACCGATGCCGAAAACCCGGATACCACTGGTACCGAGGTTGATGCGTCCTCGGGTGCCGGTACTGCCGGCAACGAACATGCCAATTTTGCCGAGGCTCTTGCACTGGTGAATGCCGACCTGGTGAACGCACGTGTCGAGAACACCCAGATCAAGGCCGAGCTGGAAAAGCTCAAGGCCCTGGTGCCCCAACTGGCTGACATCGCGTCCAAGTCCCTGTCGCAGATGCGCGTGGCCCTTGGCGGTACCGAGGTGCAGGCCGGCGCGATGAGCCCTGAAGAACTGCTGGCGGCGCATACCACTGCGGCTGCCGAGTTCACCAAGAAATTCCCGGTCGGTGGTGTGGCCTCGGTTAACCCCCAGGCCACCACGGGCTCGACCACCAACAAGCAACTGGATGCTTTCCGCATGGCTGCTGCCAACGCGGCCAAGCGTAAGCGTTAATACTGAAAAGGAACCAGAAATGGCCAAGTTCAAACTGACCGAGACCATCCATTCCGAGAAGGTCCGTACCGTCCGTCTGGGGGACAAGACCACCCCCTTCGGCGATGCCGAGCAAAGCAAGCTCGTGAAGCTCGCGGATGACTCCCGCTACGTCCTGACCGAGGTGGGTGACCCCATCGAAGGTGTCGTGTCTTCGGTCAACGGTGCCACCGTTGACGGTTACACCATCGGCGGCATCGTGCAGACCGGCACCAAGGAAGTGATCCTGGACGGCCTGCAGGCAACCCCCGGCACCGGCAACATCGCCGTTGGCAACCTCGTGGTCACCGGCCGCGTGACTGCCCGTGGCACTACCCTGACCCAAGGCACCTTCGGGCTGAGCCCCAAGGTCTGCAAGGCCACCGATGCCTCGGGCCATGCCTTCAAGTGGCGCGTCGAATCCCTGATCGACGGCGCCGGTACCCCCGGCCTTCGCGCCCTCATCGTTCGCATCTAAGGAGCCACTCATGGCAGGTTACATCAACGCCCAAGGCGAAAACCAGGAAGTCCCCCTGGACGCTTCCATCTACCGTCGCGCCGCTGAAGACGGCCTCTCCGTCGAGGCCCTCATCAACCGCGAGCATCCCACCAGCCCGGATGGCCCGACTGCGTTCCAGCAGATTTGCGCCTCGGAAGGCATCATCCTCTCCGGCAACCGTGAATACGGCATTCGCTCGTCCACCATGGACCAGATTCTGAGCGCGGGCACCAACGTGGCCGATGCCGTGCCGCCCAGCCGTATCCAGTTCCCGGCCGTCGTCCTGTCCATC